>JGI24770J26754_10003860_pt1 | contig 9954 bp, 6 predicted proteins | sample LakOneMetagenome_FD_26754 | JGI IMG/M metagenome (IMG submission 26754) | reverse complement strand
GATAATTCCGATTTTTCGGTTGATTCAAAAGGCAATGCCTATATGCTTGCAAAAGTGTACGATTCTGAAAAGAGAAAGGAAAAGGACAAGGAGACCGGTAAAGCTGCTTATCATTATGAAGTGTTGAAATTCACGAAAGACAGCAAGCAGATCATTCATACAACCATTTCCATCGATGATTATTTTATCAGGGAAACGTCCCTGGTGGAAAGTTCACTGAACGAGATGATCATTGCATGCACTTACAGTAAAAAATCAAAAGGCACGGGAACAGACGGAATATTCCTGGCCATGATGGATGCTTCCGGCAAGATCAATAAATATAAGAATGGGTATTATGAATTCCCTTTGGCTGAACTGGAAAAATTCGAATCTGCAAGAAGCAAAAGGAAAATGGAAAAGAAAGATGATTATGAGGCACCCAATATCAAAGTCCGCAATATAGAGATACAGGCTGATGGCGGCGTATTCATTGCCTGTGAGGAATATTATGTGGAAGTAAGGACCTATACCGATTCACGGGGCAACAGCTATACTACCTATACCTATTATTATGAAGATATACTCGGTGCAAAGATCAATGCTGCCGGTAATTTTGAATGGGTAAGGAAGATCCCTAAAAAACAAAAGGGCACCAACAGCTGGGCCACGCTTGGTTTTAAATTGGTGAGTGATGCCAGTGGTTATTATTTTTTATACCTCGATAATAAAAAGAACCTGGAACTTGCAGAAGACGATGTGCCCAAATACCATGTGGATGGTTATGGCGGCCAGGTGATGGTTTCAAAGCTCGATCCTGCGGGTGTATTGACCAAAGAAATTGTTTTTGATACCCGGGAAGAAGACGTGATGATATTCCCTACCCGTTTCAGCAGGATAAACGGGAATCAATTCATCGGCAGGGCCAATGTGAAGCGTGGAGGTTATAAACCATTGCTGATAACAGTAAATAATTAGAATACTTTTTAAGATTGTATAGATGGCCGGTCATTGCACCGGCCATTATTATTTTATTGAAAAATAAAATTGCCACGAATATTTTCAAGCCATATTAAAAAACATTTTTCATTCGTGCATTCGTGGCGAAATATTTTTTTCATATCTCTTATCACTCGGCACTCACTCTCCAGATAACATTGCTCACATCATCTGTTACAAGCAATGAACCATCAGGCAGTACAGCCAGCCCTACCGGCCTTCCATAAACTTTTTCTTTGTTCAGGTCGGCTATAAAACCCGTAAGGAAATCCTGCGGTTTCCCGGATGGTATGCCTTTTACAAAAGGTACATACACTACCCTGTAACCCGCCAGCACCGAACGGTTCCAGGAACCGTGCTGTGCAACAAAAGCGCCTCCCTGGTATTTTGCAGGGAATGATTTTTTTGTATAGAATGCCAACCCCAGTGAAGCAGTATGAGAACCCAGGTTCACATCGGGTACAATGGTCTTACTCACCAGTTCAGGCTTTTGTTCTTTTATCCGGGGATCGATGTGTTGCCCGTAATAAGCATAGGGCCATCCATAAAATCCACCATCTTTCACGGAAGTAAGATAATCCGGCACGAGGTTATCGCCTAACTCATCCCTTTCATTCACTGCGGCCCACAAAGTGTTTGTACCGGGTGCCCATGCCATGCCAACCGGGTTCCTTAAACCGGATGCATATACACGCATGCCTGAGCCATCTGGATTGATCTCGAGAATATTTGCCCGCAATATTTCATTATCGATACCCTTCTCTGCAATATTGGTACCCGAACCAACAGCAATGTATATCTTAGTATTATCAGCGTTTGCAATGATGTTACGTGTCCAGTGCCTGTTGAATTTTCCTGCAGGAAGATCAAGTATCTTTTGTGCCGTATCCGTGATCTTTGTCTGCCCTTCTTTATAAGGAAAACGAACCAATGCATTTGTATTGCCCACGTAAAGCCATTCACCCATCAGCAACATTCCAAAGGGCTGGTTTAAACCGGTAAGNAGTGTGTCTTTTTCATCGGGTATGCCGTCCTTGTTGGTATCACGCAATAAAGTGATCCTGTCTGCGCTGTGCGAAAGGTCATCGGCCCTGTTGGCTCCCAGCACCACCGCACCTGCTTTTTGCACGAATGTATAGTTCGAGTTGCTTTCCGCCACCAATACATCGCCATTCGGTAAAACATAAAGCCAGCGTGGGTTTTGGAAACCATCAGCATACCGGCTGACTTTAAAACCTTTTGGTGCAACCGGTGTTTTGCCATCCTTCCACCCAATTACTTTGCTGAAGTTCATAGAGGATCTTGTTGCAAAGGGTGCAGGAAGCGTATCTCTTTTAGTGGCTTTCTGCGAATAAACAGGTAAAGTGATGATAAGAATGGAAACAATACTGATAAGTTTTTTCGTGATATTCATTTTATATGCTTTAATATATGTTTTTTGAAATATCAATTATGATTCCAGAATATTTTGAAGCCAAAATGAAAAGGCCGGGATGAATGTGTAGATTCTATTCCTCAGCTACAGCCATTGGCATGGATGAAGCAACCATTTCTAAACTTTTACGTAAATTTATAAGTGACTTATGGGGTACTGTAAGTTTAACTTCATCTACTCAAAACTATCACCGTGCAGGAGCTTAAAACCTTTGATAAAAATAAACGCAGGTTTTATGGCTTTGTACTAAAGACTGCCTGCTGCTTGTTTTCTTTTACATCAAATGCGCAGGATTGCCCGCATAATATCGATTTTGAAACAGGCACTTTTGAAGGCTGGATCTGTTATACCGGCAATACATACGAATCGAATGGGGAGAATGTAATAGCCCTCAACCCTACTACCGGCCCCGTCTTCAACAGGCATACGATGTATTCCTCGTTCCCCGGCGATGGCTTTGATGAGTACGGTGGCTTCCCGGTAAATTGCCCGAACGGCAGCGGCCATTCCATCCGCCTGGGCAATAACAGCGGTGGCGGGCAGGCAGAAGGCATCTCTTATGATTTTACGATACCGGCAAATCAAAACGTTTACAACCTTATTTACAACTATGCNGTGGTNTTTGAAGATCCCTCACACCTTGAATTCCAGCAACCGAGAATGGAAATAGAGATATCCAATGCCACTACACACCAGATCATAGAATGTTCTTCCTTTACTTTTTTTCCAAATGGTTCGCCGCTCCCGGGCTTTAACCTGTCGCCTATTTCAGCAAGCGACAGCCCGGTATGGTATAAGAACTGGTCGGCAGTTTCCATAAACCTGAACGGGCATGCAGGAGAAAGCATCAGGCTTTTTTTTAAAACTGCTGATTGCACTTTCAGGAGACATTTTGGTTATGCCTATATTGATGTCAATTCAGAATGCAGTGGCAATTTTGCCGGCGCATCCTTTTGCCCGGATGATGCGAACGTTCACCTGGTTGCCCCATACGGCTACCAGCAATACAATTGGTATAACAGCAGTTTCACGCAGTTGCTTGGCACAGACCAGGTGCTTGTATTTGCGCCTCCACCCCCGGTAGGAACTTCTGTTGCAGTGGTGGTTACTCCCTATGATGGTTACGGTTGCCTGGATACGTTGTACACGCAATTGACAGATAACCTCGTGATCACTCCACATGCAGGAAGGGACACTGTTTCCTGTAACGCTGAAGGCGTGCCGATCGGGGAACTTCCGAAGCAAGGGGTGTTGTATAGCTGGACTCCCACAACAGGACTTACAGACCCGGATGTTTCCAACCCNTTTGCAAACCCGGCAACAACTACGAGTTATATTTTATTTACCAGCAGCACCGGTGGCGGTTGCAGGGGTTATGATACGGTNGTTGTAACGGCATCATTGCTTGACACGAGCCTGCAGTTCAGGGGTAAGGAATCATTTTGTTTGAATAGCGGGGACAGCGCCGTGCTTACGGTTCAGCCTACGGATACCATACAATGGTACAAGGATAATGTGCCCATCAACGGCGCCACACAAACAGTATATAATGTTACGCAAACAGGCGAATACCATGCAAGGCTTGCAAATAAAGCCGGTTGTGCTTTGCTTACAGCGAGCAGGCATATTGATATTTCTTCCATTCCCCTCCCCGGGTTTACAACTGCAGTAAAGGATCAATGCCTCAAAGGCAACAGCTTTAGTTTTACAAACAGCAGTACGAATGCAGTGGGGCCCATGTATTACCGCTGGATCTTTGGCGATGGTACGGAAGCATCCACAAGAGATGCTGTGCATGTTTATACAAAAGCAGGCACATACCGGGTGAAACTGATCGTGAACAGCAATGCGATCTGTGCCGACAGCAGCAGCATGATCATTCATGTTTATCAAAATGCCATCCCGCTTTTCATTGCTAAAAATGTTTGTGTGAACCTGCCTGTGCAACTCATCAATAATACTGCTGATACCATGAATTCGCCGATCACTTATCTCTGGAGTTTTGGCAACGGCCAATTTTCAAACCTGCGAAACCCACCGCCGCCGGTTTATAATGTGGCGGGTATCTATTCCATCAATTTATCCGTTAATACTGCCCAGTGCCCCCTGCCGGTTATTACACTCCAGCAAAACATTAAAGTTGAAGATCCGAGGCCGGGTATAAACTATGGTGTGGAAACTGCTGTTGAGAATCTTCCGTTAGTATTACAGGCAAGGCAGTTTGGCGGAACAGTATTGTGGAAGCCGGCAACATCACTCAATAACAGCACGGTCTTTAACCCGGTATTCAAAGGCGTTTCAGAACAATTGTATACGATCGAGATAACAACAGCGTCGGGCTGCCTGACGGTTGATACGCAATTGGTGAAGATCGTAAAGCAGATCGCCATCTATGTGCCTGCAGCATTTACGCCTGATGATGACGGCCTGAATGATCATTTGAANCCAACGATGTATGGCATCAAAACATTGAATTATTTCAAAGTGTTTAACCGCTGGGGCCAGCTGATGTTCGAATCGAACAGGCCGTATCCNGGTTGGGACGGTATGTATAAAGGCGTACGCCAGGAAATGCAAACCTATGTATGGATCGTGGATGCTATTGGTGCAGACGGGAATAAATATATCCGCAAAGGCACGAGCATATTGTTGCGCTAACTGCCGCATCAAAGCAGGAACTACCCCTATAATAATTCTATAATATTTTGGCATCCAAATTGCAAGTCTGAATAAAGAGCCTGTCAAGAGAGCAACATTGTTTTTAATCCATACTCCAAACATTCATCAAAACAACATTTCATGAAACCTGTTTTTACCTTAGTTGCAGCCATGCTGCTGCTTAGTTTTACCAGATCCTTGGCACAACCGGTAATATCATATTCAGCGCCGGTTATAAGCGGATTGAGTTCGCCTATGCAACTGGTACACGCAGGCGACGGCACCGGCCGCATATTCATTGTGCAGAAAGAAGGAGCCATACTGGTGTACGATAAAACATATAACCTGCTTGGAACTTTCTTAACAGTTACGGGTATTGATATCAATGGTGAAAGAGGTTTGTTAAGCATGGCATTTCATCCATCTTATGCATCCAATGGTTTCTTCTATGTATATTATACAACTACAGTAGGCAACCTGGAACTGGCCAGGTATAAGGTGAGTGCTGATCCAAACGTTGCAGATGTTTCTTCAAAAGTTGTATTGAAAACAATTACGCATACTGCTTACTCAAATCACAATGGCGGCGAACTTCATTTTGGCAATGATGGCAACCTGTATCTTTCAACCGGTGACGGGGGCGATGCAGGAGACCCTCCCAACAATGCGCAAAGCACAACCGTTCTGCTGGGAAAGATATTACGGTTCGCAGTGAATACAAGCAATACAGCTCCTTATTATACCATCCCGGCAGATAACCCTTTTGGCAATGAGATATATGCAATGGGATTGCGAAATCCCTTCAGGTGGAGTTTTGACAGGTTAACATACGATATGTGGATCGGCGATGTGGGACAGGATTCTTATGAAGAGATAAATTTCAGGCCGGTAGATTCTTCATTGAACGTGAATTACGGATGGCATTGTTATGAAGGAACCAATGTTTACAACCTGGCGGGTTGCAACCCACCTTCCAACGGCTACACTTACCCGGTATATGCTTATCCAACGCCCAACCCTTCCGGTGCTATTACCGGCGGCACGGTATACAGGGGCAATACCTATATTGCTCTGAGGGGATATTATCTTGCAACAGATTTTTTTACAGGCATTGTCTACCGGGTGAAATATGATGCCNCAACACATACTGCAACNACAACGCCTACAGCTGCAATGGCTACAGGCATTTCCGATTTTGGTGAAACAGAAGATGGNGAACTNTANGTTGTATCCCTTTATGGNGGAACAGTAAGCAGGATCATTTCCGACGGNCCGCTTGGTTATACATTTACAGGCAATGGCAACTGGAATGTTGCTTCCAACTGGAGCAACAATGCGATCCCACCCTCAACACTGCCGGCAGGTGCGGAGATCATCATTGACCCGGTTGCCAACGGCGAATGTGTATTGAATACAATACAGACCGTTTCTGCGGGTGCTAAATTTACGGTCAGGTCAAATAAAAATTTCAGGATAGCTTCCGGCGATCTTGTTATCCAGTAAAAAATTATTGATGATAATTATTTGAGCGAAGGATCTCTTCCAGCAATACCGACAGTTCTGCTCCCCTGTCCATTACCATCAGGTGTGTGCCTTTTGAAATTACGTGTGTGGGTTTTGTAAGGTGTATGGGTAATACCTCATCTTTAGATCCGTGTATATGCCATAAACGATCCGGCAACGCTTCATTCTTCCATTGCAGTATAGCNCCCAATGCCCAGCGTATAAAAGCCGGGTCACTGTCGCGGATGATCTGTTCGATCACTTTTTTATCTTCCTTTCTTTCTGAAGTGAACAAACGCTTTATAAGAGATGCGGATTTAAAGAACTGCCCTGGTATGATCTTATGCAACCGTAAATAATTTGCCACCCGGAAACGAAAAGGGAAATGTTTATGAGATGGTACACTGGAAAGCAAAACAGTACAAACAGGCTTTTGTTTTTTTGCGATCTCGGCAGCGATCATCCCGCCCATTGACAACCCGACCAATGCAAACGTTTCGCCGGTATCAATTTTTTCTGACAGCCTCGCCGCATAGGATTCCAGGCTCTCCTGTTTATTTGGTTTGATCCAGTTAAGGTGCACCGCTTCAAAACCTTCGGGCAGGCGGATATGTTTAAACACCCTGCTATCGGCTGCCAACCCGCTTATGAAATAAACTTTCATACCGTAAAATTACAAGAATGAATTATAAAAAAAATGCTTTCTTCCATTCCGCCTATCCATTTATGAATTTTTCATTTGCATTAAAAGCTATTTTTGAAAACGATCATAAATAATTACCAGCTATGAAAAACAACCGCAAACTCCTGCTTATAACTGTTCCTTTGCTTATTCTTATTATTACCATTGCATATTACCAGGTATTATACAAGCCAACAGAGGTTAACAGCGGCATTGCCCGGCAGGATAAGATCTTCATGCAACACAGCAGCGAAGTATGGGTGGCAAGGTTCAGCCCCGAGGGGAATTTGATAGCAAGTGGCAGTGTTGACAGTACCGTATTGATATGGCAAAAAGACAATGCTGCGATCTTACATACATTGAAACATCCCGAAGGTGTAACATCACTCGATTTTAGCCCGGATGGCAGGTACATTGCAACAGGCAGCTACGATAAAAAACTAAGGTTGTGGAAAGTTGATGACGGAACACTTTTAAAGACCTTTCCGGGTCATTCAAAAACGATCTGGTCTGTTGCATTTAGCCCGGATGGAAAATATATTGCAAGCAGCGCTGAAGATGCATGCATAAAATTATGGGATGTTGAAACCGGTACGCTCATTCAAACAATGAAAGGGCATGCACTTAATATCTGGGCGATAAAATTCAGTCCCGACGGAAGCAAAATAGCAAGTGGAAGTTTTGACAAGACCATCAAAGTATGGAATGCCCATGATGGAAAACTTATACGCACTCTGGAGGGGCATACGGAAGCCATTGTTGACCTGGCTTTCAGCCCCGACGGGAAAACACTGGCCAGCGGAAGTGATGATAAAACGATCAAACTTTGGAATGTTGATGACGGCCGGTTGCTCAAAACGCTTAAAGGCGGCGAAGAACATGTACAGGCTATTGCATTTAGCCCTGATAATAAAAGATTGCTCAGCGGTGGAAGAGATAAACCTTTAATAGGCGAATTTTTGCAAAATATTTTCGGNGATTCAAAACTTAATAAAGGAGTTAGCATGCGGCTATGGGACCTGGAAAAAGGGCGTGTTATACAAACGTTTTCGCAACACGCCAATGATGTAAATGATGTTGCCTTTAGTCCCGACGGCAAATGGATACTCAGCGCCAGTGCGGATCATACGGTTGAATTGTGGCAGCTGCTAAATTAAGCGCTGTTTGCCATTCATCATGATATAACAGCATTTTCATTGTTGTCAGAATTTTACTTTTTTCCAACTATAAATAATTGTTGCCCTTTGTCCTGTTTTAATTTTTTCATGGCTGCATTAATAGAGAATTTTACAACTGTTTTAAATTAAAGTAAGCCAACTAAAACTTTGCCATGAAAAAAATTACTGCTTTTGTAGCAGCCATCCTGCTAACATCTGTGCTGTATGCACAAGACAAGCCCGGTAAGATCACCGGCGTTATTCTCGGAACGGATGATAAGCCCGTAGAAGCCGCAACCGTTCAATTATTAAAAAAATCGGATAAAGCACTCGTAAAAGTTGCCCTGACTGATAAAGCGGGCATATTCTCTTTTGAGAAGATCAGTGATGGACAATATAGCATCACGGTCACTGCAACGGGCTATGAAAAAAAGATCATTGATGCAGGTGAGGTCAGCGCTGTAAAATCATTTGTGGATCTAACAGCAATTAAGCTATCTGCACAGGCAAAGTCATTGGGAGGAGTAACCGTTGTTGCAACAAAGCCATTCATCGAACAAAAGTTAGACCGTACAGTAGTGAATGTAGAAGCTTCTCCTTCCAATGCAGGAGCAACGGCACTGGAGGTATTGGAAAAATCGCCAGGTGTAACGGTAGACAATGATGGCAATATCAGTTTAAAAGGCAAACAGGGAGTGATCATCATGATCGATGGCAAGCCAACTTACCTGTCGGCTGCAGACCTGGCAAATGTATTGCGCAACCTTCCTGCATCTGCGCTTGACCAGATCGAGATCATGACCAACCCGTCTTCCAAATACGATGCAGCCGGTAATTCAGGCGTCATCAATATCAAAACAAAGAAAAGCAAAGCAAAGGGATCTAACGGGAGCATCGCAATTGGCAATACCGGCTCTCTTTTCAGGAACAACGGGAAAGAAGAGGTACTATGGAAGCCAACCCTTTCTGTAAATTATAATTACAAAAAAAATAAAGTGAACCTCTTTGGCAATTTTGTTTACAACTACCGGGAAGGCCGTGGCAAACTTGATATTGTAAGCAAATATTACCGGGAAGGCAAACAGATCGACAGCATCAATAATGTAAATACAGTTTTCAATTTCAGGAATAACAATTATACATTGAAACTTGGTATGGACTATATCGCCAACAAGAAAAATACTTATGGCATTGTGCTCAATGGTTTTCTTTTCGCAGGCAGGCCAAAACCAACAACCTTTACAACCTATACAGATCTCAGTGGTGATGTATTTTCAAGATTGAATTCCGTTACGGTAAATAAGCTTAGCTGGAATAATATCGGCGCCAATTTTAATTACAAGCACAGTTTTGACAGTACGGGAACCGAACTCACACTCGACCTGGATTATGCGAATTACGCAAATGTGTCGGACCAGCTTTTAAGCACCGGTTTCTTTGATGGCCATTATAACCAGACTGCTGATTCCATGTTCCTCCGTGGCCATCTTCCTTCTGAAATAAATATTTATTCGATCAAATCTGATTTTGTAAAAACTTAT
>JGI24770J26754_10003859_pt1 | contig 9954 bp, 5 predicted proteins | sample LakOneMetagenome_FD_26754 | JGI IMG/M metagenome (IMG submission 26754) | reverse complement strand
TGTCGGAGATCGCGGAGCTTGGCGGTGTTGAGCACGGGCGATTGCGGATCGGGTCGGCGTCGGCTTTGTTTGCGACCCAGCAGTTGCCGCAGATATTGCAGGGCATTCGTGCTAAGTTTCCTAATTCGGAACTCGGTGTGACTTCGGGAACGAGTACGGCACTGATCGAGAAAATTCAGCACGGTGAGATCGATATTGCGTTCGTTTCGTTTCCGGTCGATGCACCGAATATTCAGACCGATCTGCTGTTTAGCGACGAGATCGTCGCGGTCGCGCATCCGAAACATCCGCTGGCCAATGAGCGTTTTATAAGCGCGGCGACGCTCGCGGGTGAAAAGCTAATCCTCGGCGAACGCGGCGGGAATACGCGGCGAATGATCGACGATTTTTTCCACGCTGCGAACGTTCGGCCGAACATTGTAATGGAACTCTCACGTCAGGAAGCGATCAATCAGATGGTCGAGAACAACCTCGGCGTCGGCATCGCCGGTGCCAAGACCATCGCCGACGAGATCCGCGAAGGCCGTCTCGTCTCATGGCTCATCGAGGGTGCCGAGATCAACTGGGAACTCGGCCTCGCTAGATTGAGAGGCGGCTATTTCTCGCCGATCGCAAAGGCATTTGTCGGGCTGTGTAAAGAGAGTTTTGTTGCGAGGGAAAAAGAATTGAAGGCGCGGAAATAATTGGCCACCGATTACACGGATAAGACGGATAAAAGAAAAGTTTGGACTATGAAGTACGTTAGTTTTACCATCGTTCGTTTGGTTTTAGCCTGTTTTACGCTTATCGGGTTGTATCTGTGTTTATCCGTGGCGAATTCCTCCGCTCAGGGGCTGCCGGTCGCGCTTCCGCAGACGGTTGGGATGAATGCGGCGAAGCTGAATCAGATCGACGCATTGGTTGAGGCTGATATTGCGGCGAAGAAGTTGCCGGGTGCGGTTGTGCTGGTCGGGCACAAGGGGAAGGTCGTTTTTCGTAAGGCTTATGGCAACCGTTCGCTGGTGCCGACCGTTGAGAAGATGACGGTCGATACGATCTTTGATCTGGCAAGTTTAACCAAGCCGATCGCGACGGCGACTTCGATAATGATCCTCATCGAGCAGGGCAAGCTGCGTTTGAGCGACACTGTCGGAATGTACATCCCCGACATCGACGATGCGAACGCTAAAAAAGTAACGATCCAGCAACTGCTAACGCATACGTCGGGCTACGCTCCCGATTTTGACCTCAAAGAAAAATGGACCGGCCGCGATGGAATGCTTGCCGCGTTGAAGAAGGAAAAGTTAAGAACGCCGCCGGGTACGAAATTTGTTTATTCGGATATTGGATTTATTGTGCTGGGCGAGATAATTGAACGAGTTACAAATGTTTCGGTCGGTGAAAGCATCTACTATAAATATCAAATCGATCTCGGTTTACAGGACACTGCTTTTCGACCAATTGATTATCCTAAGGCTCAAGCCACGCCAAAAAGATTCGGATACGCAAATCGGGGTTTGGTTGCACCAACCGAAAACATTGCAGGACAACTCAGCTATTTAGGTTCAAAGTATGATGGTGACGACGTTGGCGGGAAGGAAATTTTAAGGGGGCAGGTCCACGACCCAACATCCTTTCGTATGAATGGGTTAGCGGGTCACGCCGGGCTTTTCTCGACGGCTGACGATGTCGCGCGATATTGCCAGATGCTGCTGAACGGCGGGACGCTGGATGGGAAGCGGGTGATGTCGGAGCAGACGGTGGCGAAGATGACGGCTCCGGTGGTGGTCAGCGAATCGGGAGATGCTCGCGGGCTCGGGTGGGATATTAACACTTCGTTCTCGTCGAATCGCGGCGAGCTTTTTCCGCTCGGGTCGTTTGGGCATACCGGTTTTACGGGGACGGGCGTTTGGATCGACAGGGTTTCGGGGACGTTTGTTGTGTTCCTTTCGAACCGCGTTCACCCCGACGGCAAAGGCGATGTCGGGCCGCTGCGGGCGAAGGTCGCTACGCTCGTCGCTTCGGCGGTCGAAGATACTCCTATAGAGGCTTACCGACTTGCGGAAAGCACATATCAGACACAAGTTGCCGCGCAGATACCGAGGTTTAAGGAGAATTTCCTGCGTTCGCAGATCCAATCTTTGCCGATCGGCGGTGGTCCGAGCTCGAAGGATCTGTTCCTAATTCCTCAGCCCGTCAACGCGACCGTGCTAAACGGCATCGACATTCTCGAACGCGATAAATTCAAACAGCTCGATGGGATGAAGATCGGTTTGGTGACGAATCATACCGGGCGGAATCTCGCGGGGAAGCAGACGATCGATATTTTGAAAGAGGCCCCGAATGTGAAGCTCACGGCTTTGTTCGCGCCGGAGCATGGAATTCGCGGGCTGCTCGATGACAAGGTTTCGGATTCCGTAGATGAGAAAACGGGGCTGCCGATTTATTCGCTTTATGGCGAGACGCGGCGGCCGAAGCCGGAACAATTGAAAGATCTGAACGCGATAGTCTATGACATTCAAGATATTGGAGCGAGATTTTACACCTACACGGCGACGCTCAAGAATGTTTTAGAAGAAGCGGCGAAGGCAGGGAAGCCGGTGTTTATTCTCGATCGTCCCAATCCGCTCGGTGGTGTCGCGGTCGAAGGTGCACTAGCGGACGAGGACAAACTCTCATTCATCGCCGCACACACGACGCCGGTTCGATATGGCCTGACGATCGGCGAACTCGGCACAATGATGAACGCCGAGCGAAAGATCGGGGCGGATGTTCGTGTGATCAAGATGGACGGCTGGTCGCGCTCGATGTGGTTTGACGAGACCGGCCAGACTTGGGTAAATCCTAGTCCGAACATGCGTTCGCTGACCGAGGCGACGCTTTATCCGGGAATTGGTCTGCTCGAAACGACAAACGTCTCAGTCGGACGCGGAACTGACACGCCGTTTGAGGTGGTCGGGGCTCCGTGGATCAACGGGCGGAATTTGGCAAAGTATTTGAACGAGCGGAATGTGAAAGGTATGCGGTTTGTGCCGGTCCGGTTCAAACCGACGACTTCGGTTTTCAAAGACGAAGAATGTGGCGGTGTGAACATTATCATTACAGACCGCGATGCGTTCGATTCGGTCGGCACGGGCATCGAGATCGCGGCGGCTTTGCGCAAAATTTATCCGACGGACTGGCAGGTTGATAAGTACGCCCGATTGCTCGTAAATCAGGAAATTCTCGACGCGTTAAAACGCGGCGAAACGCCCGAGAACATTGATAAATTGGTCAGACCAAAAAAAGAAGAATTTAACAACCGTCGGGCATCATATTTGCTTTACAAATGAGCGGTTTAGGGTTATAAAAGTTCAAACGTTCACATTTTCGTAACAACTCGTTTAGTTATAAGGATTTTAGTAAAATTCGCATTTTCCTTGTGTTTGGTGCGATAACGAAAATTTGAATAAATTTCCATTAACGTAAATAATCCTTATGGATAAAGTTAACTCTGCAAAAATCTTCGACAAGGAATGGATGAATATGAATAGGAAAATATTGTGTTCGATATTGGCGGCGATCGCGTTGACATTGAGCATCGCCGGCCTGGCCGTGGCCCAGGAAACTTCGGGTTCGATCGTCGGAAACGTAAAGGACTCAAACGGAGCAGCAGTGGCCGGTGCGACTGTTACGGTCACCGACACGGTAAAAGGCAATCAGGTCGTCCGAACTGTGACGACCGGTGATGACGGCGGATTTTCTGCTCCGAATCTCGGGACCAGCACCTATGCTGTCACCGTTGAGGCTCCGAGTTTTAAAAAATCGGTCAGTACTGGTATCAAGGTCGATGTCGGCCAACGTCGACAGGTCGAGGTTTCACTCGCCGCCGGGCGGATCGATGAAACGGTCACGGTTGCCGCCGATGCGGTCGCAGTCGAACTGACCACACCGACCGCCAGCACGATCATCAATGGCGATCAGGCACGCGAGCTCTCGCTTAATAACAGAAACTGGGTTCAATTGATCGCGATCGCACCGGGCGTTTCCAATGATCTTTCTGATCAGGTATACACTGGTACGACAAATCCTGAAGGCCAGGCCAATACGATAAACATCTCGGTCAACGGCGGACGCAGCAGCCAGAACACGTTTACGGTTGACGGTGCGGACGTGACCGATCGTGGATCGAACATCACCATTCAGGCCTATCCGAGCGTAGATTCGATTGGAGAATTTACCATCCTGCGTTCGCTCTATCCGGCTGAGTCCGGAAGAAGCGGCGGCGGTCAGGTCAATATCGTGACCCGTTCGGGAGGCAGCAAGTTTCACGGTTCGGCATATGAATTCGTTCGAAACGAAGCCTTTAACGCTAATAACTTTCTGACGAACAGCACGACGACGCCTCCGTTTGGACGCGATACGAATGGCAAAGCGAAACGGGCTCCGTTCCATTACAACGATTTCGGCTTCACCCTCTCTGGACCTGTTTACTTCCTGAATTTCGGCGAACATGATCCTGATGACAGCTATTTCAAACGCTGGAAAAAGACGTTCTTCTTTTTCTCGGAAGAGATCAGACGTGATCGCCGTTTCTCGGCCGCGACTACGGTTTCCGTTCCTGATGCGGCACTAAAAGCGGGCATTTTCCCTATCGATGTTTGCATCAACCGAAATAACGTAGCGACCGAAAACTGCAATGCGGGAAATCCGGGACGGCTGACTGCCGGGACCCCGATCCCCGCTGCGATGCTCAGCCCGGCTGCGGTAGCGTATTTGAATGGGGTGTATTCAAAGATTCCGCTTCCAAACGCGGCTACGGCGGCCAATCCGTATGCATTGGTTGCACAGATCGCGAATATTTCAGATTTTCAACAGGAGATCATTAAGATCGACCATAGCTTTAACGACAAATTGTCAGGATATTATCGTTACGAACGCGATCAGATCCCGACAATTGACGGGAACGCACTTTTCTCGAGCGGATCAAACCTTCCGGGGATATCGACTACGTCGACCAACTCGCCGGGACGTACGCATACCGCTCAATTGACCTATGTTGCTAGCCCGAATTTGATCTTCGAAGCCCGCTATAACTTTGGTTACGGTGCGATCCTGAGCGAGAATATCGGTGCGTTGGCATTGTCAAATACGCAGGTACCGGTCACGCTTCCGTTTGTGAATCAACGTGACCGTATTCCTTCGATCACAGGTAACGGATTTGCCGGACTGACCAGTTTTGGGCCATACGACAATTTCTCGTGGAAGAGCAATTGGACAGGCAATACGACCTGGATCCATGGCGATCACACCGCTAAATTTGGCGTTGTGTATTCAAAATATCGTAAGAATGAAAACGCCTTGGCAGGTAACAATGAAGGCCTTTTTAACACATTCTCGACGACTCTCGCCTCGGGTGTGACAAGCAACGCCAACAATCAGAACCTTGCCCGTTGGGCAAACTTTCTGGTCGGAAACGTCAACGGATTTTCGCAGGCGAGCTTTGACTACACGGCCGATCTTCGTCAGAAGGCGTTCGAGGCATTTGCTCAGGATGAATGGCGTATTAAGTCAAATCTGACTCTATACGGTGGCGTTCGTTATTCGTTCTTTGGTTCGCCATGGGATAGGAATGGCCGCCTTTCGAATTTTGATCCGACACAGTGGCGTGCGGGTGATGCTCCGCAGGTTACCGGACTTGGCAACCGCATCAGTGGCGTCGCCGGAGTAAACACCGGAAACTGGTGTAACGGTATCATCGTCAATTCGCAGAACGTTCAGACGGGTCCGGCGGTCTTCAACTGTACACCGACGATCTCACCGTACGGCAAGTTCATCATGAACGTTTCCAAGAAAGATTTTGCGCCACGCGTAGGTCTTGCATGGGATCCGTTCGGTAAGGGACGAACATCCATCCGAATGGGCTACGGTATCTATCACGAACAGGTTTTGAACGGTACGCTGCTTCAAAATATCGGATTGAATCCTCCATACCAGGTCACAGCTACAGTTTCGGTAGCTACGCGGCTAGATGCTCCGGCGGCGGGTGTTGCATCGTCGGCCACGGTTCAGGGACTGCGTGCGATACAGACTGACTGGAAGACGCCTTATATGCAGCATTGGTCATTAGATATGCAGCATCAGCTAGATAGCAAAACGGTCGTTACGGTCGGATACTTTGGTTCGAAAGGAACAAATCTGATCGGCGTGACGGAATTGAATAGTGTCGGACCGGGCGTTGCCCGTGCCTCGAACTGTGCGGTTGGTGCGGCATATTACGGACAGCCTGTTGCACCGACTCTCGTAAACTGTCAGCCGGCGGGCTATGTTTTCCGTAATATCGGCACCGCTCCTGAGAATCCAAATGGAACCAACACGGACCTTTTGATCCTCGATCAGATCCGTCCGTTCAAGGGGTACCGTTCGATCGCGATCGTTCAGCCGCGTTACAATTCGAATTATCACAGCCTGCAAATTTCCGCCCAGCGTCGTTTTTCAGGTGCTTCGCAGATCAACTTTGCATACACGTGGTCAAAGAATTTGACGGACAATCAAACCGATCGTTCGACCGCTCCGCAAGACACGTATAACATCGCTGGAGAAAAATCCAGAGCGACGCTTGATCGCCGTCATGTAGCGACTTTCAACTACGTTTACGAAATTCCATATTTTGGCAAACAGCGTGGCTTTAGCGGGAAACTCCTGGGTGGCTGGCAGTTGTCGGGAATTTTGACCTGGCAGACCGGTTTGCCGTTTACGGTAACGACGTCGAATTTCGATCCCGCAGGTTCGGGCATTATAAATGCTAACCCGGCGGGCCGTCCGAATGTCTGGTGTGATCCGAATGCAGGTGCTGCCCATACGGCGACCCAGTATTTTAATACGGGCTGCTTTATCGGGAACCCGGCGAACACGCTAAATACGCGTCTTGCCGGTTACCAGAACGTGTTTGGAAATGCCGGTCGCGGAATCATCGAAGGCCCGGGTACGAGGCGTATTGATTTCACTGTTTCGAAGAATATTCGATTTGGCGAAAACTTCCGCGTCCAATTGCGTGCGGAGACGTTTAACGTATTCAATACGACCAATTTCCGCGGATTCGGCAGTCTTAACATCACCAGTGCCCTGTTCGGCACTATCGGAACGGTTCGCGATCCACGCACCATGCAGTTTGGTGCTAAGATCATTTTCTAGTCGGATCGTTTGTTAGATCTGCCCGCGTTTTCGGTTGGAAACGCGGGCATTTTTTGTTTTGGGGTAAGTGTGAAAAAATCTGTTGTATGACAACTGCTTTGCTCAAAAATTGTTCGTTGAGCCAATATGAAGATCTAGCCGAGATATGGATTGTCGACGGAAAGATCTCGCGCATTTCATTTGGGGACGATTCGATTGATTTTGATCTGGTTCACGATCTCGATGGGGCGTTTATCTCGCCCGGATTTATTGATGTGCATAATCATGGAGCGGTTGGCATTGATGTAAATGCTGCGACGGCCGATGAACTGCTNGACGTTGCACGATTTTTAGCGATGAACGGCGTGACGGCTTGGATGCCGACGCTGGTTCCGGACTCCGATGAGAGCTATGAGCGGGCAATCAAGGCGATCGATGAGCTTATGATGCAGCAAGCCAATCTGCCGGTGGCTCAGGCTGTCGGGGTGCATTACGAAGGTGTTTTTGCCAGCGAGACGATGTGCGGGGCGTTGAGGCCGGAATTCTTTAAGAGTGGGCAGTCGGCCGTTGGCGGTTGGCAGTTGCCTCGGCTTGCTGTCGGCGTTCATATGACGACGATGGCGCCGGAGATCGACGGCGGGATCGAGTTGGTCGAACGTTTGGTTGGCGACGGCTGGGTTGTTTCGATCGGGCATACGAAGGCTGATGCGGCGACGCTTGATGCTGCGTTTGCGGCGGGTGCGAGGCATCTGACGCATTTTTTTAATGCGATGACCGGTTTGCACCATCGCGAGATCGGCGTTGCTGGCTGGGGGCTTTCGACCGCTGAAGTCAGTTTCGATATTATCGCCGATGGCGTTCATGTTAATCCGAAGATGCTTGAGTTTGCTTGCCGTGTGAAAGGTAGCGACAAGGTTTCGTTGATCAGCGATTCGGTAGCTCCGACGGGGCTGGGTGACGGCGAATTCGAGCTTTGGAGCGAGACTATTGCTGTCGTTAATGGGAAAACGCGGAATGAACGTGGCAGTATTGCTGGTTCAGTGATCACGATGAGCGATGCCGTAAAACAAATGCGTGGCCTTGGTTTTTCTGGCGATGAGGTAGCGAAAATGGCGTCGTTGAATCCCGCAATTCTGCTCGGCANTGAGGCAGATCGTGGCTCGATCGATGTTGGGAAACGTGCCGATCTGGTCGCTAGTGACGACGATCGCAATATCAAAATGACTATGATCGGCGGCAAGATCGTCAAATAAAATAGTAATTTCCCTATTTGGCCTCGAGCCGCAAATAACTCACCATATTTTGGCTAAAGCCGGATTCTTAAAACCTCGCCTCCACCTAAAGCTGTAGGCAATTTAAAAGGCCGCCTTTTCAGACGACCTCTTTCTCTCTTGATAGCGTCCTTTTTAAAGCTCAGCACTGCCGTGTTTGCCGCCAAAGCCCTTGTGGTCTTTGAAGCGTTCCTCAAATTTGGCACGTTGTTCGGCAGCCTTTGCTTTCTGCTCGGGCGTGAGAATAGCGAAGATCTGAGCCTTCAAGCTTTCCTTTTGGACGATCGTTTTTGCGAACAGATCGCCTTGTTCCTTGGCTATAGCTTCTACTGCTGCCTGGTCGAACGAACCGACCTTGCCGAGTTCGGCGAGTTTGGCGTGGTTGTCTTTCATCGCCTGCATCGTCGGTTCGAATGTTGCTTTGTTTGCTTCCATGATCTCCTTGACCTTGGCTTTTTGCTCGTCGGTCAGGTCGAGGCCGCGAAGGAACATTCCTGCACGATCTCCTCGACCGCCGTTACCTGCTCCAAATCCGGGACCGTCTTTGTGTGCTGCTCGTTGCCCGACGACAAAAATTGCTACGGTCGCTACGACCGCGAGGGCTATGATCGCTATTACTATCTTTTTCATGATGAACTCCTTATAATTCCCAAAATATTTCGGCCAGCTAATCTAACCGACACACGGATTAACGACCTAAAATAGATGTTGAATGTATGCAAATTGTAGGGTTCTGTAAAGAATTGTAAAAGACAGGCACGACGGCCATTTTTGGCGTAGAATGCTCTTGGTATGAATAAGATCCTGATCATCGATGACGACGAAGAGCTGTGCGAACTGGTCTCGGAATATCTGACAGTCGAGGGCTTCGCGATCGTATCGGTCAATGACGGTGCGAGCGGTCTCGAACGTGCGCTGTCTGGTGATTTTGACATGGCTATTCTCGATGTGATGCTGCCGAAGATGAACGGGTTTGACGTTCTGCGTAGCCTTCGCGAGACATCAAAACTGCCGGTGATTATGCTGACAGCCCGCGGCGACGATATGGAACGCATCGTCGGGCTCGAGATCGGTGCGGATGATTACCTGCCGAAGCCCTTTAATCCGCGCGAGCTTGCGGCGAGACTGCGGGCGATATTGCGGCGGAGCGAGTCTGTCGTGGACGAAACCGGTGCGAGCGAGAAACTCGATATCGACGGCATTCAGGTCTCGGCGGCATCGCGGCTCGCAACTTGTGACGGCAATGAGTTGAATCTCACTTCAGTAGAATTTGAACTGCTTTCAGAACTGCTTCGCGAGGCGGGTAAGATCGTCAAAAAGGACGATCTGAGTGAACGCGTGCTTGAGCGAAAGCTATCGCCGTTTGACCGCAGTCTCGATATGCATATCAGCAACTTGCGAAAGAAACTCGGTGTGCGTGCCGATGGCAGCGAGCGGATCAAGACGATACGCTCGGTCGGATATATTTATACGTTGGTATGAAGTTATTTCTAAAGATCTTTCTGTGGTTTCTGGTCGCCATCGCTATGATGATGGGCGTAGTTATTTTTGT
>JGI24770J26754_10003856_pt1 | contig 9958 bp, 7 predicted proteins | sample LakOneMetagenome_FD_26754 | JGI IMG/M metagenome (IMG submission 26754) | reverse complement strand
GCAAGGTTTTTGTAAAAAGAATACTACCCCACAGATATATCTCCGAAGGAGGCCAAACCGGGGTGGAGATTGTTTTTACAAAACCGGTGGCAAGTTTCGCCCCTGCATTTTGGCGAAACGCAGACCTTGCTTTTGTCAAAGCCTGTCAAGAAATTTGCGACAGATAAGGATGAATGAGTTTTAACTAATACTTCTTAGTATATCTGCTTTGTAGCTTCTCAGGAGGAATATTTAAATATCTTATTTGAGAATTCTTTGGATTTTTTTAAATCTGGAATTGTGGTTGGTGAGGAACGAGGCAATCTCAATGATTAATATCATTGTCCGGCATAGTTCGCCTGGCTTATTTGCCGAAGGCGGATAGAAATAATGCAGGAGTATTATGACGGGTCTTTGAATTATAAATTACGAAATTATTTTTTATAGACCGTTGAGGTATTCTCAAAAAATTAAAGAATCTTAAATTGTGGTTGGCGAGACACGAGCTAATCTCAATGACCAATATCATTGTCCAGCATAGTTCTCCTGGCTTATTTCGCCGAAGGAGTATAGAAATAAGACAGGTGTACTAGGGCAGGTCTCTGCAATTTATTACGCCTCTTTCCTGCAACCCTAGTAGTGTTCACGAAAGTATAATTAGGGATAAAAGATGAGAAGCGTAACTTACATAACATTCGCAAATACGTTGTATCTTGGTTTAATTGCTGCAAGGTCAGTTAGATTGCTTGCCCCAATACAGGCGTTGGCTGAAAGCCTTCGGCAACTTTGTAAAAATCGAAATCTAAAAAATGGCTTTAAAAAAATCAAAACATCAAGAAATTATTGAAACACTGCAAACGGGTAATTTCTATGTCGAGTGCTCAAACTGCAGCGAAGAAGTACATTTAAAGAAAGCTTCTCTTTTTGATAATAAGAATTTCAGTGAAGAAGCTTTAGAAATTTATAATGAACAACTTGAAGCGATAAGGTTACGGAAATCTCAATTAAAAGCTTTAAAAGAAAAGGGCGCAATAAAATCAGAAACAGGCGCATTAGCAACTAACATTGGATTTATAATGGAACGAATAGCACCCACAATGCCGAGCTTTCGTTTTAAACATAATGATTGCCGATCAATTTTTGATCCAATAGATTATATAATTTTTGAAGGTCTTACACAAAATGGTTCGGTCGAGAAAATCCACTTTGTAGATATTAAAACCGGAGCGGCACGTCTCAGTAAAAAACAGAAGGGTATAAGAAATCTAGTTAATGACAAAAAAGTAAAATTTAAAAAGTTTTGAAATGCAAAAAGAGGTACTAGATTTCTATTCAATGTTAAGGCACATATTTGGTGTTTGCCCTTGTTGCGGTGAAATATTCCGTTTAAGCGATTGCAAATTATTTCAAAAGAAAAAACCAGAGATTGATTGGAAAGAAGAAATTGATAAAGAAATGCAACGGCTTGAAAATTTAGAAGAAAAGATATTGTTGAAAATTGAAGAATCGAAAGAAGCAGCCAGAACAGTCGGTCGGAGAAATGCAGACAAACTTGTAAGAAAATTGGATAAAATATTTATTCCACTGAAATTGAATTGCAACGATTGTAAAGTTATTTTTCATCCCATTGATTTTATTGTATTTAATGGTATGAATAATAATGTCGGCGATTGTTCAATTAAAGAAATTCTATTAATAGATAAAGACAATAAATCTGGACAATACCTAGAAATTCAAAAAAGTATTTCTAATGCCATACAAACAAGAAATTATGATTGGTTAACGTTAAGAGTAGAAAATGATGGCAATATTATCGAAGAGGAATAGCGCTTGCTGCACCTTTGCAAAAAAAATGAAGAATGTTTGAAATGACATGGGAAGAATTTCAGAGAACTAGAATATATGTAGAGCAAAAGGCTTTGGATTTGATGAGCCACGAGAAAAAAAATGATACTCCTACTGGCGTACCCATCAACAATTATCGATTGTTTCATACAGAGGGGAGAACTTTTTATTCCGTACAAATAAATACATTTATGGTCGTTGTTGATAAATACTTATGTGAAGCACAAGTAAGATTTCCTGAAAGATTCGGGACCGGCAATGCATATGATGTGGTTGAAGCACTTAGGCTTATTCAACCCCTATGGTATGAAGATGCTAAAGATATGGCAGATTTTTTCGCGAAGGATAAATGTACTTACGTTTTCGAATCAGAAGGAGGAGAAGTATTGGACCGAATGTTGAGACTGGATCTCTTTAGAATGATCAAAAATGATAAAGAAGGGAATCCTGAGTTTATTGGTGGGCTACTTCATGCATTAAAACATTTTTCGAGAAATGGAACAAACTATTCAACAGGCACAAGTAATCACGAGCTACAAAATCCTCAAACGCTTATTGGTGAAATTATCAATGCCTTTTTTACAATTGATGGTGTGTTTGAGACACCTGATCAATATGTAGTCCTTCGGCCGTATGAAAATGAATATAATTTAAAGTTTGTTTTTTATAGAGAAGAAAACACCGGAGTATTCTTTTTAAAAACGGTTTATAAGGAGCCTAGACAGAAGGAGGTTTTAAATTAATTGCAAGTCATTTTGTAGAAACAAACATTTACATCAGAAAACGCTTGATTCAACAGTCATCCTTCCGTTAGGGATTGAAACGGAAGTGCGACTTGTTGCTCATGAGTTAAGTAAATGAGCGTTACAAAAAGTTCTTTGTAATAACTGATTATCTGGTGAGTGGTAAAATTCCACTCCATCCAAGTGAACGGATGAAAACACTTTCCTCACAACTATGTTTTGGCAAACATATCTGTGAAGCAGGAATGAAAGCGGGTAAGGAATGAATCTGACGTTCTGACCCCTGCGAGTGTGAAAGGTATGTATAGGAATACGAACCTATGTCTGAATCATCGTCACAATCAACAAGCCTACGTGGATTATTCAGACTTAATTGTCTGTGAGGCTTGACCAAAATGGTAGTGATTGCCGGGGCTGAATATTTTTTCGTGTATCAGTCGTTCAAACGTAGCGCAATCCGGTGAATAGTAGGATACTAACCCTTTCAGCCATTTAATATGGTGCAACAGATAATCGGAACAAGGTAACATCATCAAAATTCTGTTATGTATTTATTGACAGTAGGAAGCCATCCGCATGTTTTGATGATGAAAGATTGGGTAAAAAGCAAATGCTTTCGGGAAAGCCGGAAGATATGCTGACGTGCCCACGACATTAATGATAAATTTTGTAAGTAACAGTATCAAACGATGAACACGGAAGAAAAACCGATGTATGAATGGAATACAATTAACTGGAATAAAATCCAGCGCAATGTATTTAAACTGCAAAAGCGAATTTATCAGGCAAGCCTGCGTGGAGATGTTAAGTCCATGCGTAAACTGCAAAAGCTTTTACTTAAATCCAATGCTGCTAAATTATTGGCAGTAAGAAAAGTGACACAGGACAATCAAGGGAAAAACACAGCCGGAATAGATGGTGTAAGCAAACTAACACCAAAACAGAGAGTGGTACTCTGCCAACAACTTTCATTTACAGCCAAGGTAAAACCAACACGTCGGGTATGGATACCCAAACCCAACTCCAACGAAAAAAGGCCTTTAGGCATTCCTGTAATGAAAGATCGTGCCTTGCAGGCACTGGTTAAATTATCCCTTGAACCTGAATGGGAAGCTAAGTTTGAACCCAACAGTTATGGTTTTCGTCCTGCACGCTCTGCTCACGATGCTATTGAGGCAATATTCCTATCAATTAGGACAGTGCCTAAGTATGTTTTAGATGCAGATATTGAAAAATGCTTTGATAAAATAAATCATGAAGAACTTTTAAAGCGTCTAAATACTTATCCCAGCCTGACACGACTGATACGGGCATGGCTAAAAGCCGGAGTAATGGAAGATGAAGTATTTAGCGCAACAGAGTTTGGAACGCCGCAAGGCGGAGTGGTTTCTCCTTTGCTGGCAAATATTGCCTTGCATGGAATGGAAGAGTTTATTGCTAAGAAATTTCCCCAGAAAAGAATTAGCAAAGAAAACTTTCGTCAACCCCAACTCATCAGATATGCTGATGACTTACTTGTGATACATAAGGACAGGTTTGTAATTGAACAATGCAAAGAAGAATTGGAGATATGGCTCAATAAAATTGGACTAAAGTTAAAGCCTAGTAAAACACGCATTGCGCACACATTAGAAAAAGATGAAAACGGGGAAAGAGGTTTTGAATTCTTAGGGATGCACATAGGTCAATATGTAGTCGGAAAAACTCATTCCGGCAAAAACGGGCATGGTGTACTTCTTGGATTTAAAACTCTAATCAGACCTTCCCGAAAATCACAAAAAAAGCAACAGGAATCAGTTAAGGAAATCATACGCAAGAATCGATCAGCAAAACAGGAATGGTTAATCAGGCAACTTAATCCCGTAATTAGAGGATGGGGTCAATATCACTCTACGGTTGTTTCAAAACAGGTGTTTACCAGAATGAACAACAATCTGTTTCAATCGCTAAGACGATGGTCAAAAAGACGTCACCCTAAAAAGTCACAAACATGGGTCAACCGCAAGTATTGGAGATTAGAGACAGGGCACTGGACATTCAGCCCTCCGAATGGGAAGAAACTTAGAATGTATAGCGAGATACCAATTGTCAGGCATATAAAAGTGTCCGGTTGCCGTTCGCCATTTGATGGTGACTGGAATTACTGGAGTACACGATTAGGACGTTATCCTACATTGCCAGATAGAAAGGCAAAGCTATTAAAGAAGCAAAAGGGCGAGTGTTCATTTTGTAAATTGCAGTTCACCTTAGAGGATAGTATGGATATTTTTCTAAATATTCCAAAGCAAAAGGGTGGTAAGTACACTTGGGAAAATTTGCAATTGCTACATACCCATTGTCACGATCAAAAAACATCCGAAGATGCTACACAAAAGGCTTGTTCCGTAATGGATAATGTACGAGAAGCCGTGTGAGGGGAAACTCTCATGCACGGTTTTGAAGACCAGCCGCAAGGGCGATCTTGCGGCTGAGTTTAATATCCTTCCCCCTGGAAGATTGCAGTGTAAAGCCCGCCCGTAGGGAACGGCCAAATCGATGTTTAATATTTTATACCCCATAATCTCTCAAACCCTTAACAGTAGTCGGTTTCGTGGTTTTATAAGACCACGGAATTACGTAAATCCGGTACAGAACTTGATTTCAATTTTACATAACTCTTGCGCTGAAACTTATGAAAAGAGCCCAACATATTGACCGGGCAACGATTGTTGATATTCTTGTAAATTCTTTCAGGGATAATAAAAGTGTAAACTATATTATTCAACAAGACAGTAAAAAAGAATTGCGACTACGCCGGTTAATGGAATATTCACATGATGTCTGCAAGTTATCCGGAGATGTGTTCATTACAGAAGATAACTCTGCTTGTGCGCTGATTGTAAAACCCGATAAGAAAAAGACTTCGCTCAAAGCTTTATTACTGGACATAAAATTTGTCATTAATTGTTTAGGTCTTTCCAATGTAAAAAAAGCGATGAGCAGGGAATCAAAAATTAAGTCTCAGCATCCTGAAGGCTTGCTTTATTATTTATGGTTTATCGGCGTTGATCCAGCCAAACAAGGCAAGGGCATTGGAAGCAACTTATTAAAAGAAGTGATTGCAGAAGGGCAAAAAGAAAATCGCATCATTTGTTTGGAAACATCAACACTAGAAAATATTCCCTGGTATCAAGCTTTTGGATTTAATATTTATCAACAATTAGATTTCGGTTATGAATTGTTTTGTTTGAAGAAAGAATAAGTAAATGATGCTGCCATGTTATTACCTGGTACCCAAATGCATATTATCACCTTCCTTTTTGTGTGCATAGAGGCAGTAATTCTTTGCTATCTTCTCATCTATAGAATGGCAAGGCCGGATGATAAAACAGCCTATCTTAATATCATCCTTATCTTCTTGCTTGTTGTTTACAATGTCACCGGGGGCTTGTTACCAGATGAAAATTTGCCGGGTTCTTATTTTATTCAAATGGCGATAGCGTATGCAACAGGGTTCATAACGCCCTGTTATTTTCCTTATTACGTGTACAAAGCTTTCGATTTGCAAAAGATGAAATTTCATGCCTACAAAGGGGTTTATTTGTTCCTTGTTGCTCCCTATATTCTTTTTGTGATTGTGTTTGGTATTACCGGCAAACTCAATCTTGCTAAAGACTTGTTGATCCTTCCAGTTGCTTATGCGCTCTGGGTTATTTTCAGTTTAGCTAAAGCTATACGTTATAAATACAAAGGCAATTTTAAAAGCAGTGATTCCAAAGAAGAAATTACAGTGTTGTTTCTAAGCCTTACACCATGGGTTTGCTTACCTATCATTGATTTCCTAAACATGGGCCAGGGCGTTGAAGCATCAATCACCAATATAGGATTCTTGTTGTTGTTCGCTCTACAGATAAAGCGGCACATTGCGGGTTTAAGAAAAGAACATGAACGCCTCATTACTACTGAACAGCAACTGACAGACTGGAACAACACACTAACAGATGAAGTTGCACGACGAACCAATGACCTTGAAAAAATAAATGAACAGCGTACCAATACATTTGTCAACCTGGCTCATGAAACCAAAACGCCGTTAACCCTCATATCGAATTACCTTGATGAATACCTACACAAGAATGAAAACTCAGAAGAATTACAGGTAGTAAAAAAGAATATCGATAAACTTACTTCCGATATTGTCAACTTTTTTGATGTTGAAAAATTCAACAAGGGGATTATAGTTTACAATCATGCAGAAATATCAGATTTAAGCGACATTGTAAATGAAGTCTTGAAAATATTTGAACCTTACGCCAATAAAAGACTGATAACATTAACCGCTTCGGTTGAAAATAATATTTATGTTAAAGCAGATCCATCAGCTTTAAACCGGGTGTCAAATAACTTAATTGAGAATGCCATTAAGTTTTCAGAAGACAATTCTGTTATCGATATCAAACTATTTTCAAATGGTGAAAGGGTAAATTTTTTAGTGAAGGATTTTGGGGTTGGTATCTCGCCTGAATATCAAAAGAAAGTATTTGAGCCTTACTTTCAAATTACCAATAAGAAAGCCAACGGTCAGGGAATGGGCCTGGGTCTGCCAATAGTGAAAAAGATAGTTGAAGAATTGAATGGAGCTATCGCCATCCGAAGCAAGGGAAAAGTTGAAAATGGAACTGAAATAATTGTTGACTTGCCATTTCATAAAAAACAGGAAAACGAAATTATAAGCAAGCCTGATATTCCGTCTTATTTTTCCTCAACACTGGTGGAAGAGGAAATAGAATGCAAGCCATATAATGAAAAGGAGAAAACCATTTTAGTAGTTGAAGATAATATCAGCATGGCGAATTATCTTTCAAGGAAACTGTGCGAAAATTACAATGTCTATACAGCCTTGAATGGTAATGAAGCACTGAAGCAATTGAAGGAATTACCTGTTTTGCCAGACCTGATCATTTCGGATGTTATGATGGATAAAATGGATGGACATGCATTTGCAAAAATCATTTCCAACAATGCTAACTATGGTCATATCCCGTTTATATTCATTACCGCTAAATCTGCTCCAAACGATAAATACGAGGGGCTTCGGTTAGGCGCCATTGACTATGTTCAAAAACCATTTATGATGCAGGAACTGCTTCAGAAAATTGACTCCATCCTGGCTCTCACCTCCAAACAAAAGCGGTCAATACTTAATACTGCCTTTGCTTCGCTCAATCGTAATGACCGGATAGGGCAATCTGGCACGTTGCATAGTTTTGAGGAAAATTGCCAGATGTATAATCTATCATCACGTGAAAAGGAAATAGCTGAATTGATCTGCCGGGGACTAAAATATAAGGCTATTGCAGACAGCCTTTATATCGCCGAAAGAACGGTGACCAAACACGCTCAAAATATCTTTGAAAAGGTGGAAGTAAGCAATAAAGTTGAACTGTGCAATAAGCTGGAATATGCAGGCAGTTCAGCATAAATATCCTCAACAGCAAACGACTTACCGCCTCAATTGACTGAAAATGAGTAAAATACTCATTTATACGTATCAAAATAGTATGTTTTACTGATGGTCTAAAACTGGCATAGGCTTAAACTTTGTACAGTAAAATGCCTGCTTAGTTGCTAAGCAGCTAACCATCCCATACATGACCGCTTACTTACAAAAATGGAGTGCCCTTATCAACGAGACGCTATGCCCCTATCATGAGGTGCTTGGCAGGCTATCGGAGGTTGAAATAGCTGCAATCATACATGATTCTGCAGGTGAGGTAGAAAATGTAAGAGACTTACTGGTGGATTACCTTGTAAATAACCCGAGCATTAGCGACAAGCAGCAGTTTGTGAAGGTCAACCAGGCGCTTCTCATCAGGCTGCTGGATAAGCTTTACTCTTGCAAAAGCTATAACGTCCCGGAGAAGGTATTTAACCTGTACAAAGAGCTTGGAAATCATTTACAGGCATCACTGGACTTTATTGAGGACTTCTTTGGCAACTACTTCGACAAAAACGAAAAAGTGCCGGTTGCATATCTAGAAATAACAAAGGCCCAAATTAGCAGGCGGTTACAAAAACTAACGTTTGTTTTTAATTCAAGTTGCGTAGAGCCTGCATTGACAAAAACCATATTACAATCCTTTAAACAATTCACGGGCAGCAAAATTGATAAGCCAATATCTTACGCTTATTTGACATACCATAAGGTATTACTGGATGAATTGATATCACAGGAACCTTTGTCAACTCAAAGCGTTCGCAAGACGTTGTACCAACTCAACTTTAATGAATTTGCATTTGTAGATTTTGAATCTGAAAGGCTACATACATTGACTGAGGTTCTTCAATTAAAAACTGAGAAAATGGCTGCTCTTCGATTTGAGCAAAAAACAATTGCTCAGTATCCAGAAAAATTGAACACGGTTTATGATGATTCAATGCCATCTTTAAAGGAACAAGTGAACGGTTGGATTGAAGCCGAAATAAAATTTCTGGAAAATGGACATGCTACTGAGAAAGAGCAAACAGCGCAAATTGATCCAGGTGAAAAAATACATACATCCTTATCAGTTGCAAAACTGGCGCTGATAATTCGGCTACTGGTTGTTGACAAAATTATTATCAATCGAACAGTAGCGCCAATGCTCAGAGTTTTTTCCAAAATAGTTACCACTTTACAAAAGGATGAAATCTCTTTTGGTAGCCTGGAAACAAAATATCATGCGCCAGATAAGGCAACAATAACAGCAGTAAGAGATATGCTGTTTAAGTGGATTAATATTTTGGGGAAGTTATAGATACTCAACTTCTACCCAAATTCAAGCAGGTTAAGAACATTTACATGTTTGTGGTCTTATTAGGCCACAGTAATTCTACCCAGTTAAGTCAACTTGCTGCCCAATCACACATATGATTAGGCCAAGCGACAAAAACAACCTGAAAAGGCTGGGATTAAATATAAAAAAGCTCCGGGAAGCAAAGGGATTAAGCTTCCGGGAATTGTCGTATGCCTGCGAGATAGACCATAGTAAAATCTCCAAAATTGAAAAGGGTCTTATCAACATCACTTTTACCACCATTCTCCAATTAGCCAAAGCCCTGGAAACAACTCCATCCGAATTGCTCTTGACGGATTTTGATTAATTTCTATAACGTAGAGTCTTCATTTTCAACCTTTTTAAGGAGGTTGTCCTACCTCGTTTACCCATGATCAGACCTCTTTTGGAAAAGTATTTGCAACTAATTTACTGACGACTTCTTTGAAGTGAAATTGATTTGTGAAAAAGAAAAATTAAGTGTCATGCTAAGTTCAATCACCTGGGGACAGTATCTAAGCAGTATTGCTCTCCTTTTACTTTTCTATTACGGCTATGTTGCCTTCCGGTATTATAAGTGGGAAATACTTGGAGTTA
>JGI24770J26754_10003855_pt1 | contig 9959 bp, 9 predicted proteins | sample LakOneMetagenome_FD_26754 | JGI IMG/M metagenome (IMG submission 26754) | reverse complement strand
GCCACGTTCGGCTCGTCCGGCCAGAAGCGCACTTCGCCGTGCATGAGGCCGTCGCTGCGCACGCGCGTGGTCGCGACCTGGAAACGCTCGCCACCTTCGGCACTGATGCCCAGCAGGCCATCCGGCAGGGTGCAGAAGTCGGTGATGCGCGCGAGCGTGCCGATCGCCGCCGGCACCGCCGGCTCGCCGACTTCGCGACCTTCGAGGATCAGGCACACGCCGAAGCCGCTGCCGCTGCGCGAGCAGTCGCGCACGAGATCGATATAGCGGCGTTCGAAGATGCGCAGGTTGAGCGGCCCGCCGGGGAACAGCACGGCGGACAGCGGGAACAGCGGTATGTCGGCGAGCGGCACGGAGCTAGTCTATTCCTTTCCCCGTTCCGTTCTCGCGGCGAGGCCGGTCGCGAAACGTCGCGGCGCGTTCTCGAAGCCGCCGTTCGACATGAATACGACATGGTCGCCCACGCGCGCCTGCGCGAGCAACTCGGCGACGAGCGCGTCGACGCTCGCTGCGGTGCGGCCACGACCGTTTAGCGCACCGACGACGCGGGACGCGTCCCACGGCAGCTCGGCGCGCTGGAGGAACACCACCGCGTCCGCATCGGCGAGCGAAGGAGCGAGTTCGTCCGCGTGCGCGCCCATGCGCATCGAATTGGAGCGCGGTTCCATGCCGACCAGGATGCGCGCAGTGCCGACCTTCGCGCGCAGGCCCGCGAGTGTCGTCGCGATCGCGGTCGGATGGTGCGCGAAATCGTCGTAGACGCGGATGCCGGCGTGTTCGCCGACCAGTTCCATGCGTCGCGCGACGTTGCGGAACGTGGTAAGCGCGGCGATCGCGGCGCTCGGCGCGACGCCGGCCGCGTGCGCGGCGGCCATCGCGGCGAGCGCGTTCATGACGTTGTGGCGGCCGCTCAGGTTCCAGCGCGCCTCGCCGAGTTCGCGCCCTGCGCGCAGGACGACGAACGACGATCCGTCAGCGGCGGTCAGGCGCGCGCGCCAGTCGCCGCTTTCGATACCGAATGTCTCGACCGGCGTCCAGCAACCCATCGCGAGCACCTCCGCCAGACGCGCGTCCTCCGCGTTGACGATCAGCCGGCCGTTGCCGGGCACCGTGCGCACGAGGTGGTGGAACTGGCGCTGGATCGCGGCGACGTCGGGAAAGATGTCGGCGTGGTCGTACTCGAGGTTGTTGAGGATCGCGATCGACGGCCGGTAGTGCACGAACTTCGAGCGCTTGTCGAAGAACGCGGTGTCGTATTCGTCGGCTTCCAAGACGAAATCAGCGGGCGCAGACCGCATCGATCGTCCCTCTCCCGCTGCGCGGGAGAGGGGAGGACCATCGGCGGATGCCGATGGTGGGGTGAGGGGAATCGCAACGCGGTCCTTTCCGTTTCCCCCCAACCGCGCCGACACCCCGAAATTCGCCGGCACGCCGCCGACGAGGAACCCGGGATCTCGCCCGGCACAGTCGAGGATCCACGCGAGCAGCGAGGTCGTCGTGGTCTTGCCGTGCGTGCCCGCGACCGCGAGCACGCGCCGATCCGCGAGCAGGGTCTCGCCGAGCCACTGCGGACCCGAGACGTAGCGCAGGCGCGCATCGAGCACGTGCTCGATCGCGGCATTTCCGCGCGACAGCGCATTGCCGACCACGACGAGGTCGGGCGCCGGCTGCAGGTGTTCGGCGCGATAGCCCGACTTCAGCACGATGCCGAGCTGTTCGAGCTGGGTCGACATCGGCGGGTACACGTTCGCGTCGGAACCTTCCACCTCATGGCCGAGTTCGCGCGCGAGCGCGGCGATGCCGCCCATGAAAGTTCCGCAGATGCCGAGGATGTGCAGCTTCAAGCGCGTCTTCCCTTGCAATGTCGAAATGTCGCGATGCGCATCCCGCCTACGTCCCGAGCAGCACGCTGTCGAGGGACCAGTACGCGACCAGCCAGGTCGCCACCAGCACGAGCGCGAATCCAAAACGGCTGTCCATCGCCAGCCGCATGATGTGCGCATACACCAGCACCTGCCACGCGAGTGTCGCGAGCGAGGCCCAGCGCAGCAAGGCCTGCAACGGATCGATCGCGACCGCGGCAGCACCGGGCGCTGGCGCGACGATCGGAACGATCAACGCGAGGATCGGCAACTGCGCGAGGGACACCACGATGCCGCTGCCGGCAAGCGCGATCGCAGTCTGCACAAAGCGGTTGCCCAGGCCACGAATCGCCAGCGCGACCGCGCACAGGCCGAACACGACCACGCTCGACAGCAGCGAACGAAGCAGGGCGTCGCCGGCTTCGCCGAGGATGCTCCCGCCGAACCCGTCGATCGCCGTTGCGATGACGAGCATCCGCACGAGCAATGGCGGCGAATACGGCAGTTCCTGCGGATCGCCACGCAAGCGGCACACATCGAGGATACGCGCCAGCAGACCATCGCGCAGCGGATGCAGGTTGCTCATTGCAGGCTCGGCGCGTGAGCAGCGGAAATGCAACGAACTCCGTCAGGCCGCGGCGTCCGGCCTCGGCAGCGCCGCGAGGATGCGCCGCGATACCTCGGCGAGCTCACCGACGCCGTCGACCTTGGTCAACTTGCCGATCGCGGCGAAATGACCGGCGACCGGCTCGGTCTGCTCGGTGTAGACGCGCAGGCGTTCGCGCACGGTTTCCGGCGTGTCGTCCTTGCGCCCTTCCTTCGCAGCGCGCCCGGCGATGCGATCGACGATGAGTTCGGTCGGAACGTCGAGCTTGATGGCGACTTCGAGCGGCTGGCCGATGCGNGCGAGNANGCCTTCGAGCGCTTCGCACTGNGCGACATTGCGCGGATAGCCGTCGAGGATGAAACCGGCGGCGGCGTCCGGCTGCGCCAGACGCTCCTCCAGCATGCCGAGTACGATCTCGTCGGAAACGAGCTGGCCCGCCTCCATCACGGCCTTGGCCNTGAGGCCNAGCGGGGTGCCCGCCTTGACCGCCGCGCGCAGCAGGTCGCCGGTGGAAATGTGCGGCACGCCGAGTTCCGCCTTGAGCAGCTCGGCCTGGGTGCCCTTGCCCGAACCGGGCGCGCCGAGTAGAACGAGTCGCATGATGCTCCGATCGCGCCGCCAGGCGCTTGATTCGCAGGAAAAGCGGGACGGGATGGCCACGCCCGCGCGCGCTACCCCACAATGATGGCAACGCTAGCGGCTGGCCAGAATAGTGTCAAACCGCGCCGAAAAACGAGGGAAGGAGCGAGAATGATCCAGGGCAAGCTGCTGTATGCGCAATCGGGCGGCGTCACNGCCGTCATCAACGCGACCGCCGCCGCGGTCATCGACACTGCTCGCAGCCGCAAGGTGCCGGTGCTCGCCGCGCGCAACGGCATCATCGGCGCACTGCGCGAGGAACTGATCGACACCTCGCAGGAGAGCGCCGCCGCGATCAAGGCGCTGCGCCACACGCCGGGCGGCGCGTTCGGCTCGTGCCGCTACAAGCTCAAATCGATCGAGCAGAGCCGCGCCGAGTACGAACGCCTGATCGCGGTGCTGAAGGCGCACGACATCCGCTGGTTCCTCTACAACGGTGGCAACGATTCGGCCGACACCGCCCTGAAGATTTCGCAGATCGGGCGCGAGCTCGGCTATCCGGTCAATGTCATCGGCGTGCCGAAGACGGTCGACAACGACCTCGCCGTCACCGACTGCTGCCCCGGCTTCGGCTCGGTCGCGAAGTACACCGCGGTGTCGGTGGCCGAGGCGAGCCTCGANGTCGAGTCGATGTGCGCGTCGTCGACCAAGGTATTCATCGTCGAGGTGATGGGCCGCCACGCCGGCTGGATCGCCGCCGCCGCCGGCCTCGCCGCGCGCAAGGCGGGCGAGCCGCCGCACCTGATCCTGTTCCCGGAAATCCCGTTCGACGAGGAGGCGTTCCTGCTGCGCGTGCGCGCGACCGTNCGCAAGGTCGGCTACTGCACCGTGGTCGCCTCGGAAGGCCTGCGCAACAAGGCCGGGAAGTTCCTCGCCGACGCCGGCACGCGCGATGCGTTCGGCCACGCCCAGCTCGGCGGCGTCGCGCCAATGCTGGCCGCGCTGATCAAGCAGAAGCTCGGCTACAAGTACCACTGGGCACTGCCGGACTACCTGCAAAGATCCGCCCGCCATCTCGCCTCGAAGACCGACGCCGAGCAGGCNTGGGCGGTCGGCAAGGCCGCGGTGCAGTACGCGCTCGCCGGCAGGAANGCGGTCATGCCGGTGATCGTGCGCACCTCGAATGCGCCGTACCGCTGGAAGATCGAGCCGGCGCCGCTTTCGAAGGTCGCCAACCACGAGAAGAAGTTGCCGAAGAACTACATCACGCGCGATGGCTACGGCATCACGGCGGCGGCGCGGCGTTACCTCGAACCGCTGATCCGCGGCGAGGATCCGCCGAAATACCTGCGCGACGGCCTGCCCGACTACGTGCGCCTGAAGAACGCGGCGGTGAAGAAGAAGCTTCCCGAGTACGACATCGCCGACTGAAGCGACCGACGAAGGCGCGCAGGCGCGTCCAGGGAACGTCGCCGCGAACGGGTTCGGCCCGCGGGTTCCGCATCGGCGGGCTGCGCCGCACGCTGGAGGCTGCGCGCNTCGCGCCGGANCGCCACGCGCAGTCCCGGCGCACGTGTTGCGCCGCGNCAATGCGCGTTCGCGCGGGGCATGGCTATACTCGGGCGGATATCGCGCCGTTTCTCTGGGGGGCGCGTTGTTTTTCGGGGTTTTCCTCTGGTCCTGTGAGTCAAGGGAGGTTCGATGTTGTTCCATGAACACGGTTTGTCGATCGCGCTGGCCTGCGCGGTCCTCGCGATCATCTATGGCGCCTGGTCCATCCGCTGGATCCTGGCCAAGCCCGCTGGCAACGCGCGCATGCAGGAGATTGCCGCAGCAATCCAGGAAGGCGCGCGCGCCTATCTCAATCGCCAGTACCGCACGATCGCGATGGTCGGCGTGGCGTTGTTCGTCATCATCGGCTTCGTGCCGGCGCTTGGATGGACGACCGCGATCGGCTTCGCGCTCGGCGCGATCCTGTCGGGGCTCACCGGCTACATCGGCATGAACATCTCGGTGCGTGCGAACGTGCGTACCGCCGAAGCCGCGCGCAGCGGCATCCCGGCCGCGCTCGCGGTCGCGTTCCGTGGCGGCGCGATCACCGGCATGCTGGTGGTCGGCCTCGCCCTGCTCGGGGTCGCGGGCTACTTCGTCGCGCTGATGCATTTCGGCAAGACGCAGGACGAGGCGCTGCACGCGCTCGTCGGCCTCGCATTCGGTTCCTCGCTGATCTCGATCTTCGCGCGCCTCGGCGGCGGCATCTTCACCAAGGGCGCCGACGTCGGCGCCGACCTCGTCGGCAAGGTCGAAGCCGGCATCCCGGAAGACGATCCGCGCAACCCCGCGGTCATCGCCGACAACGTCGGCGACAACGTCGGCGACTGCGCCGGCATGGCGGCCGACCTGTTCGAGACCTACGCGGTCACGCTGATCGCGACGATGCTGCTCGGCGGCGTGATGGCCGCGCAGGCCGGCGCGAACGCGGTGCTGTATCCGCTCGTGCTCGGCGGCGTCTCGATCGTCGCCTCGATCATCGGCACGTTCTTCGTCAAGGCAAGTCCCGGCGGCAAGATCATGAACGCGCTGTACAAGGGCGTGATCGTCTCCGCCGTGCTCGCGCTGATCGCGTTCTACCCGGTCACGACGCAGCTGATGTCGGGCAGTGCCTACGGCGCGATGAACGTGTTCGGCTGCGCGGTCATCGGCCTCGTGCTGACCGGCGCGATGGTCGTCATCACCGAGTACTACACCGCGACCGAATACGCGCCCGTGCGCCACGTCGCGCAGGCCTCGACGACCGGCCACGCGACGAACATCATCGCGGGCATCGGCATCTCGATGAAGTCGACCGCGTGGCCGGTGCTCGCGGTCTGCGCCGCGATCTGGGGCGCCTACCACCTCGCCGGCCTGTACGGCATCGCGATCGCCGCGACCGCGATGCTGTCGATGACCGGCATGATCGTCGCGCTCGACGCCTACGGCCCGATCACCGACAACGCCGGCGGCATCGCCGAGATGGCCGAACTGCCGAAGGAAGTGCGCGCCGTCACCGATCCGCTCGACGCGGTCGGCAACACCACCAAGGCGGTCACCAAGGGCTACGCGATCGGCTCGGCCGGCCTTGCCGCGCTCGTGCTGTTCGCCGACTACACGCACAAGCTCGGCGTCGAGCACCCGGGTCAGATCTTCACGTTCGACCTGTCCAATCACCTCGTCATCATCGGCCTGCTCATCGGCGGCCTGATCCCGTTCCTGTTCGCCGCGATGGCGATGGAAGCGGTCGGTCGCGCCGCCGGTTCGGTGGTCGAGGAAGTGCGCCGCCAGTTCCGCGAGATCAAGGGCATCATGGAAGGCACGACCAAGCCCGACTACTCGCGCGCGGTGGACCTGCTGACCAAGTCGGCGATCAAGGAAATGATGATCCCGTCGATCCTGCCGGTGGTGGTTCCGGTCGTCGTCGCGTTCGGCTTCAGCTGGATCGCCGGCGGCACGCTTGCCGGCGCGCAGGCGCTCGGCGGCGTGCTGATTGGCACGATCGTGACCGGCCTGTTCGTCGCGATCTCGATGACGACCGGCGGCGGCGCCTGGGACAATGCGAAGAAGTACATCGAGGACGGCCATTTCGGCGGCAAGGGTTCCGACGCGCACAAGGCGGCAGTCACCGGCGACACCGTCGGCGACCCGTACAAGGACACCGCCGGCCCGGCCGTGAACCCGCTCATCAAGATCATCAACATCGTCGCGCTGCTGCTCGTCCCATTGCTGTAACGGAACCTGCAGACGCGCAAATGAAGAGGCCGCCTCCGGGCGGCCTTTTCATGCGCCATGCGCGCGCACGGTCATGGACGAATTCATGCTGAGGGCAGCGGTCTTCGCGCGCCGCGCAGCACGTTGACCTTCGATCCGATTCAGGCTGCCGAACGAGAGAAGTAGGCCTTGGCTTGCGCACCATCAAGCCACCGAGCAGACAGTGCCGCAGCCATGCCAATGATCACGGACACGACGAGCGCCGCGACTTGCCCGGGCGTCGGCGGGCGATATGCAAACAACATGATGGCATTGTACGCAACAGCAAGAACGGCAAGTACCGAAGTCAGTGCCATTGGAACAAGCGCAGCGATGCGAGCGAAAGGCCAGCGGAAAACCAGACCCGCAGCGATGGCAACCAGCGCACCGGCAACGCTTGCGACGACCGCAAACGGCTCGCCATTCGCGTCGAAGAATCCGCTTGCGGCGAACGAAACAAGAATTCCGGCGATCANATTTGCCTTGGTGCGCGGTTGTAGAGTCATCGGTGTTGGTAGCAGTGCAATGGCAATCCGNCGCTTCGAGCCGNGACGAAAAAATATCGGCGGGATTTCCGGGTTTCAATCGGCTCCAGTCGGCAGCCGCAGCATCCTCACCTCGTCTTCTTCGGCACCGTGAGTTCCTGAAAACCCGTCCCCGCAACATGATGCTGAAGGATGCCCGGCACCGCTTCCTTCGCATCCGCCGGACGCGGAAAGGGCCTCGCCTGCCCGAGCAGCAGATTCGCTATNAGGAATTCCAGCAACGAGGCCTGGTAGGCGAGGTCCGCCTCGTCGGCGGGCGAGGCATCGCTGGCCCAGAGCGCTTCGACGACCGACGCGCCGCTCGCTTCGCGCTTCAGCTCAACCCGGTAGACGGGCTTGCCGGTCCAGCTGCGATGCAGGAACAGCCAGGGCGCTTGGAAATGGATGAACCACTTGTCCTCCATCGCTTCGGGGACAAGGCCCGCTTCCAGGCGCGCCACCTCGTGGGGAGCGAACGTCGCTTCGTAGGAAATGCGTGTCCCCGCCGTGAACGGTTCGTGCTTCCAGGAGTCGGCAGTCGCGGCCATGGCGCTAGGACTTGTCGGCGCCGGCAGCGTGCGCACGCAGGTCCTTCAGCTTGTCGCCGAACCACGACCTGCTCGGCACCGGCTGCGCGCCGCCGCAACGAACGAGATACGGCTTGCCCGACACGCTGCTCCCGGTGGCCGCACGCTCGATGAAGGACTCCGTCGTGGTCACCAGCCCCTTGCCGAGCAGGTAGTCGTACTTGCGGTGCAGGTGTTCGGTCGCCTTTTGCGCGTCGTACCAGGACCCGTTTCGATTGAACTCGCACCCGGAACCCTGCAGCGCGGCGAACAGCTGGTCGATCTCGCGGTTCGTCGCCGGCGATGGGCTTTCGGCCAAGGCCAGGCGTGAAACCATGAGCAGGGTGGTGATGAGGATTCTCATGGCATGAGGCCTGCAACGGCACGCTTGAGCGAATAGTCAGTTGGTCCCACTGCTACCGCACAGCCAAGATGGGAATGTCGCAAGGCAGCTCTTTTATGGAGGCTACCATTCCAGGCGTCCATTCGAAGAAACGCCAGCGAAAGTGCTCCCTAGTACTGAAATACCATCTGCGGACGGGCTGACAACTTAACTTGTCGCTTCCAAGCAGCGAGCTCGGAACGAATGCTTCAATCTCATGAACTCCGGATGATTGCGTGAGTCGCTTGAGTGCAACCTCCAAAGAGCTCTCCGTGAAGTAACTTGTGCCCACTCTGAATCGATCAGCGGTGTACATATATATGACCAGCGTTCCGTCGGGCCTGATTCCGTCCGCAGGAAAACTGCAACCCGTGAGACAAAAGAGAGCGCAGCAGAAGAACATGCGCTTGATCATGAGCGGCAACTTCCATTGGTTATGCGATGAAGCCTATACCCGGAGTCCTGTCCGACCAAGTGACTTGATCATGCCGCCTGCGACATTAACCGGCCGAAGGTCATCGACTGCTTTGCGCAATTCATCCACGACCACCGCCCGGTCATCAATCACCGAAAAACGGTCACCGATGAATGTCCAACCTTCGCGCGTCACCACAAATCGGTGAACGATCACCGCGCGGCAGTCATCGCAGGGTGCGGAGCTCGTCATGCACGACCATCCGGTGGTGATGGATCAGCGACAGCCGGTCACTCGCCAGCGTGCAACCGTCGGCGCCGACCGCGCCGCGGATACGCGTTTCACTCATCCGGACATGCATGGGCAGGAGGCGTTGATCCGTCACCTGAAATCGCTCAAGCGGCAACCCGGATTGCCGAGCAGCGACGGCGACCCGCACGCGAGGCAACAAAAAAGCCGCATTGCTGCGGCTCGGAAGGTTTTGCGAAGTGGAAAACCGCTGGATGGTCAGGCCGCCTTGGTGGTGGGCGGTTTCGATGACTTCGCGAACCTCGACCCGAGTTCCCTGCGCATCGCCTGCAGGCCGTCGGTCTTGCCGGTGACCTTGAGCAGGCTGTAGGCCTGCAGCGCCACGCTCATGACGTCGCTGCCGAGCGCGATGTCGGTATCGGCGAAACGCTCGCTGAGGCGCGACAGACGGACCATGCGCGGACGCAGGGCATCCAGCGCAGCAAGGTCCGCCATCGCGTCCACGAGCGGGACGTTGGCAGGCACCATCTGCGGATTCTGCTCCAGCACGCGCAGGGCCTGCCGGCAGAACGCCTCCGACTTTTCGCCCATCTTCTTGAGTGACCGTTTTTGCTCGACCGGCAGCGCGATCAGGCCGGACAGCTGGGTCTCCAACGCCGTCAGGGCCGCGTCGACGGCGGTCAGCTGGTCGGGGGTGAGGTTCAGCGAAACGATGTTCTGTGCCATGGTGCTCTCTCCTGGGCAGGACGGGAAACCGGTCGGGCCCCGATGGCGCCGGCCGGGGTGCTTTTCAGCACGGAAGGATTGGACCCTGCGGTCGTGTCACGGGATGAGACGGCGCGGCATGGCGTCCGGCGACGGGAAACCAGTGGCTGTGGCCCTGCCAGGCCTTGAAAGTTGCCGCCCCCTCGCAGTGTCTTATGATGCGACCGAGGGGAGTCGAGCCGGCCGCGCGAATGCGGCGGTGCTTCGTCGCGGTCTGGGGGTTCAGC
>JGI24770J26754_10003852_pt1 | contig 9961 bp, 9 predicted proteins | sample LakOneMetagenome_FD_26754 | JGI IMG/M metagenome (IMG submission 26754) | reverse complement strand
GTTCACTGCTTTTAAAGAAAACGGCCTTTCCATTTTCAGGAGAAATATTTTGCTGGTGATCGCTGTGCTGGATACATAATTCGCCGCCGTCTGCCAGCTGCCAGCCAGTGTTCAAATAGATGATCATCGAGTATTGCCTGCTGTCGTTATTGCGGAACTGGTCCAGGTGCTTCTTATAAAAAGCGCCTTCTTCATATAAAGTATAATGAAATTCATAACCGGTGATTCCAGTATAGCAACTCTCGTTTAAATGGCTTACAAAATTATCCATCCGGTCGAAAAATTCATTTTCGTATGGATCATTGTGATCCCTGTCGAGCCAATAGATCACATCACTCCTGAATAACTTATCATGTACCACCAGGCTATCATTCCCGGTTCCGGCCGGGCGTAGTTTTTTTTCGCAAAAAGCGCAACGAGGTTTTCTTTTAAATGTGCTGCAAGTTCTGTACTTAAAAAGTTTTCTGCTAATCCTACTTTGTTATCAATAAAACTATCTATGAGTGTATTAAATATCTTTTGCAATAAGTGTGAATGAGTATGCTGTTGGCAGACGCCGGATTGTGAAGTTAATCTTATTGCGGTCATTGCGGGGAACGAACAGATCTATCTTATTAATCACAAGATTGCTTTGTTCCCCGCAATAACGTTCTAAGTATAGTGATGAAGTGGCATTATTTCTTTTTCTTTGGATGAACCAAATTCATTTCAGCGATCAGGTTCTTTGCCCCTGCATATTTATCAATGATAAAAAGCACATACCGGATATCTACCATGATATTCCTGCAAATGGAAGGATCGTAATTGATATCGCTCATGGTACCTTCCCATACACGGTCGAAGTTCAATCCTACAAGGTTGCCATAAGCATCCAATGCAGGGCTGCCCGAGTTACCACCTGTTGTATGGTTGGTGGCGATCAGGCAAACGGGCTGGCGGCCATGCTCTCCATACTGCCCGAAATCCTTTGCCTTATACAGGTCAATTAATTTTTTCGGCAGGTCAAATTCATAATCACCGGGCACATATTTTTCCATTACTCCATCCATGTAAGTGTAACAATTATATTTAACGGCATCCTTGGGTTTATAGCCATTTACATTTCCGTAAGTGACCCGGAGTGTGCTGTTGGCATCCGGGTAGAACCGCTTTTCTTTGAAGACATCCAGTTGCGCCTGCATATATGTACGCTGCAATTGGTTTATCCTTAATTGCAATTCATTGACCTTCGGTGATACATTNGTTGTGTATGTTTTCAGCATGTCGCTGTACAATTTTGCAGCAGGATCTTCTTTGATCTTGCTTACGACATCCTGCGGAGCACCTTCCAGCATTGCTTTGATCTTATCCAGGGAAGTAAATGCGCTTTGCGTATAGATACTGTTTGCAGCATTGCTGTAAGATCCTTGCTGATCGGATAATATTTTCTTTACCGCAGGGGATACATAAGCGTCTTCCTGTTTGCTGACATACAGTTCCATCAATGTTTCAAACATTTTTTTGTCAACGGTTGCATTGTATTCATTGAAGGTTTCGGTTAGTTTGGCCAGTACCTCTCCTTTCTTTTTAATATAAGTTGCTTCGTCCTTTGCATAAGCAGTAACCAGTGAATTCATATCAGCAGCAATTCCGAAGATCTCTATTTTGGGCACGATCTCGTTCATGTAATCACGGGCATAGCTGTAAGGTTGTATATCGGTATATGCTTTGGAAAGGTCTGACAATAATGTTCCGTAACTGCTCTTCCAGGCGGGGTTTGCATTTATACGTTGGGTGAAAACCGCTTCGTAATCCAGTTTCTTTTGAACTGCATTGGTAGAAGTTAAACCAAGCACTTCTCCCTGCCATTTTTTATAAGCATTTTCGATGTTTGCATATTTGGCGGCGTACTGGATCTTGATATGTTCGTCGGCACGCATGAACCCATTCAACACCTGCAATGCTTTTGCCCTGATCTCGATCCTGGCAGGGTCGCTTACGGTCATCACCTGCTTTACAGCCGCTGCACTCAGGTATTCTTTTGTATTGCCGGGGAAACCGAATACCATCGTGAAATCACCTTCCTTCAATCCGTCCAGTGATATTTTCAAAGAACGTTTGGGGCTGTAAGGAATATTGTCGGGTGAGAAATCGGCGGGGTTATTATTCTTATCAGCATAGATCCTGAACATGGAAAAATCGCCTGTATGGCGTGGCCACATCCAGTTGTCGGTATCCTTTCCGAAATTACCAATGGAAGAAGGAGGAGCGCCAACCAAACGGATATCCTTGTAAGTTTTGGTGACGAACAAAAAATATTTATTGCCATCGAAGAAAGGCCGGATGAAAATATCTTCGTAAGATTCTTTTTTATAATCTTTTTTTAACTGGTTAATATTCTTGTCAACCTGGCTTTGCCGCTCAGCTTCTGTAAGTGAAGGGCTAACGTTTGCCAACACATCTTTTGTAACTTCTTCAATGCGCACAATGAATGTTGCAAATAAGCCCTGGTTCTGCAATTCCTGCCCGTAATTGTATGCCCAGAAACCATTCTGTATATAATTGTTTTCAACAGATGAATGATTCTGTATGGCATCAAAGCCGCAATGATGGTTGGTGAGCAGCAAACCTTTGTCTGATATAACTTCTGCCGTGCAAAAACCACCAAAGCTTACGATGGCATCTTTCAGGCTTCCTTTGTTGATATTGTAGATATCTGATGCACTGATCTTCATGCCCAGCTTCTTCATGTCCTTTTCATTGAGTGCCTGCAATAGCTGTGGCAGCCACATGCCTTCATCAGCAAATGATTTGAAACAAAAAAGGCCGATTAAAAAGATGGTGGTTATTATTTTTTTCATATCAATCGTTTGGGGCAAATGTAGGGAATAGGGTTGAAAAGTTATTGGTTTAACGGTTGAATGGTTGATAGCTGACCGTCATTGCGGGGAACGAAGCAATCTGTCTTATTAATCACAAGATTGCTTCGTTCCCCGCAATGACGCATAATTTTTTACCGGCCACATATTGCTGTACCGTAAAAGGGAGTTGTACTCGTCCGAACCAAATAAAAAAGGACCATGTTTTACCATGATCCTTTTACTATGAATTTAGATGACTATTAAATATCTGTTGCTTCGCCATAAGCTACAGCAGTGGCTTCTTTCAGGCCTTCGCTCATGGTAGGGTGCGGATGGACGGCAGTGAGGATCTCGTGGGCAGTTGTTTCCAGTTTGCGGGCAACCACTGCTTCGGCGATGAGCTCGGTAACATTCATACCGATCATATGGCAACCTAAGAACTCGCCATACTTGGCATCATAGATCACTTTTACAAAACCTTCTGTTGCACCGGCAGCACTTGCTTTACCGCTTGCCATGAAAGGGAACTTACCAACCTTGATCTCATAACCGGCATCTTTGGCCGCTTTTTCGGTATAACCAACAGATGCGATCTCGGGCGTGCAATAAGTACAGCCCGGGATATTGTTGTAATCCATCGGCGTTATTTTATGCCCGCTCAAATGTTCTGCTGCATTGATGCCTTCCCTGGATGCCACGTGTGCCAATGCCTGGCCGGGTGTGCAATCTCCTATGGCATAGATACCGGGAACATTCGTGAGTTGGTTCGCATCCACGATGATCTTTCCTTTATCTGTTTTGATGCCCAGTTGTTCCAGCCCGATGTTCTCAATATTTGCAACAACACCAACAGCGCTCAATAAGATATCTGCTTCCAGTGTTACTTCTCCATCTGCAGTTTTTACAGTTGCTTTCACGCCCTTGCCTGAAGTATCCACTTTTGTTACTTCACTGTTGGTCATGATCGTCATGCCCTGTTTCTTGAATTGTTTTTCGAGTTCCTTGCTGATCTCTTCGTCTTCTACAGGCACCACTCTTGGCATGAATTCAACAATGGTAACTTTTGTTCCGAGGCTGTTATAAAAATAAGCGAATTCAGAACCGATGGCCCCGCTTCCACAAATGATCATGGATGCCGGCTGTTCGGGCAGCACCATGGCTTCCCTGTAACCGATTATCTTTTTACCATCAATGGGCATGGAAGGCAATTGCCTTGCCCTGCCGCCGGTGGCTATCACGATGTTCTTTGCTTCTACTATTTGTTTGCTGTTGTCGGCTGCCGTTACTTCTATTTTACCTGCTGCGATCAGTTTACCAAAACCCATGATCACATCGATCTTATTCTTCTTCATCAGGAACTGAACACCCTTGCTCATTTTATCTGCTACGCCACGGCTACGTTTGATGACAGCACCAAAATCCGCAGCGGGATTGCTGATCTTAATGCCATAGGTTTCACCATGCTTTGCATACTCAAATACCTGGGCACTTTTTAAAAGCGCTTTGGTAGGGATACATCCCCAGTTGAGGCAGATACCGCCGAGGCTTTCCTTTTCTATGATCGCTACTTTTTTTCCGAGCTGACTTGCCCTTATTGCTGCCGGGTAACCACCGGGGCCGCTACCGAGAACTATTAGATCGTATGCCATGTTGTTTATTGTTTATTAGATTATTGGTTTATTAGTCTTGCTATAATATAACAATCAGGCTGCGAAATTAGTTTGAAATGAGGGATTAGCCAAAAGCTTTGTTTTGCCCTTTTTAACCCTTTATTTAAGGCGGCTAAAAGGATAATCCTTAATTTAGGCCTATGAAGAAACTACTAATGATGGCCCTGCTTTTTACTGCTGCATTTTCGGCCAGCAGCCAAACCATTAGCAAATGGAAGATAACAGATGTAGAAAAATATATAGCAGACGGGAAGGACGATATCCTGGTGATCAATTTCTGGGCTACCTTCTGCAAACCCTGCGTAGCCGAGATACCTTCATTCATTAATATCGTTGATAAATATAAGAACCGCAAAGTAAGATTGCAGCTGGTGAGCCTCGACCTGCCTTCATTTTATCCTGCAAAAGTTGCCGGTTTTGTAAAGAAGCATAGTTTCAAGACGAATGTTGCCTGGCTTGATGAAACCAATGCCGATTATTTCTGCCCGAAAATAGATGCTAAGTGGAGTGGCTCTATTCCTGCCACGCTTATCGTAAATACCAAAACAGGTTACCGTAAATTCTTTGAAGAAGAAATTGATGCGGCTGTTTTTGAAAAGGCATTGATCGAAGCCATCGAATCACCGGTTAACAAAACCAAATGATCATTCATTCCATCGCCGCAGGCGCAAAATAGTTTCGACCGTTTACCAGAATTCATAATCAAACACAACAGAAAAACGCCTTGTTGAATTATCATTGCAGTCGGTGCTCATCCTTTTTATGAGCAGGCCCGTGCTGGTATATTGATAATCCTGTTCCCTGAAATAGATATCAGGTTTATCAGGATCTTCGGGATAGAATTCTCCCTTCACTGATCTTCTTTTTATTTTGCCAAACCGGTCGAATTTGTTCTTATAGGTATAGTTCCATTTCCGGATCCTTCCATCCGGGTAATGAAAAGTGCTGAAGGATCTTTTTTCTATATATAGCACATCGTAATACAAAATGATCTCCAGGTTAATGCTATCCTTGTTGAATGATCTTTCTGTTACCATGAAGGGCTCAAAGCTATAGATCCTTTCGTAAAATATTTTACCGGCAGCATTGACATGCGTTTTTTTGATGATCCTGCCCTTGTCATCATGTTCGAATATTATTTTGATGGTATCCGGTATCGCCGTTAATACAGCTTTCTTTGTAAGGCTGTCGAAATGAAAATAACTAAAAGAAGTTTCACTGATAAGGTTCAGGTTGCTGTCGTATTGCATTTCCGACCTGGTCCTGCATCTAACGCCGGTTGTATCGTATTCGATGTGTTCGATCACGAGGCCATTGTGGTCAAAATTATCAACGACCCTTGTCCTGTACCTGTTGTAATCATACATCAATATCCTCGACCTCACGTTATTTTGTTTATAGATGGCTGCCGGCTGGTAAGTGTCGCCCCATTGCGAAAAACCATAGAGGCCATTGAGTATGAAAAAAAGAAGCAAAGAAAACTTCATGGGCACGCAGTTGTTTGTTCTTAAAGGAACAGATTTTTTATCAGCCTGCAAAACAAATATTCAGCTTTGCTTGCTGGCCTGCATGAATGCTGTTATTTTATGTGAGATAAGATTTTTATCTGCTGCTGACTTGGCAAGTTCCAATGCCTTTTGCAAATGCTCCATGGTTTTATTGTTGTCGATACCGGTATACAATTCACCCAGGAGCGAATGATATAAATGATTTTCGGTAAGCCCTAATTTCTCCGCTTCTATGATCGCTTCCTTTTTCCCCGATGATCTTGAAAGTGCATAGGTACGGTTCAATGCAGCAATGGGGGAGTATTCTATTTGCAATAAACGGTTATACAGTTGCAGTATGTTTTCCCATTTCTCTGTTGTATCGGCCTTGATCGTATGCCAATAGGCAATGCCTGCTTCCAAATGGTATTTTGACAATGCATTTCCAGTGGCAGCCTTGTTCAAAAAGAATTCCCCCTGTGCGATCAATGCGCTATCCCAAAGGCTTTCATCCTGTTCCTGGTAAAGGATCATCCCACCTGTTTTGCTGATCCTTGCTTCAAAACGGGAAGCGTGAAAGCACATCAGTGAAAGCAGTGCATTGATGAAGGGTTTATTGGTAGGCTCATTTTCTATCAACAGGAAAGTCAGCCGCATGGCTTCGAGGCAAAGTTCTTTTCGTAAACTGGTATCCTGGCTGGCAGAATAATAGCCTTCATTGAAAAGCAGGTATAATGTTGTGGCCACGGTTTCGAGGCGTTGTTCAATAGCGGTATCATTCGGCAGTTCGATCTTCACATTTTCTGCCCGCAATTTTTCTTTGGCCCTTGACAACCTTTTGTTGATGGTTTCCTTGTTGCTGAGGAATGCATCGGCGATCTCGTTTATGCCGAAACCGCAAAGGATACGAAGGGAGAGACCGATCTGTGCTTCGGCGGGAATGGATGGATGGCAGATGGCAAACATCATTTGTAACTGGCTGTCTGCAATATTTTTACTGGAAAGATCTATCTCGATCTCTTCCGCATTGGGTGAAGCATGCTTTACCTGTGCAACTATCTTTTGATTGAAGATCGCATTGCGTTTCAGATAATCCTTTGCTTTATTTTTTGCCACGGTGTAGAGCCAGGCAGCCGGGTTCTCGGGGTAACCTTTAATGCCCCATGTTTCTGATGCCAGCAAAAAAGTATCGCTTGCAATGTCTTCTGCAATTTCAATGTGTTCGATCCCGAAAAGCTTGCAAAGCACAGCCGTTATCTTGCGGTATTCCGTTCTGAATAAATGCGGTAATAATGTTGCTTGTTCCATAATTGAAAAGCCCCTGCAAATTACAGAGGCTTTTAATAGTTTAGGTGATATCTTTCATATTTGTGAATGGAACGGTTTACATCGGTACGATATCCCTTACTTCTACATTACCGCCGGTAAGCAGGATGGGACAGCCTTTTGCTATCTCTGCAGCTTCATCAAAAGAACCTGCTTTCACGGCAATATAACCACCGATCAGTTCTTTGATCTCGGTATAAGGCCCGTCGGTAACTACGTTGTTGGGCCGCACAACCCTGCCTTCAGATCCAAGCGGGGCGCCTTTATCAGCCAGCTTATTCTGGGCAGCAATGCCGCCGATCCAGTCCATCCATTTTTTCATTTCCGCCTGCATTTCTTCGGGGGAAGCTTTTGGCCTTGCCTTATAATCATTTCTGAATACTAATAAGAAATCTTTCATTGTAAAATATTTTATGGTTTAAAAACTAATGACGATCGGGAGTAAAGGAATTGGACAGTTTTTTAAAATATTTTTTTCGAATGAAGTTAATGATCATGATCATCTTCATCCGGCTTTGTTTCCATGCGTTTGATATGCCAGCCTGCGTTGGGCATCCACAACCAGGTTGCAGTATATTCACCCCTGAGCGTTAAAGTATCTTTGCCGGCAACGACAACGACCTGCTGGTATCTCCCTTTCTGCAATGATGTATCTCCCGTAATTTTTATAGATGCTGTAGTGGATGACTGTGATAATACTTTTACATTTTTAAAGGTTGATAAGAACTTGCGGATCGAATCCCTGCCATGTGCGATATTGCCGAGATCGCCATCGGGAGTATATAACAATGCAATGGAATCTGCGTCCAGGTTTTGAATATAATGATCGTATTGCTTCATGGCTGACTGAACGCCTTTTTCATTGTGCTTGCCGGCACTGCATGAAAATAAAGAACAGCCTGCAAGTATCACACATAAAAATAAGACTGGTTGCTTTTGAAACATAATGGCTGTTTTATTTATTGCCTGTTAATTCCTTTAACCTGTTCCTGGCTTCTTCATTTTTTGGATTTAGGGCAATTGCTTTTTTAAAATAAGTTATTGCATCTTCTTTGCGCCCCAGCTGATCGTATGTTTTTGCAAGGTCAAGCATCACCAGGTCCCTGCAGGAAATTCTTCAGCGTTGTTCTCAAAAATAACTCTTGCATCCTCGTATCTTTTTAAAGCAAATAACTCGTTGCCCAACTGATCCATCGCAAGCCAGTCGATATAATATTGTGCAGTGTCTTTTTTCATGCGCTTATAGGCTTCAACAGATCGCTGAACACCTTCGGTTGCGATCATTGATTCCATGACCTTGTGAACAGGATGTTTGATGACAACAGGCAGATCGTACAAGGCTTTCATGAGGCTGCTTGTAATTCCAAAGAAATGGGTGGGGGAACTGTTGCATAAAAATACCACCAGGCTATTGGTTGAGGGAATGCGTACCATAAAAGAGAGGAACCCTTCGGTCATTCCCAAATGATAATTTGTAAAAACGCTGTCGGTTGCCGTGTATTTGAATTGCTGGTTGAACCACCCATACCCATAGCGCCAGGGCCTGATACCGGGTGTGAACATTTCTTCCGTCAGTTCTTTATTCAGCAAGGTATTGTTGGTTATTGCCAGGTGAAGTTTAAAAAGATCTTCTACGGTTGAATAGATATCGCCGGTTCCCATGGTATTTGACTGGTCACGGAAATCAGCGCTGGTATATCCTCCCAGGCTATAATCGTAACCCGTTGCTCTTTTATTTACAACCTGTGTGTGATAATAAGAGCCGGAACTGTTCATGCCGGTCTTGTCAAAAATATCTTCCTTCATTAATTGAGAATAAGATTTTCCCGTTACCCTTTCCATGATATATCCCAGCGTGAAATAACCCCAGCTGCTGTAATAATAACTGCTGCCGGGTTCAAAAACAAGCGCTGAATCCATGTATATTTTTACATAATCTTCTCTTGAAAAATTTTGCCGGCTGATCCTTGGAAAAAAATCTTTGATGATATCATAATTGGGCATGCCGGATGTATGGCTTAATAACTGGCGGATGCTGACCTTTGCTGAAGGCTTATTGATAAACTCCGGAAGGTAATCCGCAATTGTTTTGTTGAGGCTGATGAGGCCTTTTTGTACCTGTATCAGCACTAAGATGGAAGTAAGTACTTTTGAAACAGAACCGATCATGAATTTGGTATCGGTTGTATTTGGAATATTCCATTCCCTGTTTGCCATCCCGAAAGCATTCTTATAAATAACTTTTCCCTGCTCTGCNACCAAAACGCTCCCGTCAAACATGTTGAATTGGTGATAGGTNTTCATGATCTCATCCAGCTTATCAGCCTTGCTTTGGGCTGTTGATGTTTGCATGAATAANCAGGAGAAGTATATTAGTGCCAGGCAGACCTTCATATANATGTTTATTTGAAAAAGCTACGTTATTAAAGAAACGAAATTTCCTGCATAANTCAAAAGCCGGTTTATTAACCGGCTTTGATGATGGAATAAAAATATGGAAGTTGCTTACGCGTTTTTCATTGTTTCAATATCCAGTTTTTTCATCGTCATTACTTTTTGCATGACACGCCCCGCTCTTCCGGGTTCGCTCATCCATTCGCCGATCATGGAAGGTACGATCTGCCAGGAAAATCCAAAC
>JGI24770J26754_10003846_pt1 | contig 9968 bp, 7 predicted proteins | sample LakOneMetagenome_FD_26754 | JGI IMG/M metagenome (IMG submission 26754) | reverse complement strand
GCTGGAAACCCGCGAGCCGCGCCAGGTCGCAACCGGCTTCGGTGTGGCCCGCGCGCGTCAGCACGCCACCCGGCTGCGCCATGATCGGAAACACGTGGCCGGGCTGTCGCAAATGCTCGGCGCGCGCCTCGGCGTTCACCGCGGTACGAACCGTGTGCGCACGGTCGTACGCGGAGATGCCGGTGGTCACGCCCTCCGCCGCCTCGATCGACACCGTGAAATTCGTGCGTTGCTCGCGGTTGGTCTCGGTCACCATCAGCGGCAGGCGCAGCTGCGCACAGCGCTCGGGCGTCAAGGTCAGGCAGATCAANCCGCGGCCAAAACGCGCCATGAAATTGATGTCCGCCGCCGCGACTTTCTCGGCCACCATCAACAGGTCGCCCTCGTTCTCGCGATCTTCGTCATCCATGATGACGACCATGCGTCCTGCGCGCAGCTCGACGAGGATCTCTTCGGTGGTATTCAATTCCATTTCTAGATTATATCTATAAGTTACTGTTTTGTAAGCGCTCGACGTAGCGCGCCATCAGATCGATTTCGAGGTTGAGCATCGCGCCCGGGGTGGCCTGCCCGAGCGTCGTGACCTCGAGCGTATGCGGGATGAGGTTCACGCCAAACTCGCGTCCCTCGACCTCATTGACCGTCAGGCTCACGCCATCGAGTGTCACCGAACCCTTGCGCGCGATGTAGCGTTCGAGTCCCGGCGGCGCGCGAAACCGCAATCGCTGCGAACGCGCGTCGCCGGAGCGCGCGACCAGTTCGGCACGGCCGTCGACATGGCCGGACACCATGTGCCCGCCGAGCGCATCGCCTGCGCGCAAAGCCGGCTCCAGGTTGACGCGCGCGCCGGCGCGCCACTCACCGATCGTCGTGTGCTGCAGCGTCTCGCGCGACACGTCCGCGATGAAACCGTGTGGCTTCAACTCCGCCACGGTCAGGCAAACGCCCGCGATCGCAACGCTGTCACCGAGCTGCCGGCGTGCCGCATCGATGCACGCCGCGTCGATATCGAGGCGCAGGTCGCCGCCGCGCGCTTCCACGGCCCTGATCGAGCCCATGCATTGCACTATGCCGGTGAACATCGCCTGTCCTGCGCCTCAAATGCCGCCGCTGGCCGCGGGCCGCGCAATGATACGCAGGTCGGCGCCCATCCGATCGACGGCGACATAACGAAGCGCGAGGCGATCTTCGAGCCTCGCGATCGGTGGCAGCTGCGCGAGCGGCGCGCCCTGCGGTCCCAGCATGCACGGCGCCATGTATATGACCAGTTCGTCGACGAGTCGAGCCATCAGCAACGCACCGGCCAGGCGCGGCCCCGCTTCCACCCAGGCTTCGTTGGCCTGCAGCGCAGCCAGGCGCGTCATGACGGCGGCGAGATCGAGCCCGCCGCTGGCCGCGCCGACATGCTCGACGCGCACGCCAGCCTGGCGCAGCGTGCCGAGCCGCGCCTCGTCGCTGCTGGCGGTGAACACCGCCGCGGCCCCTTCGAGCGTGTACGTGCGGGCCGTCGCTGGCACGCGCAACCGGCGATCGAGCACGACGCGCAGCGGTTGCCGCGACGCGCCCTCGATGCGCACATTCAGCGAAGGATCGTCCTTGAGCACCGTGGACGCGCCGGCCAGCACCACTGAGCTGCGGGCGCGAAACCGTTGCACGTCGGCACGCGACTCAGTGCCCGTGATCCACTGGCTGGTGCCGTCGGCCAGCGCGGTACGCGCATCGAGGCTGGCGCCGAGCTTGACGCGCACCCACGGACGGCCGCGCTCGTGCCGGCTGAAGAATCCGATGTTCAGTTCGCGGGCCTCGTCGGCCAGCAATCCGTTGGCGACCTCGATCCCCGCCGCGCGCAACGCCGCGGCGCCGCCGCGCATGCCGGGATTCGGATCATCGACCGCGTACACGACACGCCGCACGCCGGCCGCAACGAGCGCACCGGTGCACGGCGGCGTGCGCCCCTGCGCCGCGCAGGGCTCGAGCGACACGTAGGCGGTGGCGCCGCGCGCCGCCTCGCCCGCGGTTTGCAACGCGCGCGCCTCGGCGTGCGGACCGCCGGCGCGTTCATGCCAACCTTCGCCGACCACGCGGCCGTCGCGGACCAGCACGCAGCCCACGCGCGGATTCGGATCGACCGTGGTCAGGCCCAGCACCGCCAACGCCAACGCGCGGCGCATATGCTGCTCGTCGGATCCACTCCACGCGCTCATCGCTTGCCCTTTTCCTTGTCCTTGTCCGGGGCATCGCCCTCGCCCGGCAGCAGCGGGAGTTGATCGCGTCCCTCGGCTCCCCGCGGCCCGCGGCGCCGTTGCTTGCGCAGGCCGTCAATCGTTTCGCGAAACGCCTCCACGTCCTGGAAGCTGCGGTACACCGAGGCATACCGCACGTAGCCGACTTCGTCGAGGTGCCGCAATTCCTCCATGACCAGTTCACCGACCTGGCGCGAGGGCACCTCGCGCTCGCCGAGCACGCGCAGGCGGTGGCAAATGCGCGCGACCGCGTCCTCGATCGCCTCGCTCCCGACCGGTCGCTTCTCGAGCGCCTTGGCCATGCCGGCCTTGAGTTTCGCTTCGTCGAAGGGCTCGCGGCTGCCGTCGTTCTTGATGACGTGCGGCAGCAGCAACTCGGCGGCTTCGAAGGTCGTGAAGCGCTCGCCGCAATCGAGGCATTCGCGCCGGCGGCGGATCTGCCGCCCGTCGCTGGCCAGGCGCGAGTCGGTCACGCGGGTGTCGGCGTGATTGCAGAAGGGGCAATGCACGCGCGCCCTGGTTCAGCGACCGATGGGACTCGCGCGGCCTGCGGCGCTCAAGCGCGGTAGACCGGGAAGCGACCGCACAAGTCGAGCACTTCGCCGCGCACGCGCTGCACGACCGCATCGCTCCCTTCGGCCTCGACCACGTCGACGATCCAATCGGCGACGCGGCACACCTCGNCCTCGCGGAATCCTCGCGTCGTCGAGGCNGCCGTGCCGATGCGCAGCCCGCTGGTGATCGCNGGCGGGCGCGGATCGTTGGGCACTGCGTTCTTGTTGACGGTGATGTTGGCGCGGCCGAGCGCGGCATCGGCATCCTTGCCGGTGAAATTGCGCGCTCCGAGGTCGACGAGGAACAGGTGGTTGTCGGTGCCGCCCGATACCACTTTCAGCCCGCGCTTCATCAGCGCCGCGCACATCGCGCGCGCATTGGCGACGACCTGCGCCTGGTAGGCGCGAAACTCCGGCTGCTGCGCCTCGAGCAGCGCGACCGCCTTCGCCGCGATCACGTGCATCAGCGGCCCGCCCTGCGTGCCGGGAAACACCATCGAATTGAGCTTCTTCGTGATCGCATCGTTGGCGCGCGCCAGGATCAGGCCACCGCGCGGCCCGCGCAGCGTCTTGTGCGTCGTCGTCGTGACGACATCGGCGATCGGCACCGGGTTTGGGTACTGCCCCGCCGCGACGAGGCCCGCGACATGGGCCATGTCGACGAACAGCAGCGCGCCGACGCTGTCGGCGATCGCGCGGAAGCGCGCGAAATCGAGTACGCGCGAATACGCCGAGAACCCGGCGACGATCATCTTGGGCCGATGCTCGCGCGCGAGCCGCTCGACCTGCTGGTAGTCGATCAGGCCCGTGGCGACATCGACGCCGTACTGCACCGCGTGGAAGATCTTGCCGGAGAAATTGACCTTGGCGCCGTGCGTGAGATGGCCGCCATGGTCGAGGCTCATGCCGAGGATCGTGTCCCCGGGCGACAGCAGCGCGAGGTACACCGCGGCGTTCGCCTGCGAACCCGAATGCGGCTGCACGTTGGCATAGTCGGCCCCGAACAGCGCGCGCGCGCGATCGATCGCGAGCTGCTCGGCGATGTCGACGTATTCGCAGCCGCCGTAGTAACGCTTCGCCGGATAGCCTTCCGCGTACTTGTTCGTGAGCACCGAGCCTTGCGCGGCGAGCACGCGCGGGCTCGTGTAGTTCTCGGAGGCGATCAATTCGATGTGGTCTTCCTGGCGGCGGCGCTCGCCCTCGATCGCGGCGTGCAGCGCAGGGTCGAATCCGGCGATGTCCATGCTGGCGGAATACATTGGTCTTAGGGGTCCTGCAGCGTGAAAAGAAGCTGAATTGTAGCCGAGATCGTGTCGCTCACTGTTCCAGGAGCGCCTCCAAGACGCCCGCCCACGTCCGCGCGAGGTTGCCACGGTCGTAGCCCCCGCCGCCCAGCGCGAGCAGGCGCCCNTGCCCCAGGGCGTCGGCCAGCACGCACAGCTCGCGCGCGGCGAGCGCATGCGCGGCCGGGGAGAACCGGAGGTTCGTCAACGGATCGCCCGCGATGCTGTCGGCACCACACTGAAGGATCAGGAATTCCGGCTGGTGGCGTTCCAGGTGCTTGACGACCAGCGGCCAGACTCCGCGGAACTCCGCATCGCCCGACCCGGCCGGCAACGGAATATTCAGCTTCGTGCCCGCCGCTGCGCCACGACCGTGCTCGTCGACGCTCCCGGTGCCCGGATACAGCGTCTCGCCGCTCTCGTGGATGTCGGCGAAGATGACGCCGGGATCGTCTTCGAAACCGTAGTACACGCCGTCGCCATGGTGCGCGTCGATGTCGACGTAGCCGATGCGCGCCAGCCCATGCCGCCGGCGCAGCGCTTCGATGACGATGCCGCAATCGTTGAATACGCAGAAGCCGGCGGCCTTGTCGCGGGCGGCGTGGTGCAACCCGGCGATCGGCGCGAACGCGCGCCGGCGCTGGCCCGCCATGATCCACTCGGCGGCCGCGAGGCTCCCGCCGACGACCGACGCCGCGACCTCGAACACGCCCCGGAAACTGGGCGTGTCGCCAGCATCGAGGTACCCGCTGCCCAGTTCGGAGCTGCGTTGCACGAATTCAACGTAGGCCGGCGTATGGAACAACAGCAGGTCTTCGATGCTGGCCTGCTCCGGCTCGAGCAGCGTCACGCGATCGCGCAGGCGTCGCTGCTCGAACTCCCGCAGGAAGGCGCCGTGCCGGTCCGGGCCGAAGGGATGCCCGCCCGGAAATCCATAGCGGGCCTGGGCGGAGCCCATGGACACGGCCGTCTGCGGATCCTGTTGAATCAACGGGTCACCTTCGCTATCTCAGGGCCAGCCTACCATAAGGGTTTGCGCCGACACGGGTGGCGCCGTCCCGGGCCCTCAACGATAATGCGCGCCCTTCCCGACCCCCACTGGCTTACCCGCAAGGCACCATGGCGCAATACATCTATACGATGAACCGGGTCTCCAAGATCGTGCCGCCCAAGCGCACGATCCTCCGGGACATCAGCCTCTCGTTCTTCCCGGGCGCGAAGATCGGCGTGCTGGGCCTGAACGGCTCGGGCAAGTCGACGCTGCTGCGGATCATGGCCGGCATCGACACGAACATCGACGGCGAGGCGCGCGCGCAGTCGGGCATCAAGGTCGGCTTCCTCACGCAGGAACCGGGACTCGACAACGCCAAGGACGTGCGCGGCAATGTCATGGAAGGCGTCGGCGAACTGTTCACGAAACTTCAGCGCTTCAATGCGATCAGCGAAGCCTTCGCCGAACCGATGGACGACGAGCAGATGAACAAGCTCCTCGAGGAGCAGGCAAAGCTGCAGGATGCGATCGACGCCGCCGGCGGATGGGAACTCGAACGCAAGCTCGAGATCGCGGCCGACGCGCTGCGGCTCCCGCCGTGGGAGGCGAAGATCGACCAGCTCTCCGGCGGCGAGAAACGCCGCGTCGCGTTGTGCCGCCTGTTGCTGTCGCAACCCGACATGCTGCTGCTCGATGAGCCGACGAACCATCTCGATGCGGAATCGGTTGCGTGGCTGGAGCGTTACCTCGAGGAATATCCGAGCACCGTCATTGCGGTGACGCACGATCGTTACTTCCTCGACAATGTCGCGCAATGGATCCTCGAACTCGATCGCGGCCACGGCATTCCGTACCAGGGCAACTACTCCTCGTGGCTCGAGCAGAAGGAGCAGCGGCTGGCGCTCGAGGAACGCGAGCAGGATGCGCTGCGCAAGACGCTGGCGCGTGAGCTCGAATGGGTGCGCACGAACCCGAAGGCGCGGCAGGCGAAGAGCAAGGCGCGCCTTGCGCGCTACGAGGAACTGGCTTCGAAGGAATTCCAGGAGCGCAACGAGACCAACGAGATCTACATCCCGCCCGGCCCGCGGCTCGGCGACGTCGTCATCGAGGTGAAGAACCTGAGCAAGGGCTACGGCGAGAAGCTGTTGATCGACAAGTTGTCGTTCAGCCTGCCGCCCGGCGGCATCGTCGGCATCATCGGCCCGAACGGCGCCGGCAAGACGACGCTGTTCCGCATGCTGACCGGCGCCGAGAAGCCCGACAACGGCGAGATCAGGCTGGGCGACACCGTGAAGCTCGCCTACGTCGACCAGTCGCGCCAGGCGCTCGATGACAAGAAGTCCGTGTGGGCGGAAATTTCGGGCGGCCAGGACATCATCAAGGTCGACAACTACGAGACGCCCTCGCGCGCCTACGTGGGGCGGTTCAATTTCAGGGGCACGCAGCAGCAGCAACTGATCGGCGAACTCTCCGGCGGCGAGCGCAACCGCGTGCACCTGGCCAAGGTGCTGCGCAACGGCGGCAACGTGCTGCTGCTCGACGAACCGACGAACGACCTGGACGTGGAAACCCTGCGCGCGCTCGAGGAAGCGTTGGTCAATTTCCCGGGTTGCGCCGTCGTCATCTCGCACGATCGTTGGTTCCTCGATCGCATCGCCACGCATATCCTCGCCTTCGAGGGCAACTCCGAGGTGGTCTGGTTCGAGGGCAACTACCAGGACTACGTGGCCGACCTCAAGCGGCGCAAGGGCGATGACGCCGACCAGCCGCACCGCGTGAAGTACAAGCGCCTGACGGGCTAGCCGGCACGAGATTCGACCTGAGCGAGATTATGTAACCCGCGGTCCTGCTTGGGGAAAATACCCGGTGGCGCGCGGCGGGCATTGGGCTACACTTCGAGCGCACCGCCGCGGCTTCCGCAGGGGATCTCAGGAACAGGCCGCGCGGGAAGACAAGGGCGCACATGTCGACGCATATCGATGCCGGCGGACGGCTCCATCACGAACAGGAAGCCAACCTGGCCCTGACCTGCCCGCATTGCCAGGTGCTTTCGCATATCACGCCGATCGCGGTGCCGACCTTCGACGAACTGGTCACGCACCGCCCCAAGGTCGTCGGCGTCGTCTATCGCTGCGACTCCTGCAACTCGCCGATCTTCCTGCGTTTCCCGGTCAAGATGTTCGGCAACAATCGCGTCGAGCTCGGCGCGCAGTTCAGCGAAGTGGAACGGCCGCGCGAGCGATTTGGATACACGTACCTTCCCGAGGATGTCGAGCTGCTGTTCCGCGAGGCGCTCGATTGCTATTCGAACGCCAGCTACAACGCCTTCGCCAGCATGTGCCGGCGCACGATGCAGGCCGCATTCGTCGATCTCGGCGAGGCCGGGAAACTGCGCGTGTTCGACCAGTTGAACGACGTGCGCGCGATGGCCGACCTCGACAGCCCCACTTTCATCGACGTGAAGCGGGTCATCTTCGGCAGCGACAACGACCCGCATCCGAGTTTTCCGGCGCTCGATGACCAGTTGGCCGGCGTGCTGCTCGAAGTCATCAAGGACCTGCTCTACCAGGTCTACGTGCGCAAGGGACGCTTGCAGCAGGCGATGATGATGCGGCGATTCTTCGCCGACGAATCGATCCGCAACCTCGGCGCCGCGAAAAACACGCAGTCGGGCTGACCCGGAACGGCCGGGCTGCTACAGCTTGTAGTTCAGCCCCAGCAAATACTCGCGTCCGTATGAATTGTGGATCTCCGGATACAGGAGCCCGGGCGTGTTGCCGGGGCCGTCCGAGGAAACACTGATCATCGTGCGATACGACTCGTCGGTCAGGTTCTCGACCTGGAACAGGGCCGACAGGCCCTTGAAGCGACCGGACTCCGGCCCGTAGCCGATCTCGAAGTCGATGATCGTCTCCGGTTCGATTTCGCTGAACGACGTCAGACCGTGGATATCTCGCACCGAGGCGAGGAAGCGCGATCGGTAGCGGCGCGCGATGCGCGTCTCGAAGCCATGCTTCTCGAAGTACGCCACGAGGCTGGTGACCTTGCCCGACAGTCCCTCGAGTCCGTTGTCCGGGTTGTTGTCCATGTGCATGTTGCTGGAAGTCAGCGACTGGCTGGCCACGAGCCCGAATCCCTCGAGGCGCCTGTACAGCAGGCCGAGGTCGAGCGCGAAGCTCAACTCCGTGCCCTGGATGCGACCGCCGTGGCCGTTGATCGGCGCGTCGAGAAATCCTTCGTAGGTTTGCGGCGGTCGATAGCCGGGCGACTTGGGATCGATCGGATCGGGATAGCCGGTGAAATCGAAATTCAGCCGACCGTCGTAGACGGTCGATTCCAGTTGCTTGCGGAACACGGCGAAGCCGATGTAGCTGTCCTTGCCCAGGTATTTTTCCAGCGACAGGTCGTAGTCGCGCGCATGCCAGGGCTTGAGCAGCGGATTGCCGCCGCTCGCGTGCCAGGCAAACGGCGCGGACAGGTCGCGTGACAGGTCATCGACTCCGGCGCGCATCGCTTCCATGTTCGGGCGCGCCAGCGTGCGCGCAACCCCCAGGCGCAGCAGCGTGCCGTGCGAGAAATCGGCGATCAGGTTCAGGCTCGGCAACACGTCGGTGTAGGAGGTGCTGGCGCTGACGGGAACGTAGGCGTCGTCGCCGGGCGAGAACGCAAATCCACGGCCGGTCTGGCTCGCATGCACGACCTGCAGGCCGAGATTGCCGCGCACCGGCAGCTTGCCGTGAGTGTTGATATTGAGCTTGGCGAATCCCGTCGTGACCCTCTCGCCGACACCCCATGACTGCCCGGGTTTCACCGAGGTCACCTCTTCCTGCGTGAACATCCCGGAGCCGATCAGGCCCAGCACGTTGACGCTGATTGCCGCGGGCACGCCGATCTGGCTGAGATCGGCGGGCGCCTGCAGGTACTGCGCCGGTATCTGGTCCGACGCGCCGGTCGGCAGGTGATACAGGAACAGCCGATGGCTGTAGTCCTTGCTGCGGTCCGTCAGGTTGACGCCCGCCTCGACGCCATCGAAGGGCCCGAACTGCAGCGGCCGGCTGGCCGACAGGCGCAGGCCCTTGAGTTCGTCGGCGACGTGGAACACGCGTTGCGCGGCGTGGTAGCCCCAGACATCGGCGAGCCGGTTCAGGTCCGGATTGCTGACGTCGATGTTCGGCGTGAAGCGCGAGATGCTGTCGTCAAGCGCGATGTGGAAGCTCGTGAAACCCACCGGAACGCGCGGAACGATATCGATCTCCGATGTCGTCTCGCTGCGATTGACCTTCGAGTAGCTGAGGTCGGCGACGGCAGTCCAGGCGCCCATTTCGAGCTCATTGCGCCAACCCACCGCGTATACGTCATCCATGCGGCGGTTGTCGCGATTGGTGTGGCGGAACACCACGTTGTCGGCGCTGCCGTCGGTGAGCACCGAATCGCCGTGGTAGTCGGTGTACGTCGTGTTCGAATACTGCAACTGGGTGCCGGTCGTCCACGCGGTCCACGGATCGAGCACGCCGGTGAATTCGCGCGCGGCGTACTTGCGGTTGAAGCGCGAATAGTAGGCATCGATGACGCTGTGGAATCCGTCGCGCGGCTTGAATTCGAGCACGCCCATCAGGCCGTCGCGCAGCAGTGACGACGACTCGATCGAGCTCTGGAATCCCATCAGCGCCACGGATCCGGGATTCAGGCCCGGGATCTTGCAATCCGGGATGGTCGGATTCGCGGCGTTCGCGCACCAGTCATCCGGNAACTTGGAGGGATCCGACCACCACCACGATCCGTAGTTGCGCTGCTTGCTCGGGCTGTTGTAGCGCGCATAGCCCAGTGCCAGCCCGATGTGATGATCGGCGAACTGGTCGACGTACGAAGCGCTGACGCGATAGCCGTTGTCGCTGAC
>JGI24770J26754_10003842_pt1 | contig 9979 bp, 4 predicted proteins | sample LakOneMetagenome_FD_26754 | JGI IMG/M metagenome (IMG submission 26754) | reverse complement strand
TCACAAGAGGTTCTGAATGGAAACGGTTTTGAATAATATTAGCGTGAACCAAATTGTTAAGCGCCACGAGTATCATCCCCTGATGATGGGCCATATAGGCACGTATGATCGCGAATGTTTGATTTGGGGGAACCCTTTCCACCGTGTAGTCGATCGATTCGTAGAAACCGAAACGGGCGAGCATCCCGGTATCTTCAAGATAGCGAAAATTACATATTGCGGCTTGCGGGTTGATAGCAGCGGCCAGTGCGGTAGCATATGGAGTGATCACCAGATCTTCACTCAAGCCCCGTTTTAATCCAAGCCCGGGAACCCCAAACGCCTGATATTGATAATTCAGCTGTAGATCGCGAGCATTGAACGCACATTCGGAGATGCCCCATGGCACGTTATTCTTCGCTCCGTACTCGATTTGCCTTTGAACCACGGCCATATATGTTTGATCAAGAAGTGTTTCTCCGTAATCCCGCATTACAAGAAGGGGCATCAGATACTCAAACATCGTACCCGTCCATGAAACCAAAGCCCGGCTTGAATTTACCGGCGTTAGGGACCGCCCCAGCCTAAACCAATGCTCTTGCTCGATCTCATCTTTCGCAATGGCGATAAAACTGGTCAATCGAGATTCGGAGGCAAGTAAATCGTAGAACGAATTGTCGCGCTTGTCCGTATCCACGTTGTAGCCGATAACAAACACCTTGCGTTCCTCGTCGAGTAAAAAATCAAAGTTCATTTCTTTGACGATTTCGGCGCTGTGTAAGGCTAGGGACTGTAAGTTAACGAAGGTGTTTAATGCGGTTTGCTCCGCCTGTTTGACCTTTGTTGTTAAAATTTTTAGAGCGTTAAGAACCGCAGTCGAGTCCGCCTCAGGCATTTGTGAACGCCCGATCTCTAAAGTGATACCGGAAAGGCGGAGCAAAAGTGCCTCGTAAAGCTCGGCGAATTGAGATAGTGAGGGGAACAATCGAAAGAGGTCAGTTGTTTCTCTCCATTCTTTCTGAATATCGGGAAAATCGTGGCTTATTATCTCGGACAAATGAGAAAAGTCATTTTCCCGCCATGGAATAAAAGTCTTGATATCGCGTAGAAAGGTTTGGGCCTGATGCGACAGATCCGACGACCAAAACCCCAACTCCGTAAAGTCGATGCTACCGTGTTCCAGCGTCAGCGCAGCCGTGATATCGCTGATCACCTCGATATGGGAAATCAGAGACTCAAGCACCGTGACCCAGGCATCTGGGGTTTCGATTCTGTTCGATTCCACTACGGTAAAACAGGCGTTGATCTCAGAATTAAGTTGCCTGACCGTCACGCCTTCGGTTCTCCGACGGGCGACGTTCATCTTGTTTGCTTCATATCGCATCATTTCGAGAGAATCGGTCAGCCCTTCCATGACGTGCGTGTCGAGAAGTTTGCGATTCGCGATCTCGGTGACCGATTGTTTGACTGCCAGCAGGTGACCGGCAAGGTTTCCGCTGTCGACGCTGGAAATATATCGAGGTGAAAGCGGTTCAAGAGTCTGCGTGTCGTACCAATTTAAATAGTGTCCCCGCACTTTCTCAAGTTTTTCGAGCGTGGCAAACGTAAAACCCAGCCTCTCGCTCAACTCGAGCGTTCCAAGGTACCCGAAATCATGCGCCGAAATTGTTGACAGAAGCAGTAGTCCAATGTTGGTCGGGGATGTGCGATGAGCGATCTTTGGCTCAGGATCTTCCTGAAAATTATCGGGAGGGAGCCAATTGGAATCGTCAGTAACAAATGTTTCGAAAAATCTCCAGGTACGCCGGGCGATCATTCGGGCCATCTTTATTTCGCTGCCGGTTATCGGGATCTGTGTATCTAATGGCCGGACACTTATACGGTAAGCGATCAGAGGAGAAAAGATCCAAAAGATCAAGAATGGGGCGGCGATCAAAAGTGCCGACGGATGAAACCACACTATCGACAATATGAAAATGGCTGATACAGCGATTGCCGCTCCCATCGAACGTAGATAGGACGTCGATTCTTGTTTAGAATCGACTTCGCTCTGCGCGGCCGTTTTCCATTCGAGCAAGTTCTTGTGCGAAACGAACACGCGATACACCGTGCGAATGACTGCGTCCGAGTTCAGGTATGCCTGGTAGGGCAGCATAGCGAGGACGATAAGTACTTGCCATGTGTTAGTTTTCACATTGCCCAGAACGCTCCAAAAATGACTTGTCCAAGGGATGCCTCGCGGATGCGTGAGAACATTCGTTTGTAAATGGGCATAGACTGGAAAGGCTAAAACAAATACGATAAACGACGTCCACAATAGCTGAGAGCCGGGAATGACTGTCCATATCATTAGAAGACAAACGATCATCGCAGGTGCCAATAGGCTTCGGCGAAGATTGTCGAAGATCTTCCAACGCGAAACTACCGGGAGTTCATTCCGCACGGACTTCCCTTCGCTGTTCTTCACCCATGGCAAAAGCCAGCCTGCGATCTGCCAGTCGCCGCGAACCCAGCGATGGGAACGCTTCGCAAATGTATCAAAATGGGTAGGAAAATCATCAAGGAACTCTATGTCAGTTACCAGACCGCATCTTGCATAAAGCCCTTCAAAAAGGTCATGGCTAAGGATAGAGTTCTCGGGTACCCGATCTTTCAATGCCGCCGAAAAAGCGTCTACGTCATAAAGTCCCTTGCCGGTAAAACTTCCCTCTCCAAAAAGATCTTGATAGATGTCGGAGGATGCAGTGGTGTAGGGATCGATCCCGGTGTTTCCGGAAAAGATCCGGGAAAAATATGATTGTGACGCACTTGTCAGCGAGATGCTTATCCGGGGCTGCAAAATGCCGTAACCCTTTGTGATTCGCTGCAGCTTTTCATCAAAGTGCGGGCGGTTGAGCGGGTGGATCGCAATTCCTATGAGTTTGCGGGCCGCGTCCCTGGGAAGTTGGGTATCAGAGTCAAGAGTTATTACATACTTTGTCCCCTTCAGGAATTCTACGTCGACCGGAGCACCCGTAAAGCTGGTATTTTTGTCTCCGCGGAGCAATTTGTTAAATTCTTCGAGTTTGCCGCGCTTTCTTTCCCATCCCATCCATTTATGTTCGCGGTCGTTCCATTGGCGACGGCGATGGAACAGGTGAAATTTTTGTCCGGTTGAATGAACATATTTTCGATTCAATGCTTCTATCCCGATTACGGCTGCACTAAGGATAGGCGTGTCTTCCGGCAGTTGTTCGCTCGTAGCATCGGCAAAATCACTGAGCAAGCCGAAATATAAATTATCGTCTTGATTAGCAAGGCTATATACCTCCAGCTTTTCGAGCAGCGAATTCACCACCGACTCGTTGGTTAAAAGCGTTGGTATAACGACAAAGGTCTGAGCTGTTTCGGGGATACTAACCGACGTATCAATTTGGGGCAGAAGACGAGGACGGACTAACAAGGCGAAGTCCCAGTTTAAAATGCTTAATGCCAGTTCGCTTGCCGGGATCAACGCTAGTAAGCAGAACAAAATCGAAAGAGGCCAACTTGTGCCGAACTGCGCCGCAATTGCGACTTGAAGCGTGATTAGGACACCACAGAGGAATGCGGCCGATCCGAGATACGCCGGAACCGGATATTTAATTATCGAGGAGATGATCTTTTCGGACGATCGAGGACGATAGTCGAAAGCTCTTTCCAGATCTTTTACCCCTTTGTCGATTAAGTAGTAACCAATGTGCGACTCCCGAGTATCTGAAGGATCTTGTTGTTGGGCCCCGGCTGCAAATTCAATAACCTTGGATGCGACCTTTAATTCGTCAGTTTTTGTGCGTTTTGCGATTCTCTCGACCGCTTCACGGTAACGGTTGCGGGTGGCGAAATTCATTTCTGAATACACGCTTGCCGGGTCAGTTCTTAAGAGTGGTTCGATTGGACTGACATTCTCAAAAAAGGTCCGCCAATCGATTGTCGAAAGCAGACGCATGCTAGTAATGGCATTTCCTACGGTTACCTGTGTGGTGGCCTGACGCTGATATTCCGAGTCAACGATCTCGTGTATGCTCGATCCCTGTTGATTTAGCCGATCTGACAGCCACTTGTACGCCGGAGCGATTGAAAGATCCTGGTCGCGCAATTGGCGGGTCAACTGCTCAATATAGGCGCTTCCGAACTTCGTTCTCTTGCCTAACCTTTTCACCAAAAAGGGCAACACTTCGATCGGCCGCGTGTTTGCCAGATCCAGCAATTCACCAGCAAGATCGTCTGCTTTCTCGCGTTCTTCGCGTGCGACGACGATAACTTCGGCCAATCTCCGCAGGTTTTCAACCAACGCAAAACGGAGCGTGATAGCGATCGCCCACAACTCACCGATCGTTAGCGGCGTAACCGCTTGATAGGCCCTAAGGAATCTGACGAGAGTATCAACTTCAAGCCTGCTGTCGGTATGGGCGATGATCGACATCGCGACCGCGTAAATACGTGGGAACCCGGCGAATTCCCCTTGCGAGAGTTTGGGCAGCTCACGATAATACCCGGCGGGTAGATCCTCCTGAATCTCACGGAGTTGTTCCTCGACTATGTGAAAGTTGTCTACTAACCATTCGGCCGCCTGCGATACGGCTCGTTCTTCACGAATTGCGTTCGCTAAAGAATAATAGGCGGCAATTAGTACTTCTCGATTATCTTCAAGTCTTGCGCGCAGTTTTTGAAATCGTTTGGGGTAGTCAACCGTTTTCTGCTCACCCGCAAGAATCGCCGCAAACTGTTCCAGTCTTTCGACGCTGTAAAGCTCCCCGCGAATCGGATCAGAATTCTCGTTTTGAGTGAAAATATTCTTAAAAAGGTCTAATTTTGAAAAAGATAGTTTTGCCATTAACTTACAACCCGAGTCATCAGAGCTTTCCTTAATCAACCTTTCCGGTTTTCACGTTTAACTCAATAGCAAAAAACGGGTGGTTCAGGCATCACCCGAAACCACCCGACCAGGCAGCGTCACCTGCAAATTAGTGCGGCTATCACCGCGTCCCCCTTGAAAAATAAAGCTTAGCTAGACCGTCGACTAACAGCAGTCGGAGGAACGATAATTAACCGACTACTACGAGGTTAAAAGAAAACGCAAGAAATGTTTGTGCTTTGTCGCACACTTAAGCTTTCAATCAAGGATGGTTTTTAAAAATCTCTTCAAGTCGTCTCCTGTATCAAACGTAAACCTGAAGTACTTGTAGAAGATGCGTGTTGACGTGCGGGTGGTTAAGCGAATGTTCGCGACATCCCTCGTCCCAGCAGGCGATTATATTCGTCATTTACAACCTTGTAACATTCACATACCTCTCTTTCTAGGCCCTGCCTGTCGATAATGGTAATTGTTCCGCGAACATTTGTAATCAAACCCTTTTTCGAGAGTTTGTGTGTCGCCAAGGTCACGCCTTCGCGACGTACGCCGAGCATGTCCGATATCAGGTTGTGCGTCATTACGAGCTTGTCGGAATCAAGCCGATCGTGGCTAAGAAGCAGCCACCGGCATAGTTGCTCCTCCACCGAATGAAGCCGGTTGCAAACAGCTGTTTGGGATATCTGCGTTATGAGGGCCTGTGTATATCGCAGCAGAAGATTATGGAAAACGCCGCCGAGGGTGAATTCCTCCATAAGATCTTTCGCACTCATCTTAAACGCATCACCCGCACTCTGAATGATCGCCCTGTTCGGTGTTGTGTTGCCGCCCATGAAAAGGGCGATCCCAAGTATGCCGTCGTTTCCAACGACACCGATCTCGGCGGTTGAGCCATTTTCCATTATATACAGCAGAGAAATGATCGCTGTCGTCGGAAAATACACGAAATCCATGCGATCCCCAGACTCGTAAAGAACCTTGCCGAGTTTTAGCGAAATGGGTGTCAAGTGACGACGTATGCGCTCGAACTCCTCGTCAGGCAAAGAACTGAGCAGGTGATTTTTCCGGACAAGTTCCGATTTGGCAGATTTTGGTATGATAACTCCTTGTTCAGCAGTGTACTGTGACCACAAAAACAGTTATAAAACCTTATCTTACAACAACCATGTACTTGGCTATGTGCGCTATAACACAATGAAATTGTGGCGAATCCATTCGTCTTAGCGCCACTACTCCCCATTTTTCCTAAACGAGAGGTTCACAACATCGATTTAACCCTCACTAATTTTTACGGTTAATTTACGCTTCCTCCACTAATTTGATTCCGAGCAATTTGGCGTAGCTCCGGCCGAAATAGGTCGATCGCTCCAATTGTGCGAAAACGAACAGACGGAAGCCTATTTTGCTGATTTAATCGATCTTAAGCCCAAGACCGAGGAAATTGAGCCTGAATGCCTCACCTTTTATGTATTCAGATAATTTCTCTTTTATATCTCATTCCCTCAGGCCTGGACTTTTCCAATTGTCGACAAGTATCGTGAGTCGGCCTTACGATGAAAGACGGCGGTCAGGTGAGGTCGGTCGTCTTTCACTTTTCTAGCGAAGAAGTTCAAGCATTTTTACAATTGCAAAAATACAATTATGAAGCTCATTACATTTTCAATTTATTACTGCAAATTAAACTTCGCGTTGCTCACTGGACAATCGAAAACTACGCTCCCACTGAACATAAATTGGCGCTGGAACTACTGGCTTCGATGTATTCACTACCAACAACGCCCACGCCTCGGCGGAATAAACTAATCTTCGCTCTGAACCATATAATCAGTGTTTGCGGGTTCTGGCTTGTGTGATTAAGAAGGCAATTTTGGCACGATCAACCTAAAATTAAGAAGAAGAAGCAATGAAATTGCGATTAATTCAGTTTTTGATTTACTACCTTAATTTCAGGTTGTGCGCGATTCTCTAGACGGAATATCATAGAGCCTGGCAAAAAGAAGAAGGTTTTCCATTCCGGTCATCTCTCCATCTGCGGAAAGCATTTGAGGACATAGTCGAACACTCGTCGAACTTTATTCGGTTCGGTCGTTATGTTGAAGCCAGCGATTTTCGCGTCTCCCGAGGTCGGTGGCAGGAGCTCCGCGAGGATTTTGATTACCGTGCTTTTGCCCGCTTCATTTGGAATGAGCAGAGAGTATGCCTCGCTAGTCTTAATAGTCAAATCCAGCCCATTTATTTGCGAAGTCAAAGCGCGAAAAGAAACCGGAGGTTCTCAGCTCCGGTTTCGTTGCCAACCTGTTATTTGCTAGTACTTGTAGTTGATAGCTAGATTGTTATCAACCATCCAAACCCCAGGTGCGTCCCATGCAATTCGACCTGCTTCATCCCTCTGATACCAGGAATTTACAGTCCCGGAAAGGGTTGCCGTGTGCCCATCGGCCTTGACCGTGATATCTTCGTCGTCGATGTTCCAATTCCGTTTGAGAGCACTCTCGATCGCTTTCTTTTCAACGGCATTCTCGACCTCAGATTTGATCGTGATATTGTCGATGACACCTTTAACACCCATCAGATAGCGGACGGCATGTTTTGCAGCCTCACGCTCGAAGTTCCAATGCAGCTCGCCATCAAGAGTGACTAGACCGTTCTCGACCTTGACCTTGACTTTGTCAGCCGGTACCGACCAGTTCGAGTCGAAGGCTTTCAACACTTCGGCGGCGATCTCGTTGTCGTTCTTACTAAAGGAATTTGGGAAATGAACGTCCAGTTCCTCAACAATAGCCTTCACACCTGCGACAGTTTTTGTGGCTTTCTCGGCCTCATGTTTTTTTGCATAGGAGTCAACGGTTCCCGACAATGTGACAACACCGTCTTTGACGCTGACACCGATCTCAGCCGCGTGCAACGAAGGTTCCCATTTGATCGCATCCTGTACATCTGTTTGTAGTTCTGAATTGTTTTTCATTTCGTGTCCTGTTTAAGTCCCAATTTTACTTTTATGAATATACTTACTCTTTTATCACCGTTAGTAATTACGGTTGATCTCCGGTGACTCCTAAATTTCCTGTTGCTTTCCCATTCAGGAACTAAGTCTAGGTAATACCTATTTTAAGTGCTGTAAAAGATCCATACAGTGCGCAAACACACCACGCCGACGGCTATTTCACGTATATTTGCGACTATGTTCCGCTTTGCTCATTTCGATGGTGCGGCCGTCTTCAATTAGTAGAATGCGGTCGGCTTGCTGTGCCAACCGATCGTCATGGGTGATCATCACAAATGCGACTCCGCTTTCCCTGTTCATCTCTCGCATTAAGGCAAAAACTTCTTCACCCGAACTTCGGTCTAGATTACCGGTTGGTTCGTCGGCGAGAATGATCTTGGGTGAGTTTGCGAGCGAACGAACGATCGCACATCGCTGGTTTTGGCCGCCACTCATTTCATCGGGATGTTTATCGATCTGATCTCCTAGCCCAACCCGCTGAAGAAGTTGCAGAACCCTTGCTGTTTGCACTCGATCAGCTTCGCCGTGCCGAATTGTGATCGGCATCAAGGCGTTTTCAAGGCACGTGAATTCATTGAGTAAATAGTGGGCTTGAAAGATAAATCCGATCTCTTCGCTTCGGAGATCAGCGAGCCCGTTTTCGTCCAGGGTCGAAATGTCGATGCCGTTTACAAATACCTTTCCGGCAGTCGGAACGTCCAGTGCTCCCAGAATATTCAGTAATGTTGATTTCCCGCTGCCCGATTGTCCGATGATCGCGACGAATTCCTGTTCCCGGATCCTGAGATCGATGTCGTGAAGAACAGGTATATTCACTTTTCCAAAATAGGTTTTGCCCAGACCCCGAGTCTCGATCACGAGAGATCCCGCAGCATCTATTTTATGTCCGCTAACGGCCTTGTTTTCTTTCCCGTCGATAGTTTGTAAGGCAGTCATTGATCCCCTTTTACCGCATTACATCGACCGGATTCAGTTTGGCCGCGCGCCTGGCTGGAAGTATCGATGCGATGACGGTTGTGAGGATCGCCGCCAGCATCGCAAGAGCGATGTATCTTGGCAGGATCTGAACAGGAAAAAGGTGCTCTGGCGGCTTGCCGGCTTGAGTCGAGGCCCGCGTCAACAGCCCGAGAAGGTAAACGATCGTAGTACCCATGACCGCACCCAAGCTGCTCCCAAAGACGGCGACACCCAGGCCTTCGAAAACAAAGATACGAAGGATCTGCGACTGCTTGGCTCCCATACTCTTAAGAATACCGATCTGTTGCGATTTTTGAAGAACCGAAACGATCAAAACGGCGGCAATAGAAAATGCCGAGGCAATCAGACTAAAAGCTGAGATGAGATAGGCCGAAGCTCCCATTGCGGTCATCTGGGATAGGAAGGATCCAAAATCCGCCGTCCAGGGCCGTGCTTCGTAGGGCACCAGGGCCATGATCGAATTCGAAAGGCCGTCAACGTCATAAATGTCATCTACCTTTATGTAAATTGCGTTCACCGAACTTCCGTAACCAAAAAAACTCTGTCCGTTTCGTAGCGTTATATAAACACTTCCGCGGCCACGCCCGGAGCTGTAAATGCCGACGATCTTGAGCGATTCAGAAACGCCGATACTCGAATTCAGACGAATTCGGTCTCCAACCGCAACGTTGAGATCCGTTGCAAGCTGCGAATCGATAACTATCTCATCGCTTTCAAGCCCCTGATACTTTCCAGAGATCAGATCGGGCGTTACCGGCGTTATGCTGTCTTGCAGAGCAGGATCAGCTCCGATGACGGACACCCCCATCGGATTGGCACCTTTGGAAGCAAACCCCTGTCCCATAACTAGCGGCGCAAGTGCCTTCACGTTCGGCAATTTATTAACGATGCTTACGACCTGTTCCCAATTGTCGATCAATTTAAGTTGCGGTGCCTGTTGTTCGATCCGACTTGAGCTGACAGCCGGGTCGTGAAGATCTTCAAGGGTTTTCGGCGTTGGATCCGGAACCTTGATCGTAATGTGAGGTATCGAGTCAGTGAGAAGTTTAGAAATATTGCCCTGCAAACCGAATATCAGTGAAGTGATGAAAATAACTATGATGACCCCGGTCGTAACGGCACTGATCGTCATCATCGTCTGCCAG
>JGI24770J26754_10003841_pt1 | contig 9981 bp, 9 predicted proteins | sample LakOneMetagenome_FD_26754 | JGI IMG/M metagenome (IMG submission 26754) | reverse complement strand
GCAACGGACTGGTGATCGCCACCGGCGGCGGTGCGGTGCTGGATGCCGGCAACCGTCGCCTGCTGCGCGAACGCTGTTTCGTGGTGCACCTGCAGCTGGATGTCCCTTCGCAATTGCAGCGACTCGCCCGCGATCGCAGCCGCCCGCTGCTGCAACGCCCGGACCGCGCGCAGGCCCTGCGCGAACTCGCGTCGGTGCGCGACCCGCTGTACGCGGAAATCGCCGACCTCCGTTTCGATACCTGCAACGAGCACGCGCTTCACGCCGCCGCGTCGCTGGGCGGATTGCTGGCGACGCACTGGCAGCGCGGGAGCGTCGCCGCATGACCAGGACGATCGACGTCGGTGGCGCGCAGCCTTACCCCATTCGCATCGCCGACGGACTGCTCGGCGATGCCGGGGCGTTGCTCGCTCCGCTGCGCGGACGCCATGCGCTCGTTGTCAGCGACGCGCATGTCGCGCCGCTGTACGCAGCACGCGTCGCCGCTGCCCTGCGTTCGCGCGATGGCCTGTCCGTCGGCGAATGCGTGCTGCCCGCGGGCGAAGAGGCGAAACGGCTTCCGCAGTTCGAACGTGTCCTGCAGTCGCTGGCCGAGCTCGGCGCGACCCGCGACGCCTGCGTGTACGCGCTGGGCGGCGGCGTGGTCGGCGACCTCGCCGGCTTCGCCTCGGCCTGCTGGATGCGCGGCATCGATTGCGTGCAGTTGCCGACCACGCTGCTGGCCATGGTCGATTCCTCGGTCGGCGGCAAGACCGGGCTCGACCTCGACGCCGGCAAGAACCTCGTCGGCGCCTTCCATCCGCCGGTCGCGGTGCTTGCCGACACCGATGCGTTGCGCACGCTGCCGCCGCGCGAGCTGCGCGCCGGATTGGCGGAAGTCGTGAAGATCGGCGCGATCCGCGACGCCGCGTTCCTCGACTGGCTCGATGACCGTGCCGAGGCCCTGCTCGGCGGCGACGTCGATGCGCTGGCCGAAGCGATTTCCCGCAGCTGCGCGCACAAGGCGGACATCGTCGAACGCGATCCGTTCGAGCGCGGCCAGCGCGCGCTGCTGAACTTCGGCCACACCTTCGGCCACGCGATCGAGGCCGAGCAGGGCTACGCGGGGCTCAACCACGGCGAGGCGGTCGCGGTCGGCATGGTCCTCGCGGCGCGGCTCTCGAGCCGGCTCGGCATGGCTTCCGACGCCGATGCCGACAGGCTTGCGTCTCTGCTGGCGCGCTTCGGGTTGCCGGTGGCCCTCCCGGCAGGGCTCGCTCCGGACGCCCTGCTCGCGCGCATGCGGCTCGACAAGAAGGCCACCGCCGGCGGCCTGCGCTTCGTGCTCTGGCGCGGAGCGGGCCACGCGGAAATCGTGGCCGGCGTGGACGAGAAGGCCGTGCTGGGCGTGCTCACGGCGGGCTAGTTCATCGGCGGGGCCAGGTCCGCCCGCTCGCCGCACACCTTACAATCGCCGGCATGCGCCTGCTGCTGCAACAACGCCCTGAAGGCCGCGAACCGCCGCGTTTCGTGCAACTGCAACTGGAAGCCGACCTGCTCGGCGGCTGGTCGCTGCTGCGCGAGAGCGGGCAGATCGGCGGCCGCAGCACGCTCAAGCGCGAGCAGTTCCCCGACCAGGCGACCGCCCTGATCGCGCTGGAACATGCGCGCGACCTGCAGCTGAAGAGGGGCTTCCAATTGATGTTNGCACAGGGCGCGGATGCGCCGAAATAGAGTCGACGTCGTCATGCCCGCGCAGGCGGGCATCCAGTGTCTTTACGGCCAGAAGAGCCAAGACGCTGGATTCCCGCTTTCGCGGGAATGACGAAAAAAAGAATTCCGATTCCCAGAGAACCGCCGTGTCCGAATCCCCCAAGAACGACCGCCTCCTCCGCGCATTGCGCCGTGAACCCGTCGACTGCACGCCGGTNTGGNTGATGCGCCAGGCCGGGCGCTACCTGCCCGAATACCGCGCGACCCGCGCGCAGGCCGGGAGCTTCCTCGCGATGGCGAAGAACCCCGAGCTCGCCTGCGAAGTGACGCTGCAGCCGCTGCGGCGCTTCGACCTCGATGCCGCGATCCTGTTCTCCGACATCCTCACCGTCCCCGATGCGATGGGGCTCGGCCTGTATTTCGTCGAAGGCGAAGGCCCGAAGTTCGAACGNCCGATCCGCAGCGGGGCCGACGTGGCCAGGCTCGCGGTGCCGGACATGGAAACGGAACTGCGCTACGTGATGGNCGCGGTGCGCACCATCCGCCGCGAACTGGACGGCANGGTGCCGCTGATCGGGTTTTCCGGCAGCCCGTGGACNCTGGCCTGCTACATGGTCGAAGGCGGCGGCAGCGACAACTTCTCGAAGATCAAGGCGATGGCCTTGAACGAACCGGCGCTGCTGCATCGCGTGCTGCAGGTGAACACGGACGCGGTGATCGCCTACCTGTCCGCGCAGCGCGCGGCCGGCGCGCAAGTGCTGCAGGTGTTCGACACCTGGGGCGGCGCGCTGTCGCCGGCCATGTACCGGGAATTCTCCCTGCCCTACCTCGTGCGGATCGCGCGCGAGCTCGATCGCGGCGACACGCCCCTGATCCTGTTCGGCAAGGGCAACGCGCCCTACCTCGAGGAACTCGCGGCCAGCGGCGCCGAAGGCGTGGGCGTGGACTGGACCATCGGCCTCGACGACGCCGCGCGGCGCGTGCAGGGCAAGGTCGCGCTACAGGGCAACCTCGACCCGGCGATGCTGTACGGCAATCCGGATGCGATCGGCGCGCAGGCGCAGGCAGCGCTCGATGCCTACGCGGCGGGCAACGGCGGCTCGCGCGAGGGCCACGTGTTCAACCTCGGCCACGGGATGTCGCCCGACATGGATCCGGGGCATGTCGCCGCCCTGGTCGATGCGGTGCACGCAGGCAGTCGTTCAAGGCAGCTTTAGCCGCGCCTGGCGATGATCGCGTCGACCTCGAGGTTCGACGCATGTCCCGCTCGTTGCCGATGCTCGCCGTGTTGCTGGCATGCGTTCCCCTCGCGGCGACGCATGCATCCGCGCAGGTCGACCACTGGAGCATTCGCGCCAGCGACGCTCCCGGATCCGCGCGCGCGACGGTGAGCGACAGCGACGTCAATAACGGCCGCCCGGAAGCGAACATCCGCCTGCAGGCGCAACCGTTCGCGCAACGCCGGCGCGCCAATGCCGAGGTACGCGTGTACGCCGACGCCGCGAGCCTTGCGGCGTTGCGCGCGCCGGAGGTGGACGCATCGGTCGAGATGGATCGCGCGCTGGAGTGGCTGCAACGCCTGGCGGGCAAGGCGCCGTCGCGGATCGAACTCACCCTCGTCGACGATTCCGTCCATCGACGCGTGCATCGCGCGCACGACGGCCGCGACGCGACCGTGGTCGACCTGGTCGTGCCGTCCGCGCGAGGCGATGCCGCGCATTCGACGCCGTCGTCGCGTCTCGGGCAGGCGCTCGCCACTGCGCTGCACGAAGCCAGCCATGCGTTGCACGACGGCATCGCGTTCAGCCCGCGGCAACGCGATGCCGACGAGCGGCGCGCGTCGCTGGTCGCGGCCTGCTATCTCGTCGACACGATGCGGCCGGGCGACACGTTGCGCCTGCAACCCGGCCACGCCGCGGAATCGAGCGGGGATTTCACCGAAATCCACAGCCGCGATGCCGCACGCGACGCCCTGCGCGACCTCGCGCGCGCAGCCGGCGGCCCGGTGCTGGCCTGGAACGACCCCGTGGCGAAACTCGGCGTGCGCTCGTTGTGCGCGGTGCGCCTGGCCGGACCCTAGGCGCCGCGCTTGGCCCTCGCATCGGCGATCGCCGATGCCAGCAGCGCACCGGTCACCGGCTTGCGCAGGAATCCGTCGAAGCCGGCCGCCATCGCCGCCGGTTCCGCGTCGCCGTCGGCGCGCGCGGTGACCGCGACCAGCGGCTTCGCGAATCCGCGTGCGCGCAGTGCGCGCGCCAGCGCGAGGCCGTCGAGGCCGGGCAGGTCGAGGTCGAGCAGGCCGAGGTCGAAATCGGTCGCCGCGACTTCCGCCAGCGCCGCGAGCCCATGCAGCGCGTGCACGACCTCGTGGCCCTGCGCGCGCAGCAGGCCGCCGACGACTTCCGCGACGGTGGGGTCGTCCTCGACCAGCAGCAGGCGCAACGTCCCGCTGGCGAATCGTGCGGTGCGCGCCGGTTGCGCCTCGGCCGGCTGCGGCGGCGACTCCGCCGCCGGGATCGGCAATTCGACGATGAAGCGCGTGCCCTGTCCCGGCGCGCTGTCCACCTCGATGCGCCCGTCCATCGCCGCGGCCAGTTCCTGCGAGATGGCGAGTCCGAGACCGCTGCCGCCGTAACGCGCCGCGGTGCGCGCGCCCTCTGCCTGCTCGAAGCGGCGGAACAGCCGCGCCTTCTGCTCCGGGTTGAGCCCCGGGCCGGTGTCGCGCACTTCCAGCCGCACGCCCGTCGGCGACAGCGGCGATACCGAGAGCGCGACCTCGCCCTGTTCGGTGAACTTGATTGCGTTGCCGATGAGGTTGAGCAGGATCTGCGAGATGCGGCCGCGATCGCCGCGCAGGTTCGCGGGCGCGCCCGGGTCGATCGCCGTGGCGAAGCGCAGCCCGCGCTGCGCGGCCAGCGGCGCCATCAACGCGGCGACGTCGTCGACCAGCCCGCGCAATTCGAAATCCACCGGGTCGAGCTGCAGTTTCCCGACCTCGATCCGCGCGAGGTCGAGCGCATCGTTGACCAGCCGCAGCAGGTGTTCGCCCGCCCGCCGTATCGCGTCGACCCGCCCGCGCTGGATCGCGTCCAGCGGCCCGGACTGCAGCAGCTCGCTCATGCCGAGCACGCCGGTCATCGGCGTCCGCACCTCGTGCCCGAGCGTGGCGAGGAACCGCGATTTCGCCTCGGAAGCCTGTTCGGCCAGCTCGCGCTTGTGTTCGGCCAGCTGCCATGCGTGGCGTCGTTGCAGGCGCCTGCGGTACGCGAACGCCGCCCACGCGACCAGCAGCGCGGCGAGCAACGCGCCGCCGGCGTAGGCCCATGGCGTGCGCCACCACGGCGGTAGTACCCGGAACTCCAGGCGCTGCTCGCGCGACCAGACGTTGTCGCCGGCCTTGCCCTGCACGCGCAGCGTGTATTCGCCGGGCTCCAGCCGCGGGAACACGCGTTCGCCTTCGGCCCCGACTTCGACCCAGTCCGAATCGTAATGCGCCATGCGGAAGCGGTAGCGATGCATCCGCGCGTCGCCCAGCGAGAGCAGTCGCGCGACGACGTGGACATCGCGATCGCCATGGTCGAGTTCGAAACCGCCGGCGCGGTCGAGGGCGACCCGTCGATCGCCGCGCATCGCATCCACTGCCTCGATCCGCAGTGCCGGCACCGCGGCCTGCGGGCGCAGCATGCCGGGGTCGAACAGCACGAGGCCTTCCGGCGTCGCGGCGAGGATGCGCCCGTCAGCCGGGCGGGCGATCGGCCATTCGCCGAACTCCTGGCTGGGCAGCCCTTCGCGCACGCCGTACAGGCGGGTCGAATGGCGTTGCGGATCGAACCGCACGATGCCGCGCTCGGACGTGAGCCAGACCACGCCGTCGCGGTCCACCACGAGGCCGTTGAGCGCGAGTTGCGGCAAGCCTTCGGCGGCACCGTCGTGGCTGGAAAGGATCAGGCGCGCGCCATCCCAGCGGTAGCGATCGAGGGTCCCGAAGCCCGCGACCCAGACGCCGTCGCGCGCCAGCGCGAAGCCTCCGAGCACGCGCGGTGGCGTGCCTGCGACCGGTTCGAAGCGGCGCGAGCCCGCGTTCCAGACCAGCAATCCGCGGGAGCCGGCGAGCCAGATGCCGCCATCGGGCCCGCGTCCGATCTGCACGATCTTGTCGCCGGCGGACAGGCCGCGGCGTCCGTCCGGCGGCACCGACTCGATCACGCGGCCATCGGCGTCGCGCACCTGCAGGCCCTGGCCCTCGGTGGCGACCCACAGCGCTCCTTCGCCGTCTTCGGCCAGGAACGGGCGTTCGGCCGGCAACGCGGCGTCGATCGCCGACGACGCGCCCCAGCGCCGCAGTGCGCCGGTGCGTGGATCCAGCCGGGCGAGGCCATGGTCGTAGCCGATCCAGACTTGTCCGGCGCGGCCTTCGAGTACCGACATCGGCATCGACCCGTCGCCGGCATCGCGCAGCACCTGGCGGATGGCACCGTTCTCGGGATCGAGGCGGTCGAGGAACCCGCCGCTTCCGACCAGCCAGATGTCGCCGTCCGCGGCAGGCGCCATCCCGCGCACGTAGGCGTTGCCCATCGAAGCCGGATCGTCGGCCATGCGCGCGAGCACCGAAAAGCGCGTCCAGTCTGCCGGCAGGTACCAGAGCCCGCTGTCGCTGCTCGCGAACCACAAGCCGCCTTCGCGATCCTGGTACGCGCTGGACCACGACGGCCGGACCATGCCGTGCGCGCCATCGCTGTACAGCGGCACGTTGCGTACTTCGCCGCGTTCGTCGCGGCCGAGGCCGTCCGCGGTGTCCAGCCAGCGGTTGCCGGCGCGGTCCGTGAGCAGCATCGCGTACACGGTTTTGGCGTAGCCCGGCCACGGCCGCAGTTCCGTGCCGCCGTCCGGGCGCACCGCGCTCACGCCGCGCGCCGTGCCGATCCACAGCGTGCCGTCCGCATCCAGGCGCATGCCGTTGATCGAACCGGCGTTGAGCGCATTCGCCGGAAGGCGCTCGAAGCCATGGCCGGTCCAGCGCGCCACGCCGTTCTTGGTGCCGACCCAGAGCGAGCCGCCCGGTCCCTCGACGAGCTGGGTCACGTGCGCATCGGGCAGGCTCGCCGGATCGCCGGGACGCGGCATGAACCGTTCGATCGTTCCCGCGTCCGGATCGAGGCGGTACAAGCCAGCGTCCGAAGTGCCGAACCAGATCGCCCCGTCGCGGGTGGAGGCGATCGCCCAGACCTCGTTGCCGGCGATCCGCGGATCGCTCGCGTGGTCGTAGTAGGTGAAGTGCCTTCGCTCGGGATCCAGCATCGCCAGCCCGGCGTGCATGGTGCCGATCCACAGCCGGTTGCGGGCATCGACATGCACCGCCCAGACATAGCTGTCGCGCAGGCCCTGCTCGACGCGCCAGGTCCGGTAGCCGATGCCGTCGTAGCGCGACAGGCCGTCGCTGGTCGCGATCCACAGATAGCCCGACTGGTCCTGCGCGACCGCGTTGACCCGGTTCGAGGCGAGTCCGTCGGCCACCGTGAACTGCTGCGGCCGCGGCGTCTCCGGCAGGCCGGCGAAGGCCGGTCGCGCGAACGCCAGGCATCCTGCCAAACACCAGCATGCGATCCCGCGCATGTCGTCCCCGCCTCGTTTCCCCGCCGGCATCCTCGCAACGCGGCGTTCCACCCGCAACATCCGGCGTTCATGGCGGCTGTGGCTAGAATCCACCGCCACCCGCCCGCGAGGACCGCCATGACCCCGATGCGCCGCCTCGCCCTGGCCCTGCCCGCGATCCTGCTGCCGTTCGCGGCGATGGCCGAGCCCGCGCATTACGCGCTGGATCCCGTGCACACCCGGGTGCTGTTCGCCGTCAGCCATGCCGGTTTCTCGCAGGCGATGGGCACGGTCTCGGGCAGCCACGGCGACCTGTGGTTCGATCCGGAAGACTGGAGCCAGGCGAAACTCACGGTCGAGGTGCCGCTCGAACGCCTCGACATGGGCGATGCCAAGTGGACCCGCGCGGTGCAGGCCGCGAGCCTGCTCGACACCCGTCGCTACCCGGTCGCGCGCTTCGCCTCGACCCGGGTCGAAGTCGTCGACGCGACCCGCGCGCGCGTCTGCGGGGACCTCGCGATCCGCGGCGTGACCCGCGATGCCTGCATGGACGTGACGTTCAACCAGCTGAAGCGCCATCCGATGCCGCCATTCCGCCGCACCGCCGGCTTTTCCGCCACCGCGACGCTGAAGCGCAGCGATTTCGGCATGGACGCGTGGAAATCGGTGATCGGCGACGAGGTGCAGCTGCGCATCGAAGCCGAAGCGGTGCCCGCCGCCAATGGCGAGGACGATCCGGGCACGCAAGATTCCCCATCCGCCGCCGCCGACACCACGCCTGGAACGCAACCATGAGCACGAACAAGCCGAACGATCGCTGGGATGCGGTGAGCCAGTCCTTCCACTGGCTGGTGGTGGTGCTGCTGCTCGTGCAGGGCACCGTCGGACTGGTGATGGGCGACATGGCGCGCGGCCCGGACAAGATCGCGGTGTACGCGTTCCACAAATCGGTCGGCATCACCATGCTCGCGCTCGCGCTCGCGCGCCTGCTGTGGCGCCTGTACGCCGGGCGCCCCGCGCCCGTCCCGGGCACGCCGGCATGGCAGGAGCGCATCGCCTCGCTCACCCATGGCGCGCTCTACCTGCTGCTGTTCGCGGTGCCGGTCAGCGGCTGGGTGCTGAACTCCGCCGCCGGCTTCCCGCTGCAGTGGTTCGGCCTGTTCAACCTGCCGTCGATCGCCGCGCACGACCGCAACCTGGAGGAACTTTCCGAAAGCCTGCACGAATGGCTGTTCTGGCTGCTGGTCGCGCTGGCCGCGGCGCACGCGGCGGCCGCGATCTACCACCACCTGTTCCAGCGCGATGCCACCCTCGCGCGCATGCTCCCGCGCGGCTGGTTGCGCGCATCTCCACAGGAGAACCGCGATGTCGCCTAGATTCCTTGCGCTTCCGCTGCTGCTGCTTGCCGTTCCGGCGTTCGCCACCGACTACGTGCAGGCGCCGGGTTCGGCCCTCACCTTCGCCGGCAAGTACCAGGGCGAGGTGTTCACCGGGAGATTCCCCGGTTTCACGACCAGGTTCTCGTTCGACCCGGCGCAGCTGGCCAAGGCGAGCCTGGACGTCACGATTCCGCTCGCGACCGCGACCACCGGCAACGACGACTACGACGACAGCCTGCGCGGCGACGATTTCTTCGCCAGCGCGAAGTTCGCCCAGGCGCACTACGTTGCGACGAAATTCCGCGCGCTGGGCGGCAATCGCTACGCCGCCGACGGCACGCTGTCGCTGCACGGCGTGGACAAGCCGGTGACGCTGGAATTCACCTGGACGACCGGCGCGAAACCGGTGCTGGCCGGCAAGGCGACCGTGTCGCGGCTGGCCTTCGGCGTCGGCGGCGGCGACTGGGCCGACACCTCGCTGATCCCGGACGCGATCGCGGTGGCGACGAAGGTGATCTTCGTTCCGGCGCCGTAGGAGCGCCCTTCAGGGCGCGACCGACGCGAAGCCTGGCCGAAGTCGCGCCTTGAAAGGCGCTCCTACGAGTGGAGAAAACGCTTCAGCTTTTCCGCATCGAACGGCCACCCCAGCTCGACGCCGCGTTCCTCGTCGCGCAGCACCGGGACGCGCATTCCGTAGCGCTGCTCCAGCGCGTCGTCGCCGTCGATGAACACGCTTTCGAAGTCCGGCACGCGGAGCTCGGCCAGCAAGCCGAGCGCGAGGTCGCAGAGATGGCAGTCGTCGCGCTGGTACAGGGTCAATCGCATCGGCCTAGAATAACGACATGGCCGTCTCCACCTTCGACCTCTACAAGATCGGCATCGGGCCGAGTTCCTCGCACACGGTCGGTCCGATGCGCGCCGCCGCGCGCTTCGTCGAACACTGGCTGGTCGAATCCGGGCGCCTCGACGAGGTGGCGCGGGTGCGGGCCGAGGTCTTCGGCTCGCTCGCGCTGACCGGCCGCGGCCACGGCACCGACAAGGCGGTGCTGATGGGCCTCGAGGGGCATTGGCCCAACCTGATCGACCCGGACGTCATCCCCGCCGCGCTGGAACGCATCCGTTCCACGAAAGTGCTCCGCCTCCACGGCAGGCGCGAGATCGCGTTCGACGAGAAGACCGACCTGGTGATGAACAAGCGGCAGAAACTGCCGTTCCACACCAACGGCATGCGTTTCGCCGCCTTCGACGCGAATGGGGCCGAAATCGCCTCGCGCGACTACTACTCGGTCGGCGGCGGTTTCGTCGTCAACCAGGACGA
>JGI24770J26754_10003839_pt1 | contig 9985 bp, 9 predicted proteins | sample LakOneMetagenome_FD_26754 | JGI IMG/M metagenome (IMG submission 26754) | reverse complement strand
TTTCATCGTAATAAACAGTGCCGGGTTTATTGGCCTTAAATTCTTTTAAGCTGTCACGGATGATCTTTGCAAGCGCTGCATTGTCATCCTGTTTAATATTCCTTATAAGCATCCTGTTTTTCATTAATCATTTTCCATTAACCAACTCCAAACCTAGCTAATTTTTAAACATATATTCATACAAGCCTCCGATTAAGAAAAATCGTTTATTTTCGGTTATAAATTAACTACTGACTGCTTGGCCGAAGTAAAAAAATATAGTGAAGAGGAACTGGTTCTGCTGCTTCAACAAAAAGACCAACAGGCATTTTCATATTTATACGACAACTATTCCGCCGCCATGAACGGGGTCATTTACCGGATGGTGGAAGACCGGGAACTGGCCGAAGACATCCTGCAGGAGGCTTTCGTCAAGATCTGGAATAATTTCGCCAGCTACGATACGGCCAAAGGNNGNCTGTTTACCTGGATGCTTAATATTACAAGAAACCTCACNATTGATACACTGCGGAGCAAGGGATATAAAAAACAGGCAAAAATCTCCAGCGATGAAAATTCCGTAAGTAATTTTACGGATGACGGGCGGATGGCCGAGCGCTTTGATGCCATGGGCCTGCGAAAGCAACTGGTGAATTTAAAGCCGGAGCAACGCAGTATCATCGATCTTGCTTATTTTAACGGCTATACCCAGGATGAGATATCGAAAGAGATGGGNATTCCGCTGGGTACTGTTAAAACAAGGATGAGGGCAGCCATTATTGAATTAAGAAAAATGTTGGAATACAGTTGAACGCACAAGAGATCATATCATCCGGTATACTGGAGCTTTATTGCACCGGGCTCACATCGGCAGTTGAAAATGCCGACGTGGAGCAATGGGTAAAGCAATATCCCGAAGTAGCCGCAGAAATTGCCGCCATACAGGCCGGACTGGAAGGTTATGCCCGGTCGCATGCCATTGCACCGGCCGCTTCAGTTAAAGAGAAGGTATTTGCAGAAATAAATAAGGCATCATCGGCTGCACCGGTTGTAAATATGCAGCCATCAAATAACGGAACTGCGATCGTTCGTTCTATTTCACCTGCCTGGAAATATGCAGCGGCAGCGAGTATCATTTTACTGGTTGGCAGCCTGCTATTTAATTACAGTTTCTACGATAAGTATAAAACAGCAAGTAATGATCTGCAGGTTGCAAAAAATGAACTGGAGCAACAGAAACAGGTTGCCCGGTCAATGGAAGGCGATATGAAGAAGATGGGAGATAAAAATGCGATGCCTGTATCCTTGAAAGGAATGCCTGATGTACCTGATGCTGCCGCAAGGATTTACTGGATGCAGGATAGTCATGAAGTTTATATTGATCCTTCCAACTTACCAAAAGCACCAACAGGCAAACAATACCAGTTCTGGGCAATTGTTGATGGCAAGCCGGTAAATGGCGGTATCATCTCTACTGAAATTAATGGCAAAACAGTTCATTTTCAACAAATGAAAAGTTTTGGAAGTGCCCAGGCTTTTGCCGTTTCCCTTGAAGATGCCGGCCCGGAAAAACCTGTACCAACCAAAGTAATGGTGATGGGTAAAATGCAAACCTCCCTGTAATTCTGCCTTATTATACTTTAATCGGATAAGCTTTAGCATTAAACCCCATCGGGGCGATAGTATGGTGACCTGAAACCAGCTAAACCAATGAGCTCCGTAGGAGCGTCATTTTTAAACACCGGGTTATTACAATGCCGCCCCTCCGGGGCTTAATGCACCACATCAAAATGCATCAACCAAATTGTCATCCCCCCGGGATTTTGCATTTCACAAATATTAAGATCTGCCCAAACATCATGTTTAAAATATTTGCAGAAAATAAATCCAGCCTGTTTCACCTGTCGTAGATGATGTACAATCATTAATCAAAAAATCATAAACACAGAATCATGAAACAGATCAAAAAATTATTTTTTGCAGCAGCGGCTATTTTATTTGCCCATGCTTCATTNGCCCAGAAAGAGACAACCGTAATGGTTGGCGGAGCCGCNATGTATCCCACAAAGAACATCATTGANAATGCGGTGAACAGTAAAGACCATACCACCCTGGTAGCCGCCGTTAAGGCTGCCGGATTGGTAGAGACGTTACAAAGTGCCGGTCCATTCACCGTATTTGCCCCAACCAACAGCGCTTTTGAAATGCTGCCTGCCGGCACCGTAGATAATTTGCTGAAGCCAGAGAATAAATCAGCACTTACGGGTGTTCTTACTTACCATGTTGTTGCAGGCCGGTGGAATTCTGCCGACATTGCCAGGATGATCAAAGACGGCAATGGCAAAGCCGAAGTAAAAACAGTAGCCGGAGGTAAACTATGGATCATGATGGAAGGAAAGAAGATCGCCATTAAAGACGAAAGCGGGAATGTGGCCTATGTTACCATTAAAGACGTTAATCAAAGCAACGGAGTGATCCATGTGATCGATCATGTATTGCTGCCAAAAATGTAACGGATGTTTAGTTTTTAAGTTGGATGAGTAAACCGGCCCTGTTCAGCATAGTGAACGGGGCCTTTTATTTACTGAGCAGCGAATAGATGGCTGTGTCGAGAAACTTTCCCCTGAAAAAAAAATTCTCTTTAAAATAGGCCTCTCTTATAAAGCCGGCATGCTCCAGTACTTTTCCGGAAGCAATATTCTCAGGATTGATATGCGCTTCAATGCTATGGAGTTTCATTCCTTCAAAGCCGTATTTAATGACCGCCAGTAAGGCTTCTTTCATGATCCCTTTTTTCCAATACGCCGGATGCAACACATATCCTACTTCGGCACGGTCGTGTTCTAACATCATGCGCCAGTAACAAATGGTCCCGATCAATGTACCCGGATCATCGAGAAGTGCAATGCCCCACAGGATGCTTTCATTTGTATCCGCCAGCTTATTGATCCGTTCAATAAAGTCCACTGCTTCTTCCAGTGTTTTCGTTTTCTCCCGGTCGATATAACGCATCACCTGGTCATCCGACCGGAGGAAAAGCATTTGGGGACCGTCGTCGTTGGTCAGTCTGCGTAACAACAACCGTTCTGTTCTTAATTCAGGAAAAGGGGAGAAATTCAATTCAAGCATATGATCAATTATTTTAACTAAGATAACTCAATTCATATTGCATAAACAAAAATCCCATACGCAGGGGCGAATGGGATTCAATATTATTTGAGACGAAGAATTATGCAACGGCTTTATTAACCAGTTCGGCCGCTTCACTCAGTAAGATGGCGCTTTGCACTTTCAACCCGCTTTCATCTATCAGTTTCTTTGCCACATCGGCATTGGTGCCCTGCAATCTCACAATGATGGGGATATTAATGTTGCCGATGGACTGGTAGGCATCAATAACACCCTGTGCCACCCGGTCGCAACGAACGATGCCGCCAAAGATATTAATGAGTATCGCTTTTACCTTCGGGTCTTTTAAAATGATACGGAAACCGGCTTCAACCGTTTGTGCATTGGCCGTGCCGCCTACATCCAGGAAGTTGGCCGGCTCACCACCGCTCAGTTTTATCATATCCATGGTAGCCATGGCAAGACCGGCGCCATTTACCATGCAACCAACATTACCATCCAGTTTTACAAAATTCAGGTTGTACTGGCCGGCTTCCACTTCGGTAGGATCTTCTTCACTCAGGTCCCTCAGCGATGCAATATCCGGGTGGCGCATCAATGCATTGTCATCCACATTCATTTTGCAATCCACCGCAATGATCTTGTCGTCACTTGTTTTGAAAAGCGGGTTTATTTCCAGCATGCCGCAATCGGAGCCAACATATGCGTTGTATAGGTTTGTTACAAATTTTACGCAGTTCTTAAACGCAGCGCCGCTCAGTCCCAGGTTGAAAGCGATCTTCCTTGCCTGGAATGCTTCCAGCGGGCCGCCCGGGTAAACCCATTCTTTAAATATTTTTTCGGGAGTATCGTGGGCCACGTCCTCAATATTCATTCCGCCCTCGGTGCTGTACATGATCACATTCTGACCGGTAGACCTGTCAAGTAATATCGATAGATAAAATTCCTTCACCGGGCTTGGCCCGTCATAATAAACATCCTGTGCAACCAGCACTTTACTTACTAATTTTCCGGCAGGACCCGTTTGTATGGTCACCAATGTTCCGCCTAAAATATTTTTAGCGATCTGCATTACATCATCGGCATTTTTTCCCACTGCCACACCACGTTGTTCGGTACCGGCTATCTTTCCTTTACCACGCCCACCTGCATGGATCTGTGCCTTTACTACGGCAAAATTGCTTCCGTATTGGGTATGGATCTGCCTGTATGCCTGCTCTGCCTCACCGGGGGTGCTGCAGGGTATACCTTCCTGCACGGGTACGTTATATTTTTTCAGTAATTCCTTGGCCTGGTATTCGTGAAGATTCATAAAATTCAAAGTTTTGGCGAAGATAAATAAAACAGTTTATAGTTTGTGGTTTATGGGTTGATGTTTGATAGCCTTCACTAATTATGGTTTATATAGTTCGGATAGAGTCGTCAGGCAGCAGGGACCTAACCTCAAACCACAAACCACAAACAGCTATTCCTGAACATTCCTTTAACGTTTCTTACCTTACCTTTGGCGCAAAAAAGAAAGGGACATGATTGCTGAAATTAACGAGGCGGTTGATTTTATTAAAAAGAATTACGGACACAGGCCCACGGTTGGTATTGTGCTGGGGAGCGGCATGGGCAGTTTTACCACGGAGATAAAGATAGAAAAGGAGATCCCTTACGGAGATATACCGCACTTCCCGGTAAGTACNGTAGAAGGGCACAGCGGCAAACTCGTTTTTGGAGAGATCGCCGGAAAAAAAGTAGTGGCCATGGNAGGCCGCTTTCATTATTATGAGGGCTATTCTGCCGATCAGGTGGTTTTCCCGGTACGTGTATTAAAGTTCCTGGGTATTGAAACACTGTTGCTGAGTAATGCGGCCGGAGGAGTGAATCCTGATCTTAAAGTAGGGGATATGATGATCATAACAGATCATATCAGCCAGTTGATCCCCAACCCGCTGATCGGGAAAAATCACAAAGAGCTCGGGCCAAGATTTCCGGATATGAGTGAGCCTTATAAAAAACAGCTTATCCAAACGGCGAAGAAGATCGCTGCTGAAAAAAATATACCGGTAAAGCAAGGCGTGTATGTAGCTGTTACGGGCCCTACGTTTGAAACACCGGCCGAGTACAGGATGATCCTTGCCATAGGCGGTGATGTGGTGGGCATGAGTACGGTTCAGGAAGTGATCGCNGCAGTACACATGGGTTTACCCGTTTTTGCCATGAGTGTGGTTACCGATGTTGGGTTACGTGCAGAAGGCGAACCTCCCGTTACCCACGAAGAAGTATTACAGGCAGCCAGGATGGCGGAACCAAAATTTAAGGCACTATTCTGCGAACTTATCGCACAACTATAAGTAAAACCGATGAAGCAAACTATTGCCCTGCTGGTATTCATATTCTTTATTCATTTTGCCAACGCACAGCAGCCCGATTTTCTGAATAAGGTCGGTGACCGGGTGAAGAGTTTTGGTGGCGGTGGCAGGGGCGGGGCAGACACGATCGGTTTTGTTCACCGCGACGACAGGAAGGATTCCATCTCCATCACTTACAAATACCTCGATTCCATACGCATCAATTATTTTGATTCCAGCATCAATGATTTTGATAAATATTTCTCCATCCCTTCCACCTACCAGGCACTGGGCAATAACGGGGCTGCTGCTTATTCCCTGATCTATTCGCCCAATGCAAAGCCGGGATGGGATGCCGGTTTTCATGCCTTTGATCTTTACAGATACACGCTGGAAGGATCGAAATTCTTCAAGACCAACAGGCCGTTTACTGAACTCAGCTACCAGCTTGCTTCGGGCAAAGAGCAGATGATAAAAGCCTTTCACACACAAAGTCCAAAGCCTAACTGGAACTTTGGATTTGATTACCGGCTGGTAAGCGCTCCGGGTTTTTTTGAGAATCAAAATACCAATCACAAAAGTTACCGCCTGTTCAGTAATTACCAGGGCAAGCGAAAACGATACGGCGCATTTCTTATCCTGTTGGGAAATACAATAAAAAATTCTGTCAACGGCGGCATCACAAATGATTCTTCTTTATCTGATCCCAACCTGAAAAAAAGATTTTCGATCGATGTGAATCTCGGGAATAATAATAATACCGACCGCACGCCTTTTAACACGACTGTTATCACAGGCAATATTTATAAGGACTTTACTTTTTTCTTCCGGCAGACCTATGATATCGGGAAAAGAGATTCGGTTGCCGTAAACGATTCAACAACAGAATATTTATTTTATCCCAAACTGCGGGTACAGCACAGTTTTACATACAGCACATATAATTACCAGTACAAAGATGAAAAGGCAGACTCCGTCATTTATAAGAACTGGTACGATACTACCCTGAAACAGGCCATCGATAGTTTTTATGCGAAGGAGAAGTGGACAGTTATCGGCAACGATTTTTCTTTACTGCAGTTTCCCGATACAAAAAACTCCGGCCAGTTTTTATTGCTTGGCGCAAAACTGGAGAATATAAAGGGGGAACTTAAGAACCGGACCAGTAATTATCATAATCTCATTCTTCATGGCGAGTACCGGAATAAGACCCGCAATAAACGCTGGGATATCCTGGCCAAAGGCGAATTTTATGCAAGCGGAATAAATGTCGGTGATTACAATGCCTATATCAGCATTGCCCGGCATTTGAATAAACGGCTGGGTGATATCCGTTTGTTCTTTAACAATGTGAACCGTTCTCCGTCTTTCATTTATGATAATGCATCCTCTTTTAATTTCAATAATGCAAGCATCAGCAAAAAGGAGAACATCATTTCATTCGGCGCTGAAGCAAATAACTCATTTATAAACCTGGGTTTCAAGAATCATATCATTACCAACCTGGCTTATTTCTATGATTATTACCATACCACCCAGAGCAGTAAGGTGATCAACCTGTTGCAGGTTTCGGCTTCAAAAAAGATCAACCTTACCAGGCGGTGGAAATGGTATTTGAATGCAACGGTACAACTGGTCGATGGCAGCTCGCCCATAAAAGTTCCATTGGTATTTACCCGCAGCAGGATCGCTTATGAAGGCGTTTTTTATAAGAACCTGAACCTGAGCACCGGGCTTGAAATAAGGTATTATACTCCTTTCGAAGCTTACAATTATTCACCGGTGGTAGGGCAGTTCACGCCGCAGGACTCTGTGACCGTGAAAAACCTTCCCGATATCAGCGCTTTCTTTCATTTCAGAATAAAATCATTCACGCTGTTCATTCGGGGAGAGAACCTCAATACCGTGAGTTTTGCAAACGGCTTTGGCTTCACCAATAATAACTTTGCAGCGCTTCATTATCCCACCCAGGGATTTATGTTCCGGTTTGGCATCCGCTGGGGCTTTGTTAACTAACCTGACGAGGATCATTGCAAACATTAACGATGGATTTGTTGCTTTCTGAAAAATCCGGGTTAATTTTGTGATCCAGATGAAAAAAGTTTATACCGGCATATTAGCGATCTTGTACCTGGCAGTCTCCTCGGGGGTTGCCATGGAAATACATTATTGCATGGGTAAGAAAGCCGGGATGGAATTTTATGGCTCTTCCAGCGATAAATGCGGCAAGTGTGGAATGACAGATAAAGAGACCGGTTGCTGCCATGATGAATTTAAGTTCTGCAAAATAAGCGACTCACATTATTCTGCTTCCAATGATATACAACTCACTCCCGGCGAATTTACCATTGCAAACGGGTACAACCGGTTTCAATGGCAGGTGCCTGTTGGTGATGAACTGGCAGCAGTAAGTGATCATTCCCCACCAGACCATGCGGGCCCTCCTGCACGTGTATTGAACTGCGTTTTCAGACTATAAGACTGAGCAAAGATCTGTTACATCGTTAATGATAATTAGCGGTGCCTCATGCTGTGTGCATGCTCCTATTATTAATCTTAAAAATTTTATACAATGAAAACGATCTCATTATTTGCTGCCATGATATTCAGCCTGTTCTTATTTAACACAGCAAATGCCCAGGCAGTAAAAACCGAAACCATCAAAGTATGGGGAAACTGCGGCATGTGTAAAACAACCATTGAAAAAGCAGCCAGGAAAGCCGGTGCCACAATGGCAAACTGGAATGAAGACAGCAAGGAACTTAAAGTTACCTATGCGGTAAATAAAACATCGTCTGCAAAGATCCAGGAAGCCATTGCAAAATCTGGATATGATACACAGGATCTTATTGCGGACGTTAAAGCGTACGATCATTTAAGCGCCTGCTGCAAGTACGACCGGAAAGAAGTTGGTGCAACAGCAGAGGCCTCTTCAACAACAACCTATGCCTGCCCCATGCACCCGGATGTTACCAGCGATAAACCTGGCAAATGTTCTAAATGCGGCATGGACCTGGTTAAGTCAAAAAAAGAACAAATGAAAGCGGAAGGACTGAAAACCTATGTTTGCCCGATGCATGCGGATGTTACCAGCGACAAGCCAGGCAAATGTTCTAAATGCGGAATGGATCTGAAGGAGAAGCAATAAAAATATTCCTATGAAGCTGATGAAATATTTACTGGTGCTTTGCCTGGTTATTCCGGGTAAAGCATCTTCTTCGCAAAATAAAAAAATNCCGGCGGCAGATACTGCAATAGCCTTTAAGGTTTTTGGCGCCTGCGAACAATGCAAAGACCGCATNGAAAATGCCGTAAAGATCAGGGGTGTGAAAAAAGCAACCTGGGATGTGGATTCAAAACAACTTTCATTGCTGTATAATCCATCGGTTGTATCGCTTGAAAAGATACAGAACCGGATAGTAGCTGTTGGGCACGACCTGGATAATAAGAAAGCAAAGGATGTGGTATATAATGCATTGCCCCAGTGTTGTCATTACCGGGAAATGGAGACAATGATGGATGCCATAAAAAAAGATACGGGCAACGCAGAATTATCCGGCATAAGAGCAACGGTGGATTCTGTCTTGCACACAACCCACAGAGAAGCAGAACCATCATCCGCTCATCTTATCAAAGGTATTGTACTGGAAGATGATAATAAGGGAAAGTTCCGGCCTCTTTCTGGTGCAAGTATATTCTGGCTGGGTACAGGCAATGGGGTATTGGCCGACAGTACCGGGTTGTTCAGTATCCGGCATGACGGGATGAACAGCAGGCTGGTGGTGAGTTATGCCGGTTACCGCCCGGATACGATAACCGTTACGGAAATGAACGAGTTGAAAATTGTTTTGGCATCCAACAAACAATTAAAGGAAGTTACCGTTACCTCGAAGCAGCGTGCTACCTACATAAATAATTTCAGTCCCATCCGTATACAAACCATGTCGGGCACCGAATTATTGAAAGCAGCCTGTTGCAACCTGAGTGAAAGTTTTGAAACAAATCCTTCTGTGGACGTTTCTTATAATGACGCAGTAACGGGATCAAAACAGATCCAGTTGCTGGGATTAAGTGGTAACTACACACAACTTACGGTGGAAAATCTGCCTGGCCCACGTGGTATTGCCACGCCGCTTGGTTTGAATTCCATTGCCGGCCCTTGGATCGAATCGATACAGTTGACCAAAGGAGTTGGTTCGGTTGCCAATGGTTATGAAAGCATTGCCGGGCAGATAAATGTTGAATTGAAAAAGCCGGAGAACAGTGAAAAGTTGCTTGCAAACCTTTATGTAAATGACTATGGCAAAACTGATCTGAACCTGAACCTGTCAAAAAAGATCAGCAAGAACTGGTCAGCCTCTTTGTTATTGCACGATGATTTTCTGGCCAACAAAAAACTTGATTTTAATAAAGATGGTTTTCGTGATCTGCCGACCGGCAATACGGTGAGTGTGATAAACCGGTATAAGTTCGACAACAGCAAAGGCACCATGATCCAGTTTGGCGTGAAGGTTTTAAATGACAAGCGAACAGGAGGC
>JGI24770J26754_10003833_pt1 | contig 9998 bp, 6 predicted proteins | sample LakOneMetagenome_FD_26754 | JGI IMG/M metagenome (IMG submission 26754) | reverse complement strand
GAAAAGGCACAGAAGTCGCAAGAAAATCTGAAATATTTTGTGCTTTCTGTGCCTTTTCGCGGCAATTAACTCTACTTTGCGTTCATCCAGTCGTTGCCAACTCCGATCTCGACAGTTAGTGGGACATCCAAGTTGGCGGCGGCTTCCATTTCGCGTTTGATGAGGGCCGATGCGGCCTCGATCTCGTTTTCGGGGGCTTCGAACAGAAGTTCATCGTGTACCTGCATGATCATCTTTGTTTGAAATTTTTCGCGCTTCAATGCACCCGCGACGCGGATCATGGCTATTTTTACGATGTCGCTGGCGGTGCCCTGGATGGGCATGTTTATGGCCTCGCGTTCGGCGCGTGAGCGAACGGCGAAATTGCGGTCGTTGATTGACGGGAAGTAGCGTTTACGACCGAAGAGGGAAGCGATAAAGCCCTGTTTTCGCGCTTCGTCGGGCGTTCGGTCCATGTATTCGCGGATGCCTTTGTATGTTTCGAAATAATCGGCGATGACCTGTTTTGCCTCGGTTCGGCTGATGCCGACACGCTGCGACAGGCCAAACGCCTCGACCGCGTATGCGATGCCGAAATTGACGATCTTGGCGAGACGGCGTTTTTCCTTCATCTCTTTATCGGTCGTCGCTCCGAACACAAGTCTCGCGGTTTGCGAGTGAATGTCCTCGTTGTTTTTATAGGCTTCAAGCATTCGCGGGTCCTGCGTGATGTGGGCGAGGATGCGGAGTTCGAGCTGCGAATAGTCGGCGGAGATCAGTTTGTTGCCCTTTTCGGGGATGAACGCTTTGCGGATTCGCTGTCCTAATTCCGTCCGAACCGGAATATTTTGCAGATTTGGTTCGGTCGAACTCAATCGTCCTGTCGCCGCGACGGCCTGATTCAAAGCACCGTGGATGCGGCCGTCGTCGGCGATCATTTTTGGCAGAGCATCGGCGTATGTGGCTCTTAATTTATCGAGTTCGCGGTAGTCGATGATATGCTGGGCGATGTCGTAGGTCGCGGCGAGTTCGACTAGTACGTCGTGGCTCGTCGAGATCTGGCCCGTTGCGGTTTTGCGGCCGGTTTCGATGTTTAATTCGCCAAATATCTCGCCGACCTGTTTTGGCGAACCGATATTAAACTCACGTCCGGCGACCGCGAAGATCTTTGTTTGCAGCGTTTCGAGTTCTTTGACGATGAATTCGGAAAAGACCGTGAGGCTTTCGCCGTCTACCTTCATGCCCGTGAGTTCGATATCTGCGAGGATCGGGATCAGCGGCAGTTCGATCTCGGCGTAGATCTTTTCGAGGTCGTTCTCGCGAAGTTTGTTTCGCAGAACGGGCGCGAGCCGAGCGACGAGATCGGCGTTCTCACAGGTGCGATAGGCGGCCTCGTCAAAACCGCCGGGAACGCTGTGGGCGATATCGACGTCGAGATAGACCTGAGCGAGGAAATCGATCGGATAGCTCGCTCGCGTCGATTCTAGCAAATATGCGGCAACGAGAACGTCATCGACGACAGATTCGGGCCGGATGCCGAGGGCGAGCAGCGGGCCGAGGTTTCGCTTTTCGTCGTACGCGCTCTTTTCGAGAAAGCCATTAGTTAGGATGTCCTTGAGCGGCGAAACGGCGTCGCCATCAAAACTCGCAAGATCGATGTAAAACGCCTCGCCGTTGCCGAGGCCGATACCGATGCCGAGCGGAGCGGCTTTGTTGTAACAACTCGCTTTTTCATTAGTATTTGCGTCGTTGACGTGATAGCTCCAGCGGTCGGCCTCGAAAAGGCGGCGGATGAGTTTGTCGAGGGCTTCGCGATCTTTGATGATTGAATATCTTACTTCGGCGGCCACGTCGTTTCTGGCGATTTGGGCGTCGAAAAGACCTCCGGCGGATTCGGGGCCGGTGAACGACGGCATCGCGGCGGCGCCAGCGAATTCGTTGGTCAGCGATTTGAACTCAAGCTCGCGGAAAAGTTCGTAGGCGAGGGCACGATCGGGTTCGCCGTGTTTGAGATCGTCGAGGTCGAGCGTGACCGGCACAGAGGTGTGAATGGTCGCGAGTTCGAGCGATTGTTCGATGATCGCGCGATTGTTTTGCAGGCTTTCACGCTGCGTTTTGTGTTTGATCTCGTCGGCGTGGTCCATCGCGTTTGCCGCAGAGCCCCATTCCTGGACGAGTTTTAACGCACCAACGGCACCGATGCCGGGAGCACCGGGAATATTGTCGACGGCGTCGCCCATCAGGCCGAGCAGGTCGATGATCTTATCGGGAGGCACGCCAAATTTTTTGAGCACCCATGCTTCGTCGCACCATTCGATCGGCGGAACCGGAACCTTTCGTTTAACATTTGTCGAATTTTGCCGCATCGCGATGATGTGCGGATCGACGACGAGCTGGCAGAGGTCTTTGTCATTTGAGACGATGACGGTCTGCATGTCTTTGTCCTTGATCTGCTGCGCCAGTGTGCCGATCAGATCGTCGGCCTCGAAACCGTCGGATTTGATAATTGGAATCCGAAAAGCCTCACAGACGCGGATAATATATGGTATCTGAGCCGCAAGGTCGTCCGGCATTGCGGCGCGGTTTGCTTTATATTCGGCATACGAATCGTGGCGAAATGTCGGTGCGTCGGTATCAAAGATCGCGGCGATATACTCAGGTTTTTCGTCATTGAGCAGCTTGCGAAGCATATTCGTAAACACAAAAACCGCCTGCGTCACCTGGCCTTTGCTGTTGCGCAGCGGCTCTTGCTTCATGCCCATCGGAGCAAAAAATGCGCGGTAAATATGCGACATCGCGTCGATCAGGAATACTCTTTTCATGTAGCTTGAATGATAGTTAAAGGTAGAAAGAGTGGCAAGTTGAACCGTGCGAGGCCTGCAAAATTCAATGATTTTCCGGATAGCTTCCTGATCTAGTAGTGAAAAAAACCTTCAAATTGAGGTTTTAGAGTCAAAATTCTTTCTCACAGCGCGTCTAACAGAATTTGACACAAATCTGAGGAATCAGATAACTTGGTGCGGAATAACTTTTTAACGGATTTAGGTATGTCTTGTGTTAAGCGTTCACCGCTCTCAAAGGCTCGTATTTCACAGTGAGCGTAATTTTCAAATTGCTGGGTCGGTTGCGGAAAATATTCATGTTCAACTCCAATTGGATCGTGAATCGTTTGAAAATCAACGGTTCGTGCGGCCGCTTTTCCCTGCTGTGATACTGGCAGTGATTTTGGTACGCCCCCTTCACGTATTTCGACTATTCCCCACTTAAGCCAGTGTGGAATGAGCACATCTGAGGGAGCGCTAAACAATTCCCGATTGACAGAAAAATCTGGAAATTTGATAGCTGCAACTGGGATTCGAGATTCTGATCCAGAAAAATAATTGACTTGAAACCGGAAATACAATTTTTCCGCAGGGTCAAATTCTTGCACGGGTTCACGTCCGTTGATCAGCAATCGCTCAGGGATACTAATCATTGAGAAACTGTTTAATAGAGCTAATCGTGTCCAGGATATTGGCAATCTTCAATTCGGAAATTTGAGGTTCCTGAGCGCGATCTGACATTCCTGCCAAGATTTCACCATCATTAAAAAACTCAAAATCTGCGTACTTATTTCCTCTAACGAAATAGATGCTTGTGCCACCTTCCACAGACGGAGAAACACCCGCCGGCATGAGAGAAGCTTCCCCGCAAGCGGCTAGCGCTTTTTGGGCTAGTTCGATTGATTTTTTATTTGGAGGTTCCGCGTCTGCACCATCCCAACCAACTTCCAGCAATCCTAAATTTTTGAGCTGGGCACTAAATGTCTGGAATTGAGCGTACACGGGAAATTGGGGCTGATAAGAACTCATAAACGCAGATAAGTCCCGCGGATCTGGGTACAATGGGAACGGAGTATCCTTAACATATTCGATTAATACCGTAGGATGAAGTGAATATGATCCGTTTTTGTAAGTGTTTGAAACAGGTGTTGCTTGCTGAACGCTTATCATTTTTTTACTTACCTCCGTCGGCCTGTGTCGCGATTTTTTGCATTTGAACCATTTGCATTTGAAGCGACTGGATAATGTCCGGTAACTTTGCGATCGAAATTGCCACTCGTGAGATGCATTTCGCTTTCAAATTGGTGTCCGATTCGATTTTCTCGTAGGGCAGTCGTACTTCGAAAAATGACATGACTAGTTCGGTGTGCACCAGTTGGAGACCAACCTCGGTAGCATAAAGAGTAGAAATATTATCTGACGCTTCGAATAAGAGTTGCCCTGTTATCATTTGAGGCGTCGGGATTTCATCCATTTTGTTTTTCTTGCTCATACTATCTGCCTATCAAATTGTAGCATTCGGTGTTGATAATAAATACCCTATTTCATTCAAAAAGAAAAGAGCGAAGTGTAACAATCTCTACTCATTTCCATAAGTCTCGGCCTTCGCCCTCATGCTTAGGTTATCGAGCCCCTTTTTTAATCGTCGGTGAAATATCCTTTCTTCGCCCTCAATGAATTCAGGCGAATAGACAAGTATTTTTTTGAATATTCTAATGGATCGAAATTAGCGCACTGTTATTTTTCGTCATTTTTCTCCTTGCCTTTGACAGCATTTAGCCCATGCGGTAATCTTATCGTTCGCCTTTTGATAGGCGAATGTTTGTGTCCGGTTCGTCTAGGGGTTAGGACACCGCCCTTTCACGGCGGCAACACGGGTTCAAATCCCGTACCGGATACCATCTTTATCGATAGGTTTTGCATCATAAGACATATACGAAAATTCGCTTCTATCCGAAGCGAATTTTTTAGTTTAGGGGATAGAAATGCTAAAACGATCCGCAATTATATTTGCCATCACGCTTTTTGCTGCTTTTACGGCCATGGCCCAGAACGATACGGTGATGGTTTTGCCGTTTGAAAATACGACGCAAAAGGCTGAATTCAACTGGGTCGGTGAGAGCTTTGCCGATTCGCTGTCGGATCTGCTGCGGATACCGGCTCTCAATGTCGTTTCGAACGAAGAGCGAAAGCTGATACAGCAAAAATTGCGGATACCGCTGACCAATCTGCCGAGCCTCGCGACCTCGCTCAAACTGGCACGCGAGAGCAATGCGACGATCCTCGTTTCCGGCAAATACAATATTATTCCGGCACAAGGCGAAACTGCGGCGACGATAAATGTAACTGCCAAGATCGTTCGCGTGAACGAAGGCCGATTTATGAGCGAAGAGCTGTCCGACGGCCGCCGGATCACCCGCGACATCAGTGTCAACGATGCGCTGGGCAACCTGCAGACGATACAGGGACAGGTCGCGTATCAGATACTTTATCAACGCGACAAATCGCTGGCGTTTTCGCAAAACGACCTGGTGACGATGGCGACCAAGATCCCGGGGCGTGCTTTTGAGGCATATATCAAGGGATTGCTTACGCCCACGATCGATGCTCGCGAGAATTATTTTAAGAACGCGATGCGTCTGTTTGCCGATGCAAATCCGGACTCGATCTATTCGGACGCGGCTCTCGAACTCGGGCATATCTATCTGAATCAGCGAAAATTTGGCGATTCGATCGACTCGTTCGAACGTGTGATCAACGCCCACAACCAGTGCGTCGATAAAGCAAAGAACGAGAGCAAAGCTCCGCAATGCAACGACGAAACGTTTGCCGAGGCATCGTTCTATATCGGGCTGATACAGTGGCAGCAGGGCAATTTCGAGTCGGCACTGGCGACGCTGCGGCCTTTGGCAGACGACCTGAAATTGACGAGCGTTTACAACGCACTCGGTGCGATTGCGGTGCAGGCTTCGCGGACGGATAAGAAAAATCCGGCGCGGGCGGCGGCATTGCTCAATGAAGGCATCGGGCTTTTGAAAAAAGCGTCGGAGTCTTCGCCGGACGACGCGAATATCCGGTTTAACTACGCAGCGACGCTGTTCTTAGCTGAAAACTATGTCGAAGCGGCGGTTCAGTTAAGAAATGCGATCACGGCCAGCCCGCGTGACGGCGATGCCTATTATCTGCTCGCGAAAACGCTTGAGATTCTCAAAGATCCGCTCGCCGCTCAGATCGACAACGAAGCACGAAAATATCTGACTACGAATAACCGCTATGCCACTCTCGAAAAGGAATGGCAGCGTTCTAAGACGGTCGCCGAGTTGAACTTGCGCGTGCAGCAACCGCTGAGAAAAGATTTTGTGGCGGTCGTCCTCAGCCGCCGTCAGGGAGCGACAAATACGGCCGCACAGATGAGCGAGACTGACAGTTTGCTCGCGACCGCCCGCACGCAGGTCAAGAATGGCAACGACGACGAAGCCATGGCGACTCTCCGCCGCGTGCTGGCCAGCGAACCGATGTCCGCTGAGAGCTATCTGCTGCTCGGCAAGATCCATCTGCGGCGCGGCGACATCGAGCAGGCGATCTCGTCATTTAAAACCTCGGTGTTTTGGGATAATCGTCTGATCGACGCACACGTTTCATTGGGCAAGATCTACGTCGAAAAAGGCGATTGTCTACAGGCAAAAAACTACGCGGCATCGGCCGCCGAGATCAATGGGGAGAATCAGGACGTCATCGCGTTACAAAGACTGTCAGAACGCTGCTCGAAATAGTGCGTTCCGCTAGTTCAAAGTTCCAAGTTCAAGGTTCCAAGTTGTAAGCCCACTGGTTTTTCAAATATATTTTTAGAGAAAGAGCCCGTGTTTACGGGCTTTTTTCTTTTTCTGCAACTTTGAACCTTGAACTTTGAACCTTGAACCCATTCCGTGGCACGCTACGTGCAATAGAGTATCGCGGCTAGCTTGATTCATAATCAAGACCCCGCCGCCATCACTACTCGGAGCGCGGTTTGCCACTGTGCTCTTACACCTTCCGAGCGTTCCTTCAGTTGTCCTTCCTTTAGAGCCCGACCAGAAATGGCCGGGCTTTCCTTCCTTTTAAACACTGTATTTATCGATATCTCAGCAAAAGCCCGGTATTCGTTCATTATGAACTGTTTCGAGCGCGTTGGCCGTTATACGTTTTGGGGTATTCGTGCAGCCTGACCGAAAATCTGTCACCGACCTGACCGAATTGACAGAATTTGTCACTCGGAGATGACGGAAATTGTATGTTCGGGTTCTCACTCGTTCAATTTGGTTGATTTTGTCTGTTTCGTGTGTTTTTGTGTTATTTCGTGGTTACTTTCTTAAAACTAACCACGAAATAACACGAAAGAAACACGAATAAGAAAGAGCGAAGAATGCTGTTAGAATAGCGAAATGGCGTTTGGGATCGTAAAGCGAATATTTCCGTCGTGGCAGAACGCGTTGCTGGCTGTGCTGGCGGCGGGGTTACTTATCCTGGCGTTTCCGGATTTTGAATACTGGTTCCTGGCGTGGTTCGCGCTCGTGCCGCTGATGTGGGCGGTTGAGCGGGAAAAGGCTTCGGTTGTGCGTTCGTTCGTTACGGGCTGGCTGTTCGGAGCGGTTTTCTTTTTTGGCACGTGCTGGTGGTTGACGTTTGCACCGATCACCTATGCGGGTTTCCCGCCGTGGCTGGCGTATTCGGGGATGGTTTTTGTCGCGCTCGTAGTCGGCGTGTTTCCGGCTTTGTTCGCGAGCATTCTGTCGGTGCTGCTGCGAAGATTCGGCTCGTGGGCGTTCCTCGCGGCTCCGTTTGTCTGGGTGTTCACCGAGTTTCTACGGTATTGGGTTACGGGGAATAATTGGAATGCGATCGCATACTCCCAGGCGTGCGAGCCGTCATGTTCGGTTCCTAGTCTTTGGATCTTACCTGGAATCTGGACTGCAGCAATCGGCGGTGTTTTGCTCACGAGCGGTGTAATCGTCTTTGTAAATGGCATGATCGTTCGCACGCTTGGAATACTTACGACGAGCGGCGAGACTGGTCGAAAGGTGGCTAGGTGCATAGGCGACTGGGCAATCGTTTTTAGTCTGTCATTAACTGCTTCTATCCCGTATTCGAATTCGATACGAGAGTCAGATGATATGAAGGCTCGGCAAACGGTGATCGCGGTTCAGCCAAATGTTCCAATGAGTCCACTCGACTCTCGAAAGCTTGAGGAACTTCGACAGAAGCAATTTGAGCTTGCGGAAACCAAGATAAAGGCTTTGACGGCAGACAACATTCAAACCACGTTAGTTATACTGCCCGAATCGCCGATGAATTTCATGTATAACGATGACCGCGAATTTCAGAAATTTGTCGGTGATTTCGCACGGAGAAATAATGTTAGTGTTCTGTTCAATTCGGCTGAGCCTGACACGACAAATGGGAAGTATTTTAATTCGGCAGTGATGGTGGGGCCTGACGGTCGCGAATCGGCCCAGTATGATAAAATCTTTCTTCTGCCGTTTGGCGAGGCCGTGCCGTCACCGCTCGAAGGAATAATGCCGGGATTCGTCGGAAATTTTTCCTATGGCCGCGAATACGATATTTTATCGGTCGGCGACGTTAAGGCGGGTGTGATGATCTGCTTTGAGTCCCATTTTGGCGAGCTTAGCCGCCGGTATATAAGGGACGGAGCCGACGTTATAATTGAAATGACCAATGATGGATACCTCGGCCCGACACCGGTTTTACGTCAACATCTGGCGAATGCCATTTTTCGAGCAGTAGAAACTAATCGTCCGGTCCTACGTGCCACCAACGTCGGAATAACGCAAAGAATATCTCGAAATGGCGATATTTGTGACTCACTTGTGGATTGTGGTCCAAAACCGTACACAGAAGGGATAGAGGTGTGGTCCGTCGCCAAATCGGAGGGCGGGCAGACGTTTTATGTTAGATATGGCGATTGGTTTGCGTGGTTGTGTACGTTGGTGACGATGGGCTTGTTTATATTTAGTTTGCGGCGTAGAGACTCCGCGACCTCTGCGTAAATCTCAGCGTTCTCTGCGTGGAAAAAGAGTTTAACGCAAAGGAAGACGCAAAGAACGCAAAAAGAATTAAGAGCGGCCGAGAAAAAATTAAGAAATGGAACTCACAGAACTACAGACAAAATTCAATAGCGTAAAAGATAAAGTTACCCAACTTGGGAGGTTTCTTTGACGCGCCTGCCAAAGAGAAGGAATTAGCGGAATCGGAAAAATTGATCTCGGAGCCGGGGTTTTGGGACGATCAGGCTGCGGCGCAGAAGGTCGTGCAGCAACGGTCGAGGATCGAGCGTGCTTTGAAACAACAGGCGGCGTTTGAGACGGGCGTTTCGGATGCCGAAGTGCTGTTCGAATTTGCGGCCGAAGATCCGGATTCGGCTATTGAGCTGAACAAGCTTATTAATAGTCTCGAAAAGCAGGTCGATGCGGCGGAGATCGAGAGTTTGCTGTCGGGCGAGACTGACGTTAACAACGCGATCTGTTCGATACAGGCCGGTGCGGGCGGGACGGACGCACAGGATTTTGCGCAGATGCTGTTGCGGATGTATCTGCGTTGGTGCGAAAAACGCGGCTTCAAGGCCGAGGTTTTGGACGAGCAATCGGGCTCGGAAGCCGGAATCAAATCGGCTACATTTCGCGTCGAGGGCGAATATGCTTACGGTTTGTTATCCGCTGAGGCTGGTGTGCATCGTCTGGTGCGAATCTCGCCGTTCAATTCGGGCGGCAGCCGCGAGACTTCGTTCGCTTCGCTATTTGTGTCGCCCGAGATCGACGAAAATATCGAGGTCAATATCGAGGACAAGGACTTGCGTGTCGACACGTATCGCTCGTCCGGTGCGGGCGGCCAGCATGTAAATGTGACCGATTCGGCGGTGAGGATCACGCATATTCCAACCAATATCGTTGTAACATGTCAGAATCAGCGTTCGCAGATCCAGAATCGCGCCGTCGCGATGCAGGTGCTGCGTTCGAAATTGTACGAACTGGAACTCGAAAAGCGCCGCGAGTCGGCATCCGAGCTCGAAGCGACAAAACAGGACATCGCATTCGGCTCGCAGATACGCAACTACGTCCTGCACCCATACAAACTGGTCAAAGACACGCGAACAAAATTTGAACGAACCGACGTCGAGGTCGTATTGGATGGTGATATCGACGA
>JGI24770J26754_10003829_pt1 | contig 10005 bp, 9 predicted proteins | sample LakOneMetagenome_FD_26754 | JGI IMG/M metagenome (IMG submission 26754) | reverse complement strand
CGCGAGCATCCGCTCCTGCCGACGCCCGCCTCGCCCGATGGCCAGCCGGCGCCTGAGGGGAAGCCGGGGTTCGAGGGCAAACCCATGCCCGAGGGCAAGGAAAGCTGGCCGGCCAAGGACGACTGGTTCGGGACGGACGGGGCGCCGATGGGCGAGCCCTGGCCGGAGCCGAAGGACCTGCCGCCGCCGCCCCGCCGGGCTCCGCGCGCCAACGACAATCGACCGAAGCCGCCGCCTCGCCGCCCGAGCGCCGCTGCGGCCGGCGGTTCAGCCCCGCCCATTCCGAAAGCGACTCCCGCCGCGCCGTCCGGGGATGAGGGCGCATGAGCGACGCCGATCTCAGGTCCGGCGAGGACGAGGAGCTCGACAAGAGCAAGGCGCCCTTGCTCGAGCATCTGATCGAGCTGCGCCGCCGCCTGCTCTGGTGCGTGGTGGTGCTCGCCGTCTCCTTCGGCCTCTGCCTGTGGCAGGCGCGGCCGATCTTCGCGTTCCTCGCCCAGCCTTTGGTGAAGGCGATGGAGAGCATGCCCGGCGGGGCGCGGCTGATCTACACCAGCATTTTCGAGGCTTTCTTCGCCGAGATCACGGTGGCCTTCTTCGCCGCCCTGATGATCTCCTTCCCGTTCGTCGCGAACCAGATCTGGCGGTTCGTCGCGCCAGGCCTCTACACCAGGGAGAAGAAGGCATTCGCGCCCTTCCTGATCCTGACGCCCTTCCTGTTCCTCGCGGGCGCGGCCATGGCTTATTATGTCTGCATGCCGCTCGCCTTGCATTTCCTGCTTGGCTACCAGGGCAATATCGGCGGCGCGCAGACCGAGGCGCTCCCCGGCATCGGCAATTACCTGACCTTCTGCACCCGCTTCCTGTTCGGCTTCGGGATCGCCTTCCTGCTGCCGGTGCTGCTGATGTTGCTGGAGGCGGCGGGGCTGGTGACGCGGGCGCAGCTCAAGCGCGGGCGGCGCTATGCGATCGTGATCGCCTTCGTGGTGGCGGCGGTGCTGACCCCGCCCGACGTGGTCTCGCAGCTGCTGCTCGCCGTGCCGCTCCTGTTCCTCTACGAATTCTCGCTGCTCGCCATCTGGTTCACCGAGAAGAAGCGGCGGAAGACGGCGGCGGCGCAGGACGCTTCGTAAAAAAGAGGCGCCCGAAGGCGCCTCAGTGCTCTGACCCTCGCAGGGGAGATCAGGTGGCGCGATCGACCGCATTGGCCGCGGACTCGATGTCCCGGCCGGCGCCGCGCACCGTGTTGCAGGCCGCGGTGGCGACGATGCAGGTCGACAGCGCCAGTATCGCGAACAGCTTCTTCATCAGATCCTCCTGAACCGGAGGCCGGTCTCGGGCGCCGGCCTGTTGATTCAGGTAAATGTCCGCCCTTCGGNTCGGTTCCCCCCGGGCGCGACAGGCCGAAACGATCCGCGCCGAAGCGAGCGGTGTACCGTGGAAGCCAGGNGGGGAGCCCCAAAANTTTGAGCCCGGACGCGCTACCGGGGGGGGGAGGTTGGCGCGTCCGGGCTCATGTTCTGGATAGCGAGAGCGGGGGGGCAAAAGGTCACTATCCGGGTTGCTGAACGAGGCCGGAGGGCGTTGGTTCCGTCATTCCGAGGCTTTTTTCGCAGGGGCGAAATTTTCCCGCCGCCTGTGGCGATGGCTTGCCTGCGGGGCCGAAAGGGGAGAGGCTGGCCGCTCCAGAAGGGGGGAGCGATCATGAGGACCTTTATCTTCCTGGCCGGCGCGGCGGCGCTGCTGGCTGGCTGCAACAAGGATGCGGAAAAGCAGACGGCGGAGGGCATGGTCCGGGCGGCCCTGGTCGGCCAGGGCACCGTGCAAGCGATCAATCTCAGCAAGCAGTCCGACAACAATTATGCCGGCACCGCGACGCTCCGCACGCCGGACGGTCGGACGGTGACGCTCAATTGCACGGCGCGTCGCACCGGCCCTGATTCCAACGCCAATTTCAGCGCCAGTTGCGGGCAGGTACTGGACCAGGCCCTGCTCGACGAAATCAAGGGTCTGATGCGNCAGGCGCTCGAGCGGCAGGGAGCCACCGTGGTGCAGCTCGAACTGACCAAGCAGGACGAGGATCATGCCACCGGCTCCGGCGAGATTCGCGATCCGGCGGGGCAGATTGTGCACCTGACCTGCAGCGCGACGCGGCAGGACAATGGCCGCTTCAACCCGCAATGCGACCCGGTCGGGGACGCTCAGCCGGCAGCCGCACCCGCCGCGGGCGAGCAGGAAGCGCCCGCGGAAAACGCCCAGTAAGGTCCGTTCAGCCCGCCAGGCGGCGGATCATGTCGGTCCAGTGGTCCACGTCGTCATAGAAGGCGCGGACCGGCAGCCGTTCGTCCCGGCCATGCGCGCGCTCGTCGGCGGGGATCACCGCCCATGAGCCGTCCACGCCNTAGACCGGCACGCCGCGCGCGCGGAAATAGAGTCCGTCCGTGGCGCCGGTGCTCATGTCCGGGGTGACCGCGCCATTCGGATGGCGGGCGCGCACCGCAGCGGTATAGGCGCCGACCACGTCCGGCCGGAGCGGCGAGGCGTCGGTGGGATGGGCCGGGTCGACCGGCTCCACGCNGACGTTGTCAGGCTGGCCGAGTTGGCGGAGCGTGGCGAGCACGCTNGCCGGATCGACGCCCGGGAAGATCCGGCAATTGACCGTCGAGCGGGCGAGCTGCGGCAGGGCATTGTCGGCATGNCCGCCCTCCAGCCGGGTCGCGACGCAGCGGGTGCGGGTCAACCCGACCTCCGTGTCCGTCGCCTCGATCGCGTCGGCGGCGGCCCCGTCATTCGGGTTGGCGAGCCAGCGCCGGATCAGGCCGGCAAGCTCGGGGCTCGCCGATTCCGCGCGATGGGTGAAATAGGCGCGGGTGGTGTCGTTCTGCATCGGCTCGAAGCGGAAATGCTCCAGCCGCTCCAGCGTATGGGCGAGCGCGTAGATTGCATTGTCCGGCCGCGGGCGAGAGCTGTGGCCGCCCGGATTGGTCGCGGTCAGATAATAGCTCTGATAGGTCTTCTCCGCAGTCTGGATGCCGAAGCCGAGCAGCCGCCCGTCGGGCAGGAAAGCGCCGCCGCCGGCATCGGCGTTCAGTGCGAAATCGAGCGTCGAGGTGTCGATCCATTGCGTCGAAGCCAGTTCCGCGCCGCGCCCGCCCGTCTCCTCGTCGCCGGTAAACAGGACGACGATGTCGCGGGTCGGGCGGAAACCCTCGGCGCGCAGCCGCAGCAAGGCCGCGGTGACGGAGACGACGCCCTGCTTGTCGTCCATCGTGCCGCGCCCGTAGAAATAATTGTCCACCTCGCCGAGCTGGAAGGGATCGCGTGACCAGTCGGCGCGCCGCGCCTCGACCACGTCCATATGCGCCATGATCAGGATCGCCTTGCGGCCCGACGGCCGTGCCGCCGGCCAGCGCAGGATCAAGGCCGCGGTGTGATCGTCCGGGCGCACCACATCATAAGGGTGGATGGTGACGCCATCGAGCCCGCCGGCCCGAAACTGCTCCTGCAGATATTGGGCCAGCGCCGGCACCTGGCCGCGGCCCTGCACGGTCGGAATGGAGATGGCATGCTCGTAGATCTCGCGCGCCTTGGCGTGCCAGCGGTCAGGCGGCGGAGTCTGGGCCGACGCCATGGAGGCGGTGACGAGGCCAAGGGCGGTGGCGGCGAGCAAGGCGAGGCGCATGAGGAAACTCCCGAAAAACCGCGCGGAGAATGGCGCGATTTGGCAGCCGGTCAAGCTGTCGCGGCCCCCGTCTGTTCGATGATGGCGAGCCGCACCGCGTAGAAGCCGCGCTCCGGCTCGCGCTCCAGCTCGGAGCGGAGCTGGCGGGCGAGCCCGATGACGATCCGCTCGAACCGTTCCCTGAAGGCCGCGTCGCACTCGGGCGCGCCGGCCAGCGCGTCGATCTGGATGGAGAGGCGGGCGAAACCGGGGCCGTCCCGGTCGAGCGCGACCGAGACCAGGCCGGCGCCGCAGATCATGCCGAACTCGCCGATCTCGGTGATCAGGAAGGCGACGGAGACGGCGACGTCCTGGGTGACATAGAGCGGGCCGATATCCAGGCGCATCTGCATCCCCGCCGCGCTCGCCGGCGCGGTGGCGCGCAAATTGGCGGTCAGCTCGTTGATCAANGGCTTCAGCGCGACCCCGCGATTTTCCTCCAGCTCCGCATAATGGTTGCGGTGGACGACCGCGAGCGCGTCGACCCGGCGCTGGATCGAGGCGTAGGCGGCAGCGACGTTCTCGTTGCGCGCGCCCCGCGCATGCAGGTTGAGCAGAGAGGCGACGACCTGGAGATTGTTCTTCACCCGGTGATGGACCTCGCGGACCAGCCGGGTCTGGCGGACGACGGCGGCCTCCAGGTCCGCCTCGTGCCGCGCCACGGTGTGGGTGACGCGGGAAAAGGCCTCGCCGAGCGCGCCAATCTCCTGCGCAGTGCTGTTCACGGCCGGCAGATCGACCGCCGGATCGCCCGGCTTGTAGGCTGAGATGATGTTCTGGATGCGCTTCAGCGGCCGGAGCAGCACCCGCTGCACGATCAGCCAGCCGATGAACGAGGCCCAGAGCCACATCAGGACCGGCGTCAGCATGATGAAGATCTCGTTCAGCCCGACCGGCGGCATGGGGAGCCGGATGCGGAGGGAATATTGGCCGGCCGCGAAGGCGTTGCTCTCGGTCACCTGATCGCCGCGCTCGCCCGCCGGCGACATTGAGCGCAGCGGCATCACCCGGTCGCCCTGGACCAGCTCCAATGCAAAATCGCCGGTCAGCCGCGGATCGTCGACAGCGCGCGCCAGCGTCTCCCGGCTATATTCGGTGATGCCCTCGATCGTGCCGTCGGGCTCGTAGAGGAAGATGTCGAGGCGCGTGCCGCCGGGCATGATGAGCGCCCGGGCCGGTTCGCCAGCGGCGGCCGGGATGGCGGGCGGGACGAAGCCGAGGCTGAGGCAGGGCTGGGCGAGATCGCGCCCGTAAATGGCGAAGCGGCCGGGCACGTTCGGAAAGCGGCCAAGCCGGCCCAAAGTGCGCAGGCAGATGCCGCGCGTGTCGCCGACCGTGTCGCCGAATTCCAGCACCGCGTCGCGGCCGGAGCGGATGGTGAAGGCGTTGCGCGACAAAGCGAGCGTGAAGCGCTGCACTTGCCGGGCGAGCAGCGACTGCGCCTCGGTGCGCGCGGTTTCGCGATTGGCGCGCGCGTTGTTCACCGACGCCACCACGGCGATCACCCCCAGCGGCAGCAAGCCGAGGCTGAGGATGATCCACATTTTGAGGCCGGTAGAGAGTCGGTCCCAGCGGGACCCCGCGGGCGCTTGCTCGGTTTCAGCGCGTGCCATGCGGCGGCGCTAGTCGAGCTTTCCAAGCAAGGCGAGCAAATCCGCAGGGATTTGCTCCTTCAGCGTATCGTCATAGGCAGCCTTCAGCGCATTGCCGACGTCGCCGCCTGGCGCGCGCCGGCGGGGCTTTTTGTCCTGGGATTTGGCAGGGGGTTTCGCGTCGGAATCGGACAAGATTGAACCACCCTCCCACGGCACGGCACGCGCTGCCGGCCTATCGGTTATTGTCAGCACAGCCGCCCCAATCACATTCGGACAAAAAATAGCGCGGCCCCGGATAAATGAGACCGCACGGGCATGGAAACAAAAAACTCCGTGGTTTGTTCCAACACCAAGCGAGGACGGGGCAGGGCATTCCGGAAGGAACCAGTCGCGCCGCTCGCGGTTGCATTCGTACCGGCTGCGAACCAAAAGCCGGTTACGCGCTTTAAGGAGTCTCAACCGATATGTCGCTTGGCCAGGAACTCGCGCCGCACCTTCCCTTTCTCCGCCGCTATGCCCGCGCGCTGACCGGCAGCCAGGCCCATGGCGACGCCTTCGTCCGCGCGACGCTGGAGGCGATCGTCGCCGCGCCGGGGGATTTCCCGCGCGACGTCGATCCGCGGCTCGGCCTCTACCGGACATTCCACGCCATCTGGTCCTCCGCCAATGTCGAGGAGGAGCCGGGCCATGCCGGCACTGGCGGGCCGGAGGATATCGCCCGTGCCCGGTTGTCGCAGATTACGCCGCTGTCCCGCCAGGCGCTGTTGCTTACCGCAATGGAGGGCTTCACCCCCGAGGATGCCGGCTATCTGATCGAGGCATCGGCCGATGAGGTGGAGAATCTGGTCGCCGAGGCGCTGGCCGAGATCGAGCGCCAGACCCGCGCCGACGTCCTGATCATCGAGGATGAGCCGATCATCGCGATGGATATCGAGACGATCGTCCGCGATCTCGGTCATAATGTCACCGGCGTCGCCGTCACGCGGGACGAAGCGGTCGCTCAGGCGATGGCGCACCGGCCCGGCCTGGTGCTGGCCGACATCCAGCTCGCCGACGACAGCTCCGGCATCGACGCGGTGAAGGACATCCTCGCCGAATTCTCCGTGCCGGTGATCTTCATCACCGCCTTCCCGGAACGGCTGCTGACCGGGGAGCGGCCGGAGCCGACCTTCCTGATCACCAAGCCGTTCCAGCGTTCGACGGTGAAGGCGCAGATCGCCCAGGCCTTGTTCTTCGACACGGCGACCGTGCCGGCCTGAGCGAGTTTAGCGACGGTTCGAGGCGGGCTGGGATAAGACAGGGAACCCGTTTGGTGGCGGGGGCGTTGCTCCCCGTAACGAATGGAACCCGAGTCAGGACCAGTGATGAGCGACCATCGCGAACATATCAGCACGACCGACGCCCGTGCCGGCAGTACGCCGCACATGACGCGCTATATATTGGGCTTCGGCCTGGTGCTCGTCATCGCGGCCTTCATCGCGATTGTGCTTCTCTGGAAGTAATCCCATCTTCAGCGACAGGCCGCGTCCCGATTCTGGGAGACGCGGCCAGCGCCAGGCATTCAGGGGCAGATTGATGGCGGGCGAAACGCCGGCAAAGAGTGGAGTTGCGGAGCCGGGAGCCGAATGGCACCCGCTGCCCGACGACGAATTCAAGGAACAGCTGGCGCTGGTCATCCCCCATTTGCGCGCCTTCGGCCGCTCGCTCTCCGGCAGCCGGGACCTTGCCGACGATCTCGTCCAGGAAACCCTGCTGAAGGCCTGGGCGGCGCGCAGGCGCTTCCAGGCCGGCACCAACATGCGGGCCTGGACCTTCATCATCCTGAGGAACCTGTTCCTCAGCCAGATGCGCCGCGCCCGCTTCAAGGGCGAATGGGATGAGCTGACCGCCTCCAAATTGCTCGCTGCGCCGGCCAGCCAGGACAAGCATATCGAGCTTGGCGACATGCAGCGCGCCTTGCTGCATCTGCCGCAGCCGCAGCGCGAGGCGCTGATCCTCGTGGGCGCCGGCGGCTTCGCTTATGAGGAAGCGGCGGAAATTTGCGGCTGCGCGGTCGGCACGATCAAGAGCCGGGTCGCCCGCGGCCGGGTCGCGCTCGAGGCGCTGCTCACAGACGGCAAACTGCCGTCGCGCCGCAGCCATCATACGCCTGGAGACAAGGGCGCGCTGCAGACGATCATGGATGAGGTGGCCGATCTCAGCCGCGATCGCGATTTCGGCCCGGACGACGACGTGGAAGACGCCGCCGCCTAATCGAGCTGGCGCAGCAAATCCTCGAACGGCTGCAGCGAACGGATCTGCCCGTCCATCCGGAAGGCCCGGCGCAAGGCATTGCCCACGCCGGCATGGACAGTGGGCGCGGCCACCTTCACATACCTACGCGGTTGAATTTCGCCCTGCGGCTTCATCTGACTATCCAGCTCCTTCACAACGGGACTAACGTGCATTTGCCCGCCGGGTTTCAATTGTTGCGCGGGCGGCGCGGGGAAGAGCAGCAACCTGTTGTATGGAAGACCCAATTCCTGATCCGGATTTCAAGGGCGCGATCGCGCGGGCGCGGGCGGGCTCGCCCTTCCTGACCTTTCTCCTCGACAGCCTGCCGGGCAGCGCCGACGCGCTCGCCGCCGGCGATCTCGACGCCGCCTTCGCCGCGGTGCGGGCCGCTGGCGAGGCCGGGGATGTGATGACCGCGGTGCGGCGGGAGCGGAGCGCGCTGGCGCTGGCGCTCGGCATCGGCGATCTCGCCGGCGCGCTCAGCCTGGAGCAGGTGGTGCGGCCGCTCTCCGATCTTGCCGACCGCCAACTGGAGCGGGCGCTGGCGGCCGCCTTTGCCGAGCGGACGCCGGACCAACCGGCCCGCGGCTTTGCGATCCTCGCGCTCGGCAAGCTCGGCGGGCGCGAGCTCAATTATTCCTCCGACCTCGATCTGATCTTTCTCTACGATCCCGAAACCCTGCCGCTGCGCCCGCGCGAGGAAGCGGGACAGGCGGCGGTCAGGATCGGCCAACGGGTGGTCGAGATCCTGCAGAAGCGGACCGAGGACGGCTATGCCTTCCGCATCGACCTCAGGCTGCGCCCGTCGCCCGAAGTGACCCCGCTCGCCCTGCCCGTGGAGGCGGCGATTTCCTATTATGAGAGCGCGGCCTTGCCCTGGGAGCGGGCGGCCTTCATCCGCGCGCGCCTCGCCGCCGGAGATCCGAAGCTGGGCCAGGAGTTTCTCGACACCATTCACCCCTTCGTCTGGCGGCGCTCGCTCGATTTCGGGGCAATCCGGGAAATCAGCGCGATCAGCCGGCGGATCCGCGACCATTATGCGCAAGGCCAGGCCTTCGGCCCCGGCTTCGACCTGAAGCGCGGGCGCGGCGGGATCAGGGAGATCGAGTTCTTCGTGCAGATCCACCAGCTCATCCATGGCGGGCGGGAGCCGGAGCTGCGCTCGCCGAGCACGCTGGCGGCGCTTGGGGCGCTCGCCGGGGCCGGGCGGATCGGGGCGGAGGACGCCGCGGCACTGGACAATGCCTATCGATTGCTCCGCACGATCGAGCATCGGCTGCAGATGGTCGACGACCGGCAGACGCACAGCCTCCCCGCCGATCCCGGCGCGCTCGATAATGTCGCCCGGCTGCACGGGCTGACGGATGGCGGCGCCTTGCTCGATCTGCTCCGCCCCGCGGTCGATCGCGACGCGGCGATCTACGACACCTTGGTCGAGGAGGAAGAGGTCAGGCTGCCGGAAGATCCGGCGGCGCTGGATGCGGCGCTGGCCGCAGCGGGCTTTTCGGATGCGGCGCTGGCGCGGTCGCGGATCGAGGGCTGGCGGGGCGGCAAGATCCGCTCGCTGCGCAGCGCCGCCGCTCTGTCGGCGTTCGAGGCGATGCTGCCTGGGCTGATCGAGGCGCTTGGCGTCGCGCCCGATCCGATCGCTGCGATGCACCGCTTCGAGGATTTGATCATGGGCCTGCCGAGCGGGGTCAATTTCTACCGCCTGCTGGAGGCGCGGCCGGGCCTCACCCAGCATCTCGCCACGATCCTGAGCCACGCGCCGGCGCTCGCCGGCCAGCTCGGCCGCCGGCCGGAATTGCTGGACGGGCTGATCGACGCCAGTGCGCTCGAGCCGGTGCCACCGGTCGCGGAACTGGCCGCGCGCTTCGGCCGGGCGGACGGAGCGGGTGAGGATTATGAGCGCGTGCTCGACCGGGTCCGCCGCCGGGTCAACGAGACCCGCTTCGCGCTTGGCGCGCAGGTCGTGCTCGGCGCGGGCGATCCGATCGAGGTGAGCCGCGGCTATGCCCGCGTCGCCGAAGCCGCGATCCAGGTGCTGGCCGACGCCACGATCGCGGAATTCGAGAAGGTGCACGGCCGCGTGCCCGGCGCGCGGCTGGTCATTCTCGGCCTTGGCCGGTTGGGTGGCGCGGCCCTGACTCACGCGTCGGATCTTGACCTCATCTATCTCTTCTCCGGCAGCCACGAGGCGGAGTCGGACGGGGCGAAGCCCCTCCGGGCGAGCGACTATTTCAACCGACTCGCGCCGCGCATCACCGCCGCACTGTCGGTGCCGACCGCGGCGGGGCGGCTCTACGAGGTGGACACCAGGCTCCGGCCCTCAGGCAGCGACGGCCTGCTCGCCATCTCGCTCGACACTTTCGCCGATTATCAGCGCGAGAAGGCCTGGACCTTCGAGCATATGGC
>JGI24770J26754_10003825_pt1 | contig 10010 bp, 7 predicted proteins | sample LakOneMetagenome_FD_26754 | JGI IMG/M metagenome (IMG submission 26754) | reverse complement strand
GCCGCGAGGCCGGCGGGATCATCTGGGCCATGCTCGACCGCCATGCCGAGNCTGATTTTTCCGGCGTGGACGAACAACTCGCAGCCGATTTCGCGGCCTTCGACCTGCCGGACCTGCATGTCTATGGGCACAAGACCTTCCACCTCAACGCAAACTGGAAGCTGGTGCTGGAACCGTTCCTGGAAGGCTACCATGTGCAGCGGCTCCATGCCCGCACGGTCGGCCCGCTGTTCGCGGACGTACCCAACGTGGTCGACAAGCTGGGGATCAACATCCGCCAGATTTCGGGCAAGCTGAACTTCACGCCCGATTGCCTCGACATTCCGGGCGAAAATATCCACGCGTCTGTCACGCACGCCTACAACGTGTTCCCGAACTGCGTGGTCGTCACCAGCCCATACTACATCAGCGTGATGTTCCTGATGCCGACGGCGGCAGACAAGACCACGGTCGACTATTTCATGCTGACCCGCCGCCCGCCCGACAATCCCAAGGGCGCGGCGCTCTATCAGAAGTCCTATGACATGATCGTCAGCGTGTTTGGCGGTGAAGACTTCTACGCGGCGGAAATCAGTCACGCCGGGCTCAGCACCGGAGCCATCGAGGAGACCGTCTATTCCGGCCTCGAAGCAACGATCCCCGTCTACTACGGCATTCTCGACAGTGTGCTGGCGCGCTGAGCGGCCAGCAGTAGGAGATCAGCATGGCCACGCTTGCCCACACTATCCCGCCGCACGTGCACCCGCAGCAGGTGTTCGAATTCGACATCTACGCCGACCAGCGCATTACCGACGACGTCCAGGGCAGCTATGCCGACGTCCTGCGTGATGCCCCCGACATCTTCTGGTCGCCGCTCAACGGCGGGCACTGGATCGTCCAGCGCCACGACCTGATTGCAGAAGTGGTCAAGAACCCGGCCGTGTTCTCCGCGCGCGAAATGCAGATCCCCCGTGTGGAGAACCCGCCGTTCTTCATCCCGCTGAGCCTCGATCCGCCGGAGAACGTGCCCTACCGCCATGTTCTGATGCCCAAGTTCTCGCCGCGCTCGGTGACCGAGATGGAGGGCAAAATGCGCACCATGGCGGCCGAAATCGTGGCCGAAGTGGCTGACAAGGGCGCGTGCGACTTCGTCCATGATGTCGCCGCGCGCTTCCCTGTATCGGTGTTCATGGTTATGATGGGCCTGCCGCTGGACAAGCTGCACGAGTTCCGCGCCATCGCCGACAAGCACTTCAACGCCCGCACCGCCGAGGAATTGGGCGTGTCGATGGGCCGGATTTTCGGCATCTTCAACGAACTGATCGCCTATCGCCAGGCCAACCCAGGCGACGACCTGATTACCCATTTCCTCACTGTCGATTTCGAAGGGCGCAAGCTCAGCCAGGATGAAATTCTGGCCATGTGCGGAGTGCTGTTCCTCGGCGGAATGGACACCGTGACCAACGTCACCGCCTTTTCGTTCCAGCATCTTGCCACCGATCCGGCGTTGCAGGCCCGGCTGGCGGCCGATCCGGCACTTCTGGCTCGCTTTGCCGAGGAAGGTCTGCGCATGTTCGGCGTAATCGGCACGCCGCGTCTGGTCGTGCAGGATTTCGACACGCACGGCGTTTCGTTCCGCAAGGGCGACATGGTGCTGAACGCGCTATGGCAATCGGGCCGCGACCCGGCCAAGCTGGACAATCCGAACGCCTTCGACATCGACCGCAAGGACATGCCGCATCTCAACTTCTCGACCGGGCCGCACCTGTGTCTTGGCCATGCGCTGGCCCGCGCGGAAATGCGCATCCTGGCTGAGGAATGGCTGAAGCGCGTACCCACGTTCCGGGCCGCACCCGGCGCGCGGCATGGCTTCCGCATAGGCACCGTGATCGCGCTGGAATCGCTACCGCTGGAATGGGATCCAGCCTGACAGACTCAGGCTGGGACGGAACCCTGCGTGCGAACCCGCACCCCGGCCAGAAACATCCGCAGCGCTTCCACGAAATTGCCTTCGTCGTCGGACTGGCTTGCCGCGACGGATTCAGCCAGGTTGGGATAGTCCTTGGCCGTGACTTCGGGCATGGCTGGCACCCCCGCGGTCGAGGCAGCGGCGGCGAACAGGGCTGACCCGAACGTTAGCTTTTCGATCCCTTCCAGGATCGCCATGTGCAGCGCGCGGGTCTGCGGATAACCCGCGACCGCGATTTCATAGGCGTCGAGCAGCAAGTGGCGCGGGAAGAATTGCAGGATCAGAGGCGCCGCGTTCGGATGCTTGAGTAGCGCCCGGCGCGTTTCCACGCAGATCTTGATCGTGCTGTCTTCCCATTTTTCGTCGCCGCTGCTCTGATAATCCGTCTCGATCAGCAACAGCCGGGCCACTTCGGCCAGCAGTGCGGCCTTGTCCTGAAAGTGGTGGTAGAGCGACGGCGCCTTCACGCCGATCGACCGCGCCACGGAATTGAGGCTGAAGTTATCAAGCCCATCCGCATCGATCGCAGCCAAAGCGGCCTTGGTCGCTGCCGCCCGGGTAATCAAAGCTTGCTTCGGACGGCCCAACGCTACCCTTTCCGGTCGAGCGGTTCCCGCCCGCCAACACTGCGCGCCACTAGACCGATCCCCGGCGGCATTACAAGCATGGCACCGCCGGTCAGAGCGGAATGGCACCTTCCGGCGTTTCAGGATAGCGCTGCCGCAGCGCCAGCTTGGTGATCTTGCCGCTGAACGTGCGCGGCAGCGGTTCGGGATGCGCGATCAGGAACCGGGGCCGCTTGTAATCGGCCAGCCGCTCGCGGCACAGCGCCCGCAGCCCGTCGAGATCGACCCCGGCGAGGTTGGACGTGACCAGAATGGGCACCTCGCCCCAACGGGCATCCTTCATCCCGATCACCGCGATGTCCTCCAGCCCGGCAAACCCGGCCAGCGCCTTTTCGATTTCCGCCGGATAGACATTGAGCCCACCCGAAATCAGCATGTCCTTGGTCCGGTCGACGATCTTCAGATAGCCGTCCTGATCCATCACCCCGATATCGCCGGTGTGAAGCCAGCCGCCGGCCAGCGCCGCCGCGGTTTCTTCGGGGCGGTTGATGTAGCAGGTCATGATCGAAGCGCCGCGCACCCAGATCTCGCCGGATTCGCCGGGCTGCGCCTCGGTGCCGTCCTCGCGCATGACCCTCACATCCAGATTGGGCATCGGCAGCCCGGCCGAACCGATCCGGCTGAGCGCCTCGTCCGCGGTCAGGATCGTGATATACGAACCGGCGGATTCGGTCTGCCCATATCCCTGCGACAGATGCACCCCGCGTTCCTGCCAGCGCCGCAGCAATTCCATGCTGACAAACTGTCCGCCTGTGACCGCGCGGCGCAGCGACGACAAGTCAGCCTCGGCAAAGCGCGGGTGGCTCATCATCATTTCGTACAGCACCGCAACGCCTTCGATCGCGGTGATCCGTTCGCGCTCGATCATGTCCAGCATCGTTTCGGCGGTGGGCTTGGACAGGAAGTAAGTGGTCTGCCCGGACTGGATACCGTCGCGCAGGAAGAACACCGATCCGGCGGTATAGGCCATCGGCATCGGCAGCAGCATCCGGTCATCGAACGACTGGCGCACGACGTAAGTCTTCGCCGCACCGGCGGCATAGATCGCCTGATGGCTCATCGCGGCACCCTTTGGCAGGCCGGTGGTGCCCGATGTGTAGCAGATCATCGCGATATCCTCGCCGCTGACCGCCACGCCGGGATCTGCTGGATCATCCGCCAGCACCTCGGCGAAGCTGGCATAGCCAGTCACCGGAGTGGTGGTCACCACTTTGACCCTGCCAGCGTAGTCGCCAATCCCGGCGAGCAGCGGCAGCAAGGCTTCGTCTGCGACGATCACCGACAGCGCCGAATCCGTCACGGGATGGTGGATTTCATCGGGGGTATAGCGCACGTTAAGCAGCACGATCGCCCCACCCGCCCGCAGCGTGCCGAGCATCGCCACGGGAAAGGCCAGCTGGTTGTGCATCAGCATGCCAACCCGGTCGCCGGGGCGGAACCCGCGCGCGATCAGGCCGTTTGCAAAGCGGTTGGCCTGATCGTTCAGTTCGCGCCAGGTCAGTGCCTGCGCGTCCACGACCNCCGCCTTGGCATCGCCGCGTACCCGCGCCCAATGGGCCAGGTTGCGGATCANGTTGTCACCATGCCCGATGGCAGGACGGTGTCCCGGTTGCGGTTGGCCTTCGTCCTGTGTCCCAGCCATGCCCCCGGTCACTGTGCGTCGCCCAGGCCAAACTCGGTCCGGACGCGCTCGGTGTGTTCGCCAAGTTCCGGCGCGAGCGGGACCGAAAAGTCCTGCCCGGCAACGCGGATCGCGGTGGAGGTCAGCGTCAGCGCGCGCCCGTCGGGCAATTGCGCGGCATAGGTGTTGGGACGCGCCGTGAAGTGTGGATCGGCGATCACGTCCTCGAACGTGTTGACCGGCATCGCCGCGACATTCTCCTGCGCGAACGCCGCCAGCCATTTATCGCGCGTGCGCGTGGCAAGGATCGGCGCAAGCACGGCGTGGACTTCGGCATCCTCATGCCCGGTCGGCTCGGCGCGGGTGTAGATCCCGGCCAGGTCTGGCCGGCCGATCACCTTGAGCAGGGCCTGCCAGCTTTTGTCGGTATACGTCATCAGGAATAGGATGCGGCCGTCACTGCACGCATAGTTTTCCATCCGCGCCCACAGCCGCATCCGGCCGCTGGCATCCAGGAACCCGGCGCGGTCTTGCGTCACGGCGGGATTGAGCAGCGGGTCGAGCGCTTCCGGCATCCAGTGCGCCGCGCATTCCGCAGCCGCGACTTCCAGCGCAACGCCTTGACCCGTCCGCCGCGCCCGCAGCACGCCGCAGACCACCGCGAAGGCNGCTTCAAGGCCGTAAGCATACATCCCGANCGAGGTCGGCTGACGCCCTGCCGCGCGGGTGATGTCATCGCCAACCGGCAGGCCCAGTCCGGCGAAGGCATCGAACGACGGGCCGTGCGAGGCCAGCTTGGCGTAAGGCCCGGTTTCCCCCATGCCCGACAGCGAGCAGAACACGATCCGCGGGTTGACTGCGCGCAGCGCATCAAAGCCCAGCCCCAACCGCTGCATCACGCCCGCGCGCATTCCTTCGATCACGACATCGGCCTGCGCGGCCAGTTTCAGGAAATCGGCAACCCCGGCGGGGGTCGACAAATCGATCGCCACGCTTTCCTTGCCCCGGTTCCAGCGCAGATGGAGATAGGAGAACCCATCAGGCCCGCCAACCGCATGCAGGCCCGCGCGCCGGACGGGATCGCCGCCGTCCGGGTCTTCGACCTTGAGCACCCTGGCCCCCATGTCGGCCAGCCGGCCGCCCAGCGCATCGGGCCCAAAGTGCGCAACCTCAAGGACCAGCAGGTCCGCCAACAGATCGTATGCCATGTCTTTCGTATTCTCCCGGCCAGACCGTCTTGTGCGGTTCCGGCGCTGCAACGCGCATAGAAGATCCCGGCCGCGCCGCAGGGCACGACCGGGCAAGAGAGCTACCGCATGATTAGCGTGCCCGGTCCGCTCACGCCGCCGTCGAGGTCCTTGAACAACTGCCGGTGCAGATGTTGCGCGGACTTTTCGTTGCGGGCATACGTATAGGTTCCGTCCGGCCAGGCTTCGGCATTGCGCTGGATGGTTTCCTCCATCGGGAAATCCTCCTCGGTCGCGGCGAAGCGCAGGATTTCCCAGCTGCGGTTGATGCGATCCTCGATTTCCGGGGTCATAATGCCCGATCGGACCATGAACCTAATCCGGACAGTGCACTGCGCGGCATCGGTCGGGTTCGGCCAGACGCTCCACAGTTCGACATGATCCGGTGCCTCGACGAAGATCGAGTTGGGATAGAGCATCATGACCGACGCCATGTAGCTAGAATTGGCTTCCGGCTCATCACCCGCATCGACGATCTTCTTCAGGCGGCGGCGCGCCATGATCATCTTGCCGTGGCGGCCATAGTCGCGAAACACCATCGCGTGATTGACCGAGCGGGCGCCGACCCCGCCGGGCTTGTTGTGCAGGAACTGGGCATGCAGGCTGTCAATCGCCCCATCCATGACCAGCTTCCAGTTGATCGGCATTTCCATCACGTGTTCCATGTAGACCACGCTATCTTCCAGCTCCCACGGCTGGATCTGCGCGTCCACCTCCGCGCCCAGGAAATCGGCGATGGAGGGCATTTCCCCTTCGGACAGCAGCGTCCAGACCAGCCCGTGCCGGACTTCGCTGGGCAATTCGATCAGGCTGTTGCAGCCCTTGTCGATGCCGCCCGACGTTTCCTCATAAGGCACGACTTTCAGTTCGCCTCCATCGGCTGCGGCATAGGACCAGCCGTGATACTGGCACATGAAGATCGGGCGCTTGCCCTTCTCCTCCAGCTCCACCTTGCCGCCGCGATGACGGCACATGTTGCGGAACACCTTGATCCCGCCGCCGCGCTGTCCAACGATCAGCAGCGGCAACCCCAGCAGGTCGCGNGTNACGAACGATCCCGGCTCCGGCACTTCCGAGACATGCGCGACGACCAGCGGAACCCGGCGNAGCAGCTCCCGCTCACGCGCGGCGCGTTCATCGCAGAAATACTGCGACGTCGGCACGATCAGCGCCGCATCGGCCGTATCGGTCGTATTATTGCGGATATGGTCCACCAACCCGCGCAAGGCGTCGGTGTCCATGCGAATTGCCGTCTGCGGTTCAGTCACCGATCCAAACTCCCAAGATTCCCGTTCCATACATTAGGAGACATATAAACATTTTCGTCAACTCAAATTCCGCAAATCTTGCGCGTTGAATTTAACGTATTACATTTTTTGTATGCTTTTTTGGCAAACCTACTGTGCTGCGGCTTGCCATGCCCGGCCATGATGCTAGACGCGCCTGACAGGTGCGGCGAATGTCGCCCGTGGATGGGTTCACCACTCAGAAGGAAGCAAAGTTGGCTTCGCGACCCTCGCCCCGAGACCTTGACGCCCGACTGTCCCGCACGGAACAACGCATCGTCGATGCGGCCAGAACCTGCTTCGAAGCCAGCGGCATCGGCAAGACCCGGCTTGAGGAAATCGCCTCCAGCGCGGGCGTGTCCCGGCAGACGATCTACAAGTACTTCACCGGCAAGCAGGATATCGTCGATCAAATCGCCTTCCTGGAAATGGTCAAGATCAACGGCATCCTGCGCACCACGCTGACCAACGCCGAAGGTTTTGCCGACCGGCTGACCAACGCTATCGTCCTGTCGGTCGAAATCTCGATCGAGAACACCTACATCAGCCGCGCGATCGAGGACATCAACGCGCTGCCCGGCTTTCCCGGCGCGAACGAGCGAATCCTCGACTGGCAACGCCAGAAGTGGCGGCCCATGATGGAACGCGCCGCCGCGCAGGGCGAACTGGCGATCGATCTTGATGCCGAGGCGCTGTTGCAATGGATCATACTGTGCCAGTTGCTGCTGACGCTGTCCTATCGGCGGCTAGTGACGAACGGCCTTGAAATCCGCCCGTTCGTCCGGCGGTTCATGGTCGAACCGCTGCTCGCTAACCGCAGCGGCCCGGCGCCGGCCCATGCTGGCGACACGGACGCCGAACAGTTGCGCGCCGAAAACGCCATGCTGCGCGCGCTGGTTTCGGATCAGGCGCTGGAACTGTACCGGCTGAAAAGCGATCCGCAGCGTCTGTAAACACGCCATTCCCCTTACAGCAATTGCGAGTACCCCATGCGCCTAGAACGATCCCAAGCCGATTTGGAATTCCGCCAGAAGGTGCGAGCATTCTTCGAGACGCAATATCCCCAGGACGTCATTGACCGAAATCGTCGCGGCGTGCTGCCAACGCGCGAAGATCATGTGCGCGGTCAGTCAGCACTCAACGCTGTCGGTTGGCTGGCGCCAGGCTGGCCAAAGGAATACGGCGGCGCGGGCTTCGACCCGGTGCAACGCTTCATTTTCGAACAGGAATACGAACGCGCGGGCGCCCTGCCGTTGCAACCTATGGGCATAATTTATGTTGCACCAGTGATCTACACCTTTGGGACCGCTGCGCAAAAGGCCATGTGGCTACCCGACATTCTCGAGTCGCGATCTTTCTGGGCGCAAGGTTATTCCGAACCGGAAGCGGGTTCCGATCTTGCCAGCCTGCGAACCAGTGCCGTCCGGGATGGAGAAAACTTCATCGTGAACGGCGAAAAGATCTGGACCAGCATGGCGCAATGGGCCGACTGGATCTTCTGCCTCGTTCGAACCAGCACGGAAGGTCGCAAACAGGAAGGTATATCCTTCATCTGCTTTCCGATGGACCTCCCGGGTATAACTGTGCAGCCGATCATTTCAATCGACGGATCGCATCACCTCAATCGCGTCGTGCTCGATAACGTCAAAGTACCGTCTGAATACCTGATTGGCGAGGAAGGTGCGGGCTGGCATTATGCCAATGTGCTCTTGGCTCGGGAGCGGCTGTCGTACGCCCATCTTGGGGAAAAAAAGGATCTGCTTGCCCAGATAATCCAGCGTGCAGCCACAATCCCGCTTGGCGAGGGGCGCATGCTCGGCTCTGATTCAAGTTTTCGCGCGCACGTCGCCCGATGCAGTATCGCCATTGCGGCTCTCGAACACGGCGTACTCGACGAATTGGCCGAGCCCGACGCATCTGGCGTGAAGGTGTCGATGCTAAAGATCGCCGCCACGCACCTCGCTCAGGACCTCACCGAACTGTTGCGATTGGCGGCGGGCGAATTCGGCCATGTCTATGTCGATCGGACCGTCGATGACTGGGCACAGCGGTTGCCGACAATCCCAGCCTGGGCACCGGTCGCGACGGCACATTACTTGTTTGCGCGCGCGCAAACGATCTATGGCGGGGCCACAGAAATTCAGAAGAATATTATGGCGAAGCGTCTGATCCGGGCCTGACTATCAAGACACTTCGTGCATAATGAGATCGGCATATCGGGTCAGATGGTAGTCCGTTGATCCGAACTCGTTTTCAAGTGTAGTCGTGCGCCTGAAATAATGACCGATGGCAAGTTCATCAGTCATACCCATACCACCATGAATCTGGATTGCGCTCTGTCCGACGAACCGCGCTGCCTCGCCAGCCTTGACTTTAGCCGCTGCACAGGCCGCGGCCTGATCCGCCGCCTGATCGTCGATCGCTTCGGCAGCAAGGCTGGCCAGCGCGGCAGCTTCCTCGATGGCCATGTACATATCGACCATCCGATGTTGCAAAACCTGAAAATTGCCGATCGGCTGGCCAAACTGACGCCGTTGCACGGCATAGGCAATTGTTTGGTCGAGCATCGAGCGCATGCAGCCTACGCATTCGGCCGCGAGCGCGGCCAATGCCCGATCGACCACGTTCTTGACCAGCGGCAAGGCATTATGTTCTTCACCGATCAGCCAACTTCGATCTATCTCGACACCATGAAACCGCACATCGGCCGCACGTCGCCCATCAACGGTCGAATAAGATTGTAATTCGATGCCTGGAACATTGGCAGGCACAGCGAAAACCGACACACCGTGATCGGCCCACTGCTCACCGCCCGTGCGCGCCGTGACGATAAAGTGCGTAGCGAGGGGAGCAGCCACGACAACAGATTTCAGCCCGTCCAGTCGCCATCCGGCGCTGGTCCGCGTGGCGGTTGTCCGGATATCACGCAGGCTGAACCTGCTTTGCGGCTCGGCCTGTGCGAATGCGAAAATTGCCGACCCGGCCACGATCTCACCGAGCAATGCCTCACCAAGCGCACACTGGGCCCCTGCAAGAAACCCGCTAGCGATAACCGCCGTCTGTAGAAACGGTTCAATGACCAGCGCCCGGCCGAGTTGCTCCATAACCAGACCAACATCTTTCGCGCTGCCACAAAAGCCGCCCAGCGACCGGGGAACAGCTACGCCCAGCACACCAAGTTCCTGCGCAAAGGCATGCCAGATTTCCGGCCGCCAGCCACCGCCCGCATCNGGCTTCTGGCGGGCATCAAATCCATAACGACTATCAAGAAAGCCACTGATA
>JGI24770J26754_10003824_pt1 | contig 10011 bp, 7 predicted proteins | sample LakOneMetagenome_FD_26754 | JGI IMG/M metagenome (IMG submission 26754) | reverse complement strand
CCCGCCGGTCTCGGGATCGGGGACCCGGGCGGCCATGAGCTCGAGGAACGCGGCGGGCGTCCGCACGAAGAACACCGGCAACGTCAGCGCCACCATGTCGGTCGAGGACCCGTCGGCCAACCGGAACTTGGCGGCGAAGCCGCGCCCGTCGCGTGTGGTGTCCGGCTGACCCGGCGTGCCGGTGCCGTTCGAGAACCGGATCTCGACCGGCGTCGTCGCACCCGGCTGCAGGTGGGCGGCAGTGGTGATGGTCGATGCGTCGCCGCTCGCCTCGAAGGTGCCGGTCGCGCCGATGCCCTTGGCGTGCAGCGCCCGGTGGCCGTCGTGGGCGCCGGCCACCGCGTGCACCGCCGCGATCAGGGTCTCGCCCAGGTCGGTGTCATCCATCGGGCCACCGTACCGACTCTCACGGCGGCGCGATCGGGAACCCTCCTGCGGCTCGTGGCGCGGGCTCAGGTCATGCCGTGGTCACCGGATCGGATTCGGCATCGGCTTCCGCCACCCCGGCTCGGGCGGCCTTCTCGTCGTTGTGCTTCTGGAAGGCCGCCATGATGGCGCCGCCCGCTGCGCCGATCTGCTCGGCCCGGTTCGCCGCCACCCAGTCCCGCGACTCGCGGGGGCGCACCTCGGACTGCTGGTAGCGACCCATGACCGTCTGCGCGATGAGCTCGTAGGAGCGCTTCGTCGCGGCGGGGTTGGCCCACTCGTGGGCCTGGATGAGCAGCGTGCCGAAGCCGCCGTTGCTCTGCTCGATGAGGTTGTCGATGAAGTCGCAGAGATCATCGGGCGTGCCGACCACGCCGGCGCCGGTGTTGTTCATGAGGTCCGCCGGGTGATCATCCGCGCCCTCGGGGATCATCGGCAGCGCGGCGACCTTCCGGAAGTAGTCGAAGTACGCATCGAGGCCGAACTCGCAGTCCTTGTAGGCCTGCTCCTTCGTCTCGGCGATGTGCACCTGCGAGACGAGGCGCCACTTGGTGCGATCGGCGACGTTGCCGAACTCCTCGCACCGCTCCTCCATGACGGACCAGCTGTGGCCGAGCAGGTCGATGCCCGCCTTCTGGGTGGCTCCGATCGAGAGCAGCGAGGTGCCGAACTTGCCGGCCGCACGCGGGCCCGAGGGCGAGATCATCGCGGCGCACGCAACCTCGGGATGAGGCTTGGAGTACGGCGAGAGGTGCAGCCGACCGTTGCGCAACGTGAACCAGTCGGACTCGTGTGTCACCGGCTCGTCGGAGCGCAGCAGCTGAAGGATCACGTCGAGCGACTCCTCCATGCGATCGCGCTGCACGGCGGGATCGATGCCGAGCATGAAGGCGTCGGAGGGCAGTGCTCCCGGACCGACGCCGAGCATGACGCGGCCGCGCGTGATGTGGTCGAGTTGGACGAGGCGCTGGGCCACCATGAACGGGTGGTGGTAGGGGAGCGAGACCACCCCGGTGCCGAGGCGGATGTGCTTCGTGCGTTCGGCGACGGTGGCGATGAACAGCTCGGGCGACGAGATGATCTCGTACCCGCCGGAGTGGTGCTCGCCGATCCACGCCTCGTCGAACCCGAGGTTGTCGAGGTGCACGACGAGGTCGAGGTCGCGCTCGAGGGCATAGGTCGGGTTCTGTCCCACGGGGTGGAACGGAGCCATGAAGATGCCGAACTGCAGAGGCCAATCCATGGCGCCATCTGACCCCAACTTGACCAATCGGTCAAGTCTTCTGGCAACAGTCGATGCCAGTTTCACCGGGCCGGTCGAGGGCCCCGTCCGTCAGCCGACGCGACGCTCGCGACCCACCCAGAAGGGCTCGCGCAGATCCTTCTTGAGGATCTTCCCGCTGGGGTTTCGGGGGAGGGCGTCGACCCAGTCCACGGAGGTCGGGCACTTGAAGGCGGCGAGGCGCTCGCGGCAGAACGCGATCACGTCCGCCTCGGTCAGGGTCGAGCCGGCCTCGTCCGGGGCGCGCACGATGACCGCCTTGGGGGTCTCGCCCCACTTGTCGTGCGGCACGCCGATCACCGCGGCGTCGGCCACGCCCGGGTGCGCCATGAGCACGTTCTCGACCTCCGCCGGGTACACGTTCTCGCCGCCCGACACGATCATGTCCTTGACCCGGTCGTAGAGGTACAGGTAGCCGTCCTCGTCGAGGTAGCCCGCATCGCCGGAGCGGAACCAGCCACCGGGCCGGATCGCTTCCTCGGTGGCCTCGGGCAGGTTCCAGTAGCCCTTCATGACCGTGGCGCTGCGGATCCAGATCTCGCCGACGGCGCCCGTTTCCGCATCCTCGCCGGTCGCGGCGTCGACGACGCGGATCTCGCTGCCGGGCACAGGGCGGCCGGCCGCGCGCAGCCGGTGGGTGTTCGGTCCCTCGAGATCGTGATCCGCGGCGGGCAGGATCACCACGGTGCCCGTGGTCTCCGTCAAGCCGTAGGCCTGGAGGAACTGGCAGCCGAAGGTGCGGATCGATGCCGCGAGCACCTGCTCACTGATAGGCGAGGCGCCGTAGAGGAACGACGACAGCGCCGAGAAGTCGCGATCCTCGATGCCGGGCGCCGCGAGCATGAACTGCAGCGCGGCCGGCACGAGAAACGCATGGGAGATGCGCTCGCGCTCGATCAGCGCGACGAGCGCGTCCGGGACGATGTCGCGCACGAGCACGTTCGTGGCGCCGACCGCGATGCCGGCGAGCAACCACCCACCGCCGCCGATGTGGAACAGCGGCATCGCCACGAGGCTGATCGACGTGGGCCCGAGACCCATCAGCTCGGGGTAGAGACCCACGCCCGCCTGGAGGTTCGCCTGCGTCAGTTGCACACCCTTGGGTCGTCCCGTCGTGCCCGACGAGTACAGCTGGTACGCCACGTCGTCCTGAGCCTGGAGAACCGCCGGGTCATCGGCGGGGTGCGCGTCGCGCCACCTCGCGAACCCGGGCCGCTCCGGCCCGGCATCGTCCGCCCCGATGACGACGACCGGGATCGCACCCAGGTCCTCGGCGATCCGGTCCAGCACGTCGGCGAACTCGACCCCGATGATGAACACCTTCGCGTCGGCATCGGTGACGATGACCGCGATCTCCGGCGGCGCGAGCCGGAAGTTGACGGGCGTCGGCACCGCGTTGAGCTTGGCGGCGCCGAAGAGCACCTCGACCTGCTCGGGGCTGTTCTTGTCGAGGTAGGCGACGTGATCCCCGGGGCCGACGCCGGCCGCCCGCAACGCGTTCGCGACGCGGCTCGAACGTTCGTCGAGCTCGCGGTAGGTCAGCTCCTGCGGCTCCGTGCCGCCCCACCGCAGCGCCACGTGGTCGGGCTGCACCTTCGCCCAGTGCCGCACCAGGTCCGCCGTGGTGGTCGGGGACGATGTCTCGGTGGTCGCGTCGATCGTCACGGTCGGCTCCTTCGCAGGGGGAACGGCCGGTCCGTCGCTCGATCCGGTCGATCAGAGCGAACCTTCCCCCGGGTTGTCGGCGGCCGCCTGCCAAGGGTGCCTCATCGCAAGCGCTCGCGCCTGCGTTCGCGCGCCGGTCGTGGTCAGGGCAGGTGCGGGGGCACCTTCGGCGTGCACACCTCGGCGGGGGTCGGGGTGAACGCCGGCAGCGTGATCGGGTCGCGCCGCTTCGAGAAGTCGAGCGCCTCGGCGAAGTTCTTCGCGGTCTTGTCGCGCAACGTCATTGGCTCCAGGCCCCAGCGCCACTCGATCATCTTCAGGATCGAGCAGTGCTCGTAGGGTCCGGCGGTCTCGATCTTCTGGGGTGCGAACGGGCTGATCGCGATCGCGGGGACCCGGAAGCCGAGCTGCTTGGTGTCGAGGGTGGGGAGCGGTGTCGAGTCGTCCTGCGCCGGCGGCGGAGGCACGTGATCGAAGAAGCCGCCGCTCTCGTCGAAGTTCACGACGGCCACCATGCGGTCCCACTGCGGGCTGTTCTTGAGCGCGTCGTGCACCTGCGCGACGAAGCCCTCGGCGACCTCGACGCTGCCGTAGGGGTGGTAGTCGTTCGACGTGCCGTTGAACTCGGCATGGGTGGTGTAGTCGGGATCGACGAAGACGACGTTGGGCAACGTGCCGGCCTTGGCGTCATCCCAGAACTTGGAGATGTTGTAGGAGATCGAGTCGTACTTCTTGCTGGCGAAGAGCCCGGTCATCGGCTCGCCGAAGTAGTAGTAGCCGGCCGTCTTCCCGGCCCCGAGGACGCGGTCGAAGATCGCGGTTTGGATGTTGACGGGCCGCGGTTGACCCGGCTCCGGGAAGAACCCGGTCTCGGCGAGGTCGGTCTGCGCACACAGCTGGTAGAGCCGGTTCGGCCACGTCGGCGCGAGCAGCGAGGCGAAGTACGAGTCGAACAACGTGTAGTTCTGCGCGAGCGCGGCGAGGATCGGGAGGTCCTTGGGCCCGTAGTACCCGATCGGGAACAGGTCACCCACTGGCTGGGTCTTGAGGAAGCCGTCGCACGCTCCGTTGTTCCAGTGCGCCATCATGGCCGGGCAGGTGTGGAACGGGTCCTGGAAGTCGCAGCCCTGCCAGTTGGGGGCCATCGGCCAGGTCTGCTTCATCGCCCCGGTGCTGTCGGTGTACGTGAGCCCGGCCTGCTTGCCGTTGGTGCCGGGCATCCACCCCAGCATGTGGTCGAACGACCGGTTCTCCATCATCAGCACGACGACGGTGTCGAACGGCGCGTCCTTCGGGTTGGGCAGCACCGAGGTCCCCGTGGTCGGTGCGGTCCCCCCGGTGGTTCCGGGCGCCGCGCCGTTGGTGCCCGACGTGCCGCAGGCGTTCAGCCCCACCAGGCCGGCCGCACCGAGAGCGCCGGCCAGAAAACTGCGGCGGCTGAAGCCCGAGTAGTCGCTGGAATCCATCCTCATCCCTCTGTTGCCCGTGCACCCTCGACCTGAGCCCGCCGGATACGTGTGGCAGGAGCGTACCGACTGCGCCCGTCGCGCGGTGGTCACGCCGAGCGCATCACCGAACGCGTGCGATGCTCGATCGCGGCCAGACTGAAGCCATGCTGAAGCCCGTCCCGCCCGCTCGCCTGCGACCCACGGTCCGCCTCCTGGTCCCGATGGTGGCCATCGTCCTCGTGGCCGGTGTGGCTGCCGCCTGCTCCTCGGGTTCGACCACCACGTCGGCGAGCGGCGCGACGCCGTCATCGTCGTCGTCGAGCACTGCGGTCACGACCGCACCGGGGACCGCGCCGGGCACGAGCACGACCGCCGCCTCGGGCTCGTCCACGATCGCCGCCCAGGGCACGGTCCCAGAGCGCTTCAAGGACTTCAGCTCGCCGCTGTACGCCGACGACGCGAACTGGTTGTGCAAACCGGGGATCGCGAACGACCACTGCCTCAGCGAGGATCTGGACTCGACGATCGTGAAGGCCGACGGCAGCACCGCGGTCCAGAAGCGCACCATCGTGAAGGACGCCCCCGTCGACTGCTTCTACGTCTACCCGACGGTCAACCTCAAGCCGGGCGGCGGCAACAAGGAGGACCTGAGCGAGAACGGCATCGAGCAGGCGGTGCTCAAGACCCAGGGCGCCCGCTTCACCGAGACGTGCAACGTGTACGCCCCGCTGTACCACCAGATGAACCTCTCGGCGTACGGCTCACCCGAGCCCGAGTACAAGAAGGCGGACGCCATCGCGTACGCCGACGTGCTCGCGGCGTTCAAGCACTACATGGCGAACGAGAACAAGGGCAGGCCGATCGTGCTGATCGGTCACTCGCAGGGGTCGGGCCACCTCGCCCACCTGCTGCAGGACGAGTTCGATGACGACCCGGCGATGCAGGCCCGGCTGGTGTCGGCGCTGCTCATCGGGGGCTTCGTCCTGGTGCCGCCGGGCAAGGCGGTCGGAGGCACCTTCAAGCACCTCGAGCTGTGCCAGACCGCATCGCAGACCGGCTGCATCGTGGCGTTCAACTCGTTCGGCACGACGTCGCCGACCAGTGGCGCCGGCTTCGGCAAGAACACCGACGACGGCCTGACGGGCGCCTGCGTGAACCCCGCCGCGCCCGGTGGGGGAGTGGCTCCGCTCGAGTCGTTCATCCCCGACCACACGAAGGTCGCCGGCATCGCCCCGGTGGCGACGCCGTTCGCCCAGCTGCCCGGCACCATGACCGCCGAGTGTCGCAACGACGGCACCCGCACCTTCCTCGCGATCTCCGCGACGAAGGCGCCGGGTGATCCGCGCGACGTGGGCAAGCTCGTCGAGAACCAACCCGGATGGGGGTTGCACATCACCGAGTTCAACCTGACGATGGGCAGCCTGTTGGCGATGGTCCGCAGCGAGATCGCCACGGTTCGGTAGCGCCGCCGCGGCCCGCAGGCCGGGACTGCGGTGGTTCAGGGCATCGTGAACTCGGTCTTCGCGTTGGCGACGTCGATGACCTGCACGGTCTCGTCGCCCACGCGGATGACGACCCTGCCGCCCCGCCAGTCGCCCGGCCCGAAGTCCGGGATCAGCGAGCCCGTCTTGGCGTCGAGCGCTGTGCGGGCCCCGGGTGCGCCGGTGGTCGCGTCGACCGAGAACGTCTCGAGCTTGTGGGTGTTCGACTTGCCTTCGGTGAAGATCAGGATGTTGACGCGGCCCTCGTTGACGTGGGCCGTGAACGTGCCGTCGTAGCTGCTGCTGTAGCTCGACTGGCCCGGCGCGTCGATCGAGGTGGCCGCGCCCATGTTCACGTCCCACTTCTTGGCGCCCGTGACGAGGTCGTAGCCCTGCAGCGACGTCTTGGTCGATCCGCGGCTGTTCTTGGCGGTGACCACGGCGACGTCGCCGGTGACGGCCATCCCGAAGAACTGGCCCGAGTCCATGTCGGCGAGGGCCTGGTAGTGCCCGTCGGTGCTCCATGCGAAGCCGACGTTCCCGTAGTTCGCCAGCAGCAGGCCCTCGTCCGCCTCGACGAGCGTGAAGCCCGATGAGCTGAACGAGATGTCGGGGATCGAGTAGTTCGACGTCATCGTGCCCGGACCCATGTCCCACAGCTGGACGCAGGCCGGCGACGAGCCGTACGCGAGGTAGAGCGACTCGGGGTTGCGCACCGAGGGCAGGACGATGTCGCTCGTGCTGAACGTCGTCTTCGATGTCGGGCGGGTGGGGTTCACGCACTCGGGGGCGAAGCTCACGACGGGGACGCCGGTCGCGGGGTCGAGCGTGGTCAGCGACGTCTGCCGGTGCTTCTGCTCGTCCACGTGCTCGTCGAGCATGACGACCTTGGACGCCGTGTGGAACATCTTGCCGCTGGAGCTCTCGATCTGGTGCGTCCACGAGCCGACGCCGGTGGTGGCGTTGAACGCCTGGACGCTGTCGTCCTTCGTCTTGATCACGACCGACGGCCCGATGACGGCGAAGCACTCGTCACAGTCGCTCTTGCTGAACTCGTCGCTCAGCGTGGCCTGCCAGGCCACCGTCCCGTCGGACTGCTTCAGCGCCAGCAGTGATGACTTCGAGGCGACGTAGACGAAGTTGCCCTGCTGGATGAAGATCGGTTCGCCCGCGGTGTCGAGGTCCGCGGACTCCCACACGGGGTTCGCGTCGACGCCGTTGCTCTTGATGACCTTCCACACGGTCTTGCCCGTGTCGTAGCGACGCGAGGCCGTGAGGAAGCCGATGGGCTTGCTCGGCTCACCGGGGAGCGCGATCACCTCGGTGCCGAACTGGTAGTCCTTGAAGGTGGGGAGCTTGAAGCCGCCGTTGCTGAAGGCGATGAAGAGCGGGACGCCGATGCTCGCCACGATGATGACCAGCACCAGGAGCCCGCAGCCGCAGCCGCTCTTCTTCTTCGGCTGGTTGATCGGCCGGAACTCCTCGGCCGTGTACGTGCCCGCGTTCGAGAACCCGGGGGCGTTGATGACGACGTTGACTGCCGGCGGCGCGGTGGTGGCCGGCGCCGGCGGGCTGTACACCGCCTTGCAGAACGTGCAGGTGCGGATGCCGCGCTCGTCCGGTGGCGGCAGGTGCGCGCCGCAGTTGTCGCACTCGGCCAGCTGCCCGCTGTCGGGCCCGTTGTACATCGTTCCTGTCCTCCGAGGGTTCTGTACGAGCGGTCCGGCACCCACCTCCCGTAGGTGCCGATCCTGGTCCTGAGCTGACCACAGGGGTCACGGCGCGACCTGAGTAGCGAATACTCATTCGGTCGGGTCGGTCCGTGGGCTTCCCGGGGCCGGCGGCGTCAGCGTGGTGTGGCTCAGGCGAGCTGGCGGGCGATCGTGGCGTGGTCGAAGTAGATGCGCTCGCACGAGAGCTGCTCGTCGCGGAAGAGGAAGAAGGCCGCCATGCGGCAGCGGAAGCCCTTGCCCGTCGGGACGATGCCCTCGATGCGCCCGACGTGCGTGCCCGACACCCAGACCTCCGCGATCACCGCGTCGTCGGCGTGGAAGTGGGCGATGAGCTCGGCGCGGTAGTCGGGGAACGCGCCCGCCCGCTCGCGCAGGTACCCGGTGCAGACGTCGAGCCCGTCGTACACCCGGTTGTTGCCGATGAGCTCGTAGCGGGGGTGGGGGAAGACCTCACCCAGGCGGTCGAGGTCCAGCTCGTTCTCGACCTTCAAGAGGTCGAGGATGGTCTCTTCGCGGCGCCGGCGCAGGGCATCGTCGATCGACGTGACGGTCATGGGTGTTCCTTCGAGGCGCGGCCGGGACGGCACGGGGCGAGCGGGAGGGTCTCGATGGCTTCGGTTCAGTCGAAGAGGTCGGGCTCCTGGCGGATGATCTTCTCGTACAGCGGCTGGAAGCTGAACCAACCGGCGTAGTGCCCACCGACCTGGGTCGCGGTGTGGCGAGCGACCTCGTCGTCGAGCGGGTACACGGGACCGGCCGCCTGGGCGAGCAGCTGCGCCTGGCATGACCGCTCCATCGTGATGAACCACCACACCGCTTCGTCGACGCTGTGACCCACGGTGCACAGGCCGTGGTTGCGCAGGATCGCCGCCTTCTTGTCGCCGAGGGCGTGGGCGATTCGCTTGCCCTCCTCGGGGTCGAGCACCACGCCCGTGTAGTCGTCGAAGATCACATGGTCGTCGTAGAACGCGCACGCGTCCTGGGTCAGCGGGAGCAGCGGTTGGCGCATCGAGGAGAGCGCTTTGCCATAGACGGAGTGCGCATGTGCCGCGGCGATGACATCGGGACGGGCAGCGTGGATCGACGAGTGGATGGCGAAGGCGGCCTGGTTCACGGCGTAGTCGCCGACGACGATCTCGCCGGTGTGGCTCACGAGCAGGAGGTCGGAGACCTTGATGAGCGAGAAGTCGATGCCGAACGGGTTGACCCAGAAGTGGTCGCTGAGCTCGGGGTCGCGGGCGGTGATGTGCCCGGCGATGCCCTCGCTGAAGCCGAACTTGCCGAACAGGCGGAACGCCGCCGCGAGGCGGGTCTTGAGGTGCTGGCGCTCCTCCTCGACGGAGTCGAACTCGGGGAACGCGTACGGGATTGGCTTGGTCACGTCAGACTCCTCGTCATCAGCCCGGACTGCTCGGCCCCCGCCGAGGTCGCTGCCGTGCACGTACGGGTGACGGCATGGGCACCGGCGTCCACTCTACGCCCCGGCCTTTGACCCACGGCGCCGGCCGTGGTTCGATGTCCGGCGACAACCAACTGAGTACGTGTCCCGTGTGGGGAAGCCGGTCGAATCCCGGCGCTGTCCCGCAACCGTAGGCCGCCTCGCCGTCTCCAACGAGACGTCGAGCCGGCGAGCCGGATCACCGCACCCGACACAGGCTCTCCACCACCCGTCGTGGAAAACGGGGCGGAGCCCGAGAACACCTCGGCATCCTCCGGCGCATCCGTCGAGCCGACCGTGTTCGCTCCTTTGGGACGCTCGCAGTCATCTCGGCCTGCGGATGCCCGGTCGCGGCCGTTCGGTTCCTGGCGCAACGCAGAAAGGAACCGGGACGTGACCGACCAGAGAGACGCGCAGCAGGACCAGCAGGGGGACCAGCGGAGGGACCAGCAGGCGGAGCGGGGGGGTGGGCACGGGCTCCGGTCGTCGTCGGGTGCGTCGACGCTCTTGAGCCGAGCCGCTGCGGTGGTGGCGGCGG
>JGI24770J26754_10003819_pt1 | contig 10016 bp, 7 predicted proteins | sample LakOneMetagenome_FD_26754 | JGI IMG/M metagenome (IMG submission 26754) | reverse complement strand
CCGTTGGGCGGACCCGTGTCTTCGAGCGCGCCGCGCAAAGCTTCTTCGCGACCGGCCTCGGGGCTCGTCGGCTGGCCGATCAATACGCCCGCCAGCAATTCCACCATCAGCGCGATCGACGAGCCCTTGTGCCCGCCAAACGGCGATTGCGCGCCGAGCAGGATTTCCGCAGGGTCTCGCGTTGGCTGACCATCCGGCCCGACGCCCGCGCCTTCAGGCGCGAGCTTTCCGTCGCGCGCCGCAATCTGCAATTCGCCGCGCGCAGTGGCGGCGGACGCCTGATCGAAAATGAATCCGCCATCGTCGGTCGGAAAGCCGAAGGCCATGGCGTTGGTGCCGAAGAAGCGCTGCGCGGCGCCCGCTGGCGCGACGAAGGGCACATAGGCGGTGCAGATGAGCGCGCCAAAACCCTGTTCGACCAGTGGCTCGATATCGACCCAGAGCGCCGAGAAATGATGGACATCGGTGATCGCCGCCGACGCGATGCCGTTGGCACGCGCGAGCATGGCGATTTCTTCGCGCGCAACTTGCGTTGCGAGCGGCGACAGGCCGCGTCCGCCGTCGATGCGCACCACGCCCGGCGCGAGGCGTGTGACGTTTGGCGCCGCATCGCCCTTCGCCTTGCCGCATTTGAGGGCCGCGATGAAGCCCGGCAGACGGAACAGCCCATGTGAGGCGCATCCGTCCTGCTCGGCGCGCGTCAGGACCCCCGCGGTCGCGCGCGCATGGGCTTCGTCGCAACCGGCGGCGATCAGCGCGGCGCGCGCAGCGGCGTCGATCGTGGCGAGATCGAGGGTGACGAGATCGGGGGGCGTAGGCGACATGGCATTCGAGATAACAGGCCGCGCCGTCCGCTGGCTATCCCGGCTGGTGGCCCTTCTGATCGCCGCGCCTGCCTTCGCCGCAGAACTGCCGGGCGACCCGCTGCTGATGATCGATTCCGGCGGCCACACTGCGCTCGTTCGCTCGCTCCTGTTCACGAAGGACGGAAGCCGCATCGTCTCGGCCGCCGACGACAAGACGATCCGCGTGTGGGACTGGCGCGCAGGCAAGACGGAACGTCAGATCTTCGTTCCCGCCGCCAACGGCGAGTTCGGGAAGGTCTATGCGCTTGCGCTTTCGCCGGACGAGAAATGGCTGGCCGTGGCCAGTGAGGCGCGGCCGCACTGCGACGACGACAATTGCATCGTCATCCGCCTTTACGATTTTGCAACCGGGCAGATCGCCCGTGTCTTCCGTGACCCCGGCGGCAACATTGTCATGGCGCTCGATTTCTCGCCGGACGGCCGCAGAATTCTCTCTGGCGGGCAGGACGGTTCGGTTTTGCTCTGGGACGTTGAAGGCGCCGCGCCGCCGCGGAAGTTCCAGGGCCACGGCAATGACGTCTATTGCGTGCGGTTCCTCTCCGACGGCAAGCGCATCGCGAGTTGCTCGGACGACATGACCCTTCGCATCTGGGATGTCGAGACCGGCGCACTCCTGCGAACTTTCGAAGCGGGTGCGGGCACGGACATGCGCATGGCCATCGCGCCGAAGGGCGACCGTATAGCGGCAGGGGCGAGCACTGGCCGCATACAGGTCTGGAACATTGAAAGCGGCGACCTCATCCGCGAGATCGGTCCGATGGCCAATGTCCTGGGCGCGTTGGTTTTCGATCCATCGGGCGACTTCCTCGTGGCCGGAATCGTCAACCGCTCCGGAATCGACGAGGCGCCGACAGTCTGGCGCGTCGCCGACGGCGCCAAGGTCCGCGACTATCGCGCGCAGTTGGGCGAGACCGTGAATGTCGCGCGGCTCTCGCCCGATGGGTCGGTGATCGCGACTGCGGGCACGGACGGCTCCGTGCACGTCTGGGACTGGCGAACGGGACAGGGCGCGCGCGTCCTTGAGGGCGTCGGGCGCCGCATCTGGTCGGTCGACCTGAACGAGGCGGGCGACGAACTGTCCTGGGGTTCGCTCTCGACTGGCGCATTCGGCTCCGTGCGCGGCCCTGTCACACATGCGATGACCTTGCCGCACAAGACCTGGTACTGGACCTATGGTCTCGGCGCGCCACACGCGCGCCGCTCCTATTTGCCCGGCGGCCTCGCGCAACGCGCCGCGACCGCGGAGCATCCGCGCCTGTCGCTGAAGGCGGAACGCGGCGGCAGATTCGGATGGGAATACGTGCTGGCGCTCAACGACGGCAAGACCGAACTTGCCCGCATCGAGCGCAGCGAATGGAACGGATTCCGGCACACGGCTTTCGGTCTTGCGCCTGCGGCCGACAGCGTCCTCTCGGCGGGCGACAACGGAACGCTTGTCCGTTACGGCCTCGATGGCGAAAAGCTGACGAATTATAAGGGCCATCTGACAACGGTCTGGACCGTCGCCACCGCACGCGACGGATTGATGGCAAGCGGCGGCGAGGACCAGACGGTCCGCCTCTGGAACCTGCAGAGCGGCGCGGCCATCGCAACATTGTTTGCCGGCGTTGACGGCTCGTGGGCGATGTGGACGCCGCAAGGCTATTTCGCGGGCTCGAAGGACGGCGCGCGCAGGGTCGGCTGGCTTGTCAACGACGGCCTCGAAAAGACGCCGCGTTACCTGCGCGCGGGCGAGATAAACGGGCTGGAGCGCCCCGACCTCGTGCAGAAATCCATCGAAGCCCGCCGCCCGGTCGATTCCGGCGCCGACGGCGTCGAACCTCTCGCGCAACGCATTGGGCGGGAGGCGGGACGCTAGCCTGATCAAGCCTCGCGCGCGCGTCGGCGTAGCCGCCACCAAACGCGATGCGAACTGCATCGTCGTCAAGCTTGATCGTGGCGAGGCGCATTGGCCTGCTCGCTACCTCTGCGCTACCGAGGGATCCGCTGCCCGCGCGAGAGCCGAGTCATCAGATGGCACGCGTGTCACGATCTGCGGACATCGCAAACAAGCCGCAATACCTTGCTCCGAATGCCACCGGCAAATGTCCCGAATCTGGCAGGAAGGAGCGCACTCCACGACCGGCGTAAGCATGGCCGTAATGCGGTCGCCTAGGCCGCATCTTCCATTCTCGAACTGAGCGCAACGATGCTCTTCGCACTGCCCCGCGAAGCGGAAGACGCGTGTCGCTTCGACATCGCCAAGCGCCGAGATATCTGCCAGCGAGACTTTCGCATCCGCCTTCAGATAGGCGACGCGCACCCCGTCGGCGTCGCCGGACACGACGCCGAAGACGCGTGCTCCCACCATGTCCGGTTGAGCGCTCGGGCACGCGAACTCATCGGGCTTTCCCCGCATGACCGCCCCCCCGCCAGATCAGAGATTGGGGATTTTCAGGTTTGCGACGGGAAAAAATCCGGCCGTGTGTCCACCGCCAGGCAGGGCCACGACGATCGGGTCTATCTTGATCTTGTGCAGGGCCAGCTCTGCTGCAGCGGACTTGGCGAACTGGTTCGCTTTGTCGAGATCGTCGATGCGGCGGCCGATAATCGTCCACGCTTCGACGCTAGGTGGCGCTGTCAGCGACACATGAGCTTCGGCCTTCGCGACAGCGGCGCGCACAGATTCAGGCAGGTCTTTTGCCGAGATCAATTTCGCATTGGGCATATCAGCCTCCCTATGGCGTGGGTCGTTGCGAGAATTCGCGGCGATGGCCGACGCTTTAGCTTTGGGGGCGATGGTGGGAAGTCTATCCGGGTTCAGTCGTATTGTTTGTGGGGTGGATCACAGAGGCTAGCGTGAGTCTTTTGCAAGAAACGCGCAGATGCCTCACACGTCGATAATATCCTGCTCCTGCGCGAACGCCGCGCGTTCCTGGATGAACGCGAACCGCGCTTCCGGCTTGTTGCCCATGAGGCGCTCGACGGAATCAGCGGTCTCGTCGCGGTCTTCGGGCGCGATCATCACCTTCAGAAGCGTGCGCTTCTTCGGGTCCATCGTCGTCTCCTTTAATTGCGCCGGCATCATTTCGCCGAGGCCCTTGAAGCGCGAGACTTCGATCCTGCCCTTGGCCGTCAGAACGCTCTTCTCGAGTTCAAGCCGATGCGCATCATCGCGCGCGTAGACGCTTTTCGAACCCTGCGTGAGCTTGTAGAGCGGCGGCGCGGCGATGAAGAGATGGCCTTCCTCGATCAGGCGCGGCATCTGCCGGTAGAAGAAGGTGATGAGCAGCGAGGCGATATGCGCGCCGTCGACATCCGCGTCGGTCATGATGATGATGCGGTCGTAGCGCAAATCGTCGTGGCGGTAGTTTGCGCCGACGCCGCAGCCCAGCGCTTGCACGAGATCGCCGATCTGCTGGTTGGCCGCCAGCTTGTCGCGCGTCGCGGAAGCGACGTTCAGAATCTTGCCGCGCAGCGGCAGCACCGCCTGATTGCCACGGTCGCGCGCCTGCTTGGCCGACCCTCCCGCCGAGTCGCCCTCGACAATGAAGAGTTCGGAGCCGGCCGAGCCCGAGTTCGAGCAGTCCGCGAGCTTGCCGGGCAGGCGCAGCTTGCGCGTCGCCGTCTTGCGCTGGACGTCCTTTTCCGCGCGGCGGCGCAGGCGGTCTTCCGCGCGCTCGATCACGAAGTTGAGCAACTGCGTCGCCTGGTTCGGCGAGCCCGCGAGCCAGTGGTCGAAAGCGTCGCGCACCGTCGCTTCCACGATGCGCGAGGCTTCCACCGTCATCAGGCGGCTCTTGTTCTGCCCCTGGAATTCCGGCTCGCGGATGAAGACCGAGATCATCGCCGCCGTCTGGCCGACAACGTCGTCGCCCTGGATGTTGGACGCGCGCTTCGATTGGCCGATGCGCTCGGCGTGATCCTTCAAGCCGCGCAGCAATGCGAGGCGAAAGCCCGCCTCATGCGTGCCGCCGTCGGGCGTCGGGATCGTGTTGCAATAGGAATTGGTGAACCCATCATCGGCCGGCAGCCAGGCGATGGCCCATTCCAGCGAGCCATGCCCGCCCTCGCGCTCCACCTTGCCCGCGAAGGGTTCGGGCGTAACGGTTTCCTTGCCCTCGATTTCGCGCGCGAGATAATCCTTGAGGCCGCCGGGAAAGCGGAACACGGCTTCGGCCGGCGTCTCCGTGCCCTCGACCAACGAGGGCGCGCATTTCCAGCGAATTTCGACGCCGCCGAACAGATAGGCCTTCGAACGCGCCATGCGGAACATGCGGGCAGGGCGGAAGGTCGTGGTCTTGCCGAAAATCTGCGGATCGGCGTGGAAGCGCACCCGCGTGCCGCGACGGTTCTTGACCGCGCCCACCTGCTGCAGCTTCGACGTCGGAATGCCGCGTGAAAAAGTCTGGCGGTAAAGCTGCTGGCCGCGCGCGACTTCCACCTCGAGCGTATCCGAGAGCGCGTTGACGACCGAGACGCCGACGCCGTGCAGGCCGCCCGATGTCTGATAGGCGCCGGAATCGAATTTGCCGCCCGCGTGCAGCATGGTCATGATGACTTCGAGCGCGGATTTCTTCGGAAACTTCGGATGCGGATCGACCGGCATGCCGCGCCCGTTGTCGGTCACGGTCACGAAGCCGTCGGCGTCCAGATCGACCTCGATGAAGGTCGCGTGGCCCGCCACCGCTTCGTCCATCGAATTGTCGATCACTTCCGCAAACAGGTGATGCAGCGCGGATTCGTCCGTGCCGCCGATATACATGCCGGGGCGCCGCCGGACGGGCTCGAGCCCTTCAAGCACCTCGATCGAGGCAGCCGTATAGCCGGCCTCGCCGGGAGTGCCGGTACGAGGGGCTTCTTTCTTCGCGGGGGTCGCAGGCGCGGCCTTGCGCGCCGCGCCGCCAAACAGATCGCTGTTGTCGGCCATGCCGCGTTTTACGCTGATTCGGTTCGCCATGGCGCTCTATGCCACGCGTCGCGGAAAAATGCGAACGAAACGGAAACGGGGGCGGTTACCTGCCCTTAAAGCTGAGCCTCTATCTTCAGCGCGGACAGGAGTCGGGCTTGAGCGCGCAGGAACCCCTCACAATCATCATCTGCCTCGACCACGCCTCGGTCACGGGCGGGCAGGCCAAGGTCGCGTTCGATTCCGCCATCGGCCTGAAGGCGGCGGGCCATCGCCCCATCGTTTTTGCCGCCGCTGGCCCGGTCGATCCGATCCTGCGCGACAATCAGATCGAGGTTGTCTGCCTCGGCCAGACGGACCTTCTCGGCGCATCCTCCAAATTGAAGGGCGCTGCGCAAGGCCTCTGGAACAAGGGGGCGCAAAAGGCGCTCACCAATCTGCTCGCGGGCATGCCGCAGGGCCGCACCATCGTGCATGTGCACGGCTGGGCGAAAGCCCTCTCGCCGTCCATCGCGCCGGCAATCCGAGCATCCGGCCTGCCGGCGATCTTCACGCTGCACGATTACTTTCTCTTCTGCCCGACCGGCGGCTTTTACGAATACAATGCGCATGAACTCTGCGAGCGAAAACCGCTCGGCGCATCCTGCCTCGTCACCAATTGCGACGCGGTCTCCTATCCCCGAAAGGTCTGGCGCAGTGCGCGTCTCGCCATGGCGAATTCGATCGTCGGCCTGCGCGATGTCTTCTCGGATTTCATCTGCATTTCCAACGTGCAGCGCGACATCATCGCGCCCTATGTGCCGAAGTCCGCGCGCCTGCACGCCATATCGAATCCGGTCGCGACCGACGACCTCGGGCCGAAGCCTAACGCAGCCTCAGGTGAAATGATCTTCGTCGGCCGCATCTCGCCGGAGAAGGGCCCGCTCGTGTTCGCGGAAGCTGCGCGAAAGATCGGACTCGCGCCGACCTTCGTCGGGGATGGGCCTGCCGCTGCCGAATTGCGGGACAAATATCCGGAAGCGAAAATCCTCGGCTGGCAGAAGCCGGAAGAGGCGCGGAAGGCTCTGCGCGCCGCGCGCGCGCTGGTGTTTCCGTCGCGCTGGTACGAAGGGCAGCCGTTGACCGTGCTGGAAGCCAAGGCGAGCGGCACGCCGATCATCGTCTCCGACGTTTGCGCCGGCCGCGAGGAAGTGATCGACGGCGAGACGGGCCTCTGGTTCAAGTCCGGCGACGCCGACGATCTCGCACGTGCGCTGAAGACCATGCAGGGCGATGATATCGTGCGCGGCATGTCGCAGGCCGCTTATGCGGCCTACTGGCGTGATCCGCCAACGCTGGCGCGCCATGTCGAGCGGCTCGAGGTCGCCTATCGCGGCATGCTCGCCCGCGCGCCGCAGGGCGCAATGCAGAACGCGACGGGAGCCGCCGCATGCGTCTCGCCGTAAACGCGCGCGTCACCGCCTTTTCGATGGGCGGGCAGCAGCGCGTAACCGCCGAAATCCTCAAGCGGCTCGGGCCAGTCGAAGCCGTCTCGCCGGCAAAGCCACTCGGCGGTGCGAAGGGTCACGCCTGGGAGCAATGCGTGCTGCCGCTGCGCACGCGCGGCAGATTGCTGTGGTCGCCGTCCGCGACCGGGCCGATCATGAAGCGCGATCAGGTCGTGACGCTGCACGATGTCGCTTTTCTCGATGCGCCCGAATTCTTCTCCGCCAATTTCGCGCGCGCCTACCGCATGCTGCTGCCGCCGCTGATGAAGCGCGCGGCGAAGATCGTCACCGTCTCGGAATTCTCGCGCCAGCGCATCGCGCATTGGTATGGGCTCGATCCCGCGCGCATCGCCATCATCGGCAATGGCGTGAGCGAGCAGTTCCGCCGCTACGATGCAGACGCCATCGCCGCCACGCGCGCCGCACTCGACCTGCCACGACGCTACTTCCTGCTGCAGGCGACCTCCGACCGCCGCAAGAATCTCGCGCGTGCGCTGGAAGCCTGGGCCGCCGCGCTGCCCGATCTGCCGCCCGATCTGCATCTCGTTGTGTCGGGCAATCTCGCGCGGACCCATGTCTTCGGCGACACCGGGCCGATCGGCGAATTTCCGCGGGTGAAGCTCGTCGGCTATGTCGCGGACGAGCATATGGGGCCGCTGATCGCAGGCGCCGAGGCCTTTCTCTTTCCGACCCTCTACGAGGGTTTTGGCCTGCCGATCATCGAGGCCATGGCCTGCGGCGCGCCGGTGCTGACGAGCGCCGCCACCGCGACGCAGGAAGTCGCGGGCGACGCGGCCTTGTTGGTCGATCCGACATCGATCCCGGAGATCGCCGCCGGCATGAAGGCGCTGGCCGGCGATTCCTGGTTGCGCACGCGTCTGTCGGCGGCGGGCGAGCAGCGCGCGAAACTCTATTCGTGGGACGATGCGGCCGCCCGCTATAGCGATTTGTTCACCGCGCTCGGCGCGGATATGCGGCTGTAACGAAACCTTCGCAATCTCGTGCCCTAAATGTGGGCATGAGACATCCGCAAGCCAATTCCACCCTCTTGCTGCGCTACGCAGACGCTGCGGGCTACGGCGCGGTCTCGTTCACGGACGACGAGCCTTTCCAGCATCGGGCGAAGAGCCGGATCGGCTATTGGCGCGCGTTCCTGTCGTTCTGCCTCATCATTCTCTGAACGCTGGCTGCGGCCTACCATCGGCCTGTGCGATTTATCGCAGCGCTTCAGCATGTTCCTGTCTCAGATGCCCGGCATGAACAAGCCCGATCGCTCGCTCCATTCGCCCCGCCGTCGCGCTCTGCTGGCAAGTCTCGCCGCGATCGCTTTGTGGGGCGCCGCAAATCCCGCCGCCTGCGCCGCCGACGCGAAAGAGGCGCCTGTCCTGATTGCCGAGGTGCGCAAGAGCTTCACCCTGCGTGGCAAACCGGTCCCGCCGGAAATCTTTCGCGATTTCGGCGACGGCAACCTCGCCGATTCCGCTTCGATCTGGACCTCTGTCGATGTCGACGCCGCTATCGGCAGCAATCAATATTTCGATCCGATCAAGCAGAACGGCGCCTGGGTGACGCAGGGCAGGGCGGCGGCCAAGGGCAATGAGGCGGAGGAAACCGCATACCGCCACATCGGCGCCGCGAAGAACGGACTATTGATAGCTGTCGCCACTTACACTGGCGGCGGCACGGGCGTGTTCACCACGCTGCATGTGCTCGATCTCGCGCCCACGCGCGCCTTCGACGACGAGGGCAAGACCACGACACGGATCACGCTCACCAATCTGCGCAGCGTCGCGCTGGGCGACCGTTGGGACGGCGATGTGACGATTGCAGGCGATGAGATACAAATAGCAACCCGCGGCGGCGCAGGCCGCGCGCCAAAAAGCATTCAGGCGAGGCGTCCATGAAGTCCTGTCGATCGCTGTTCCTCGCTCTTATCGCCGCAACGGCTCTGTCGACGGCGCCATCGCGCGCCGACACGCTGGAAGACGAATATCTCAAGGCGCGTAACGGCTATATCGCGCGCTTTGATCCCGGCGATAAGGAAATCGACTTCAAGAAGATCGAGGCGCCGGTGAAGCGCGCGCTGACCGATCTCCAGAGCAAGCTGCGCAAGATCGTCGGTAAGCCCCAGATCAAGGGCGCGACTGGCGAGGGAACGCTCAACGTTGCGAGCCTCACGAAAGGCGACATCGACTTCGGCGCGCTCGATGCGCTGCTCTTCAAGCTCGATACGAAGACGCAGGCCTATGTGACGACGACCGGCCTGCTCGCGGCATGGCTGAAGGAGCACGGCGACTGGTGGGGCAAGGAGACGCCCAACGTGCCGCAGGAAATGAGCGCAGCGTTGAAATTCGACGGCTTCTACACGCAGGCGATCTGCAGCGATGCGGCGGTCGTGACATTCGCGGAGCTCGCGATCAAGGCGCCCGAAGGCGCGGATTTCGCGCGCGCCATGCTGGACCGCAGGCAGCAGGACGACGGCCCCGCCGCGCCGGATGAAATCATCGTCTCGCTCGTGCGCAAGGGACGCGTCGTCATCGTGAGCGCGCCCGCGACGCCAAAGCCGCCCGTGATCCCGGCCTGCGAACAGGTGTGGAAGGACTACCTCAAGAAGTCCGACGCCGCGCAGGAGCGCTATCAGGCCTCGGGGTTGAAAGATGAGGCAGCGTCGAAGCAAGCCGAGACGCTGCGCAGCGACGGCGACAAGGCGTTTCGCGCCTGCTACGGCGAGAAGATCAAGGCGATGCCGGTCTATGCGAAGCTGGTGGAACGCGC
>JGI24770J26754_10003817_pt1 | contig 10016 bp, 6 predicted proteins | sample LakOneMetagenome_FD_26754 | JGI IMG/M metagenome (IMG submission 26754) | reverse complement strand
GGTTCTCGAGGCGGATAGCATCCTTTGCCTCGAAAATGAACAGAGTCGCACTAGCTTAAGCATGCCGAGCGAGTTCGAATTTGCAAGCTATTGCGGTAATATCTTCTCCGATATCGAAGCGGAAAAAAAGGTATTCAAGCATCGTTCTGCGGACGAGCAATTAACGATCGCAACGCAGATTTATCGCATCTACAAGGACTATCTGCTTCGCCTCAACCCGACGCATCTCTTGATGGCTCATATCGAGACGTTTGACGGCAAGGTGCTGGCGAGTCTTGCGCAGGAACTCAACATTCCGGTGCTTATTCCGACAGATCTTCGGCATCTGGGTGGCATATACTTCAGCCGGGATGTGCAGGAACGAATTCCGGATTATCGCGAGGTAACTCAGGAGGGAAAGAAATGGGCCGAAAAGACAATTGCAGCATTTCGATCCAAGCCTGGTCCAGCCTTCGTGCCTGAAATGTTCTCCCTGCCGGGAGAAGACTTGTTGCCGATTGGACGGAAGTCACTACCTAAACGGGCTTGGGGGCTTGTCGCGCGGACGTGGCGAAATCCGCGTTTGTTCGAGAGTGAATTGCTCCTGACGAGTCTCAAATACACGTTTCCTGGCACCGTGGAGAGATTCCGGTCTTTACGAGGCTTCGTTAACGGGCGGAATTATGATTCGAAAGATTTGGCAGGTTTGCCCTCCAAGTTCATCTATTATCCATTGCAGGTGACGCCGGAGTCATCGATCAATACGCCGGCTCCCTACTACGTGGACCAAATGCGTGCGATCGACGCGATCCGCTTCGCGATGCCCAGCGATTGGACACTTGTTGTAAAGGAGCACAGGGCTTCGCTCGGTATTCGGCCGATGTCCTTCTATCAAGAATTACGCTGCCGCGCCGGTGTTCATATTGCTCACGCGACAATGTCGTCGATTGAGTTGATAAAGAAGGCTCAAGTTACAATCTCGGTTACAGGAAGTGCAACACTGGAAGCATTTTTGCTCGGGCGACCGGCGATCGTGCTCGGTGGCTGCTTTATCGCTGAATATCTGGATGGGGTTTGTTCGATCAACGATCTTTCATCACGCATCAGGGCTCTTGCATCCGTGCCGCCCGGTGATCGGCATATCATGTTGTCGCTGGCTGAGATTCATAGCGTCCGCTATGAATGTGTTTTTCGGCCAGCCGACGAGCCGGGGCATTTTGGAAACCGCATTGAGAATGTCCGCCGCATGATTGGTGCGATCCTGGACCATATTAGGCGACTCGACGCGAAAAGCGTCGGAGTGAATTCAGCAAGCTGATATTATGAAGAAGCTAAAAGTATTCGTTGCCCTTGGCACGCGACCGGAAGCAATCAAGCTGGCGCCGTTAATCTTGTGTTGCCGCGCAATTCCCGAGATTGACTTGACTGTATGCAATACCGCTCAACATCGTTCTCTTGCACGGGATATGCTGAGTGCATTCGGGATCGAAGCCGACATCGATCTGGATGTTATGCGGCCCGGTCAAACCCTTACAGAACTTACGACCAACATATTGAAATCTATTGAAGAGCCTTTGAAGAAACATCAGCCTGACTGGGTTATTGTTCAGGGAGATACCACAACAAGCTTCACGGCAGCGCTGGCCGCGTTCTATCAAAAGATTTCTGTGGCGCATGTCGAGGCTGGATTGCGCACGGGTGATCGCTATTCTCCCTGGCCGGAGGAGATCAATCGTCGATTGAATTCGGCTCTGGCCACGGCGCATTTCGCGCCGACCGAGCGCAGCCGTCAAAACCTCGTTGCCGAGGGGATTCCGTTAAATCGGATTATTGTAACGGGCAACACAGGTATCGACGCACTAAAGCAAGCTGCAAGAATCCTCGACGAAGACAATGGACGGAGTGAAGCCGTCCTGCGTGATCTTGTTGCTCAAGGGCTGACGTTTCTGTCAGGCCGCGATCAGGCGAAAGATGTTGTTATCGTCACCGCGCATCGCCGCGAGAATTTCGGGGGTGGCATTGCATCTATCTGCAATGCCATCGTTGATCTCGCCCGGCGGCACTCGCATCTGAACTTCGTCTTCCCCGTTCATCCGAATCCAGAGGTCGTTGGGCCTGTTGATCGTATTGTCAGAGCCTCGGGTTGCGCGAATATCTTTCTCATCAAGCCGCTCGACTATTTTCCTTTTACTTATCTCCTCAAAGCAGCGCGTTTGGTCATTAGTGATTCCGGGGGGATTCAAGAGGAATCCGTATCGTTAGGGAAAAGACTGGTTATTCTGCGCGATGCCACCGAGCGGGTTGAACTCGTCGGACAACCCGATGTCTGGATCGTGGGAACCGATCAGCGGCTGATCATTGAAGCCGTGGAGGCTGCGCTTAATCGCACGTCGGACTGCAAGCCGCTTGATATATTTGGCGATGGCCTTGCATCGCAGCGCATTGTCAGGGCGCTCGAAGCGTTCCAATGAAGGTTCTCGCCGTTTCTTATGCCCTGCCGCCGATGCTTTATCCGCAGGCAATTCAGATCGGTCGATTGCTTGCCCACAGCCGGTTGTCAATTTCGGCAATCTCGGGCGGCGACATAGTAGATGAGGCAGGGTTTGGCCGCAGCGTTCAGCATCACGTTATTCCGTTTGAGCTTGAGCCGAAAGGAATGTTGCATTCTATCGGTGTGAGGGGCTTGCCATTTTACGGGACTATTCCCGACGTATACCGGGCATGGACAGATTTGGCTTTTGAAGCCATTTCCAACATTTTCGAACAGCAGGGGAGGCCGGATCTGATCGCTACCTTTGGCGAGCCCATGAGCGATCATCTTCTCGGAGTTCGCTTGAAGCGGAAGTTCAATCTTCCGTGGCTCGCGCATTTTAGCGATCCATGGTCGGACAATCCCTTTCGCGGTTTGCAGCCGCTGTCGAAGTTTGTGAACCGTATGCTCGAGCGGCGCGTTCTGGAGCATGCTGATTCAGCGGTTTTCACGTCGGAAGAGACGGTCAACCTTGTCTACCGTAAGTACGAATCGTCACTGCGGGAGCGATCATCTGTTTTGTCGCATGCCTTCGATCCGGGCTCCTATGGTGACGCGGAGAAAGCTGAGGCCGGGCCGATTATTTTGAGATACATCGGAAATTTCTACGGCCATCGCTCGCCTCGTCCGTTGATCAACGCGCTCGGTTATATTGCGCGTCATGCTCCGCATGTTCTTTCCGATGTTCGCGTCGAGCTTGTGGGCGGTATGCCGCCTCGAATGCTTCGTTCCAGTGAATGGAAATCGCTTCCAGTGGGGCTTCTGGTTGCTCGCGGCAGCGTGTCCTATGCCGAGTCGCTTCACCTCATGAAAACCTCGGATATTTTGCTGACGATTGATGCGCCGGCGCAGAAGAGTGTTTTTTTTCCGAGCAAACTTGCGGATTACATCGGTGCGGGTAAACGGCTTGTTGGTATTGTGCCGCCGGGGGCCGCTGCGCGTATTATTGAGCATTGTGGCGGGAGGTCGATTTCGCCAACAGATCGCGTTCCTGACGTAGCTGATGTGTTGACGAGTGAAATCGAGGCCGTTCGATTGCAACGAAAGAGCCATGTCTCGAAGTCGTCATTTGCGGGAGATGCCGCCCGCTATGATATCGCGAATGTTGCGCCTGTGTTCGATGCGTTATGCAGAGCGACGGTCGAGGCTGCGCGAGCCCGTTCAAAGGTGCCATCATGACCGCCTGCCCGTTGTGCGGGTCGGAGGAAAGCTGGCCGATGCGCTGGACTCCGGATCCGGCTGTTCGGCAATGGCGCCTTGATCATGGAGATTCGCGCGCTTATGGCTGGTCGCTTTGTCAGCGATGTGGAAATGGCTATCCAGCCTTTCAGCCATCACCCGATCTTCTTTCCTTTTTCTGGAACCGGGATCGGCAAGATAGTTTCAACGACGATACACAGAGCGAAGCCGTTTGGACTACTCGAAAAGCTGCCAGTCGAAGAAATGCAGCGCGCACTTTCGAGATGTTTGTTCCGCTGCACTCGGTAAAGTCGGGACGCTTTATCGATATCGCTTGCGGCTTGGGTGAAACGGTTAAATACTTTTCTGAGCGTGGCTGGGACTCCCAAGGGATCGATGTGGATCCGGCGCTCAAGCGGTTCCATGATCTCATCGGGATACGATCCAAAATTGGGCAGATTGAACTCGTCGAGATCGATGGGACGTTCGATATCATTCACATTTCCCACGCCATTTATTTCATTACCAACCCCGCCGCATTTCTGCAGCGTCTCAAATTATCCCTCAAGCCTGATGGGTTGCTGTGCATCGTTATTTCGAACTTTCTCGCTCCCGAGGATGCCGGCCTGCCGGGTTACGCGCATAGTTTCTTGCCCACGGCTAGTTCGATGCGGTACGCATTGGCAAAAGCCGGTTACGAGGTCGTACTGTCCCGAAAGAAAGCTGGCAGTATCTATATTGCCGCTCGGTCGGGCAAAGGCCGTATTCCGCGCATTTATCCGGGTCTCATTCGCCTTGGTTATGAGACAAAGGCGCTAAGATATTTGCTCATAGGCCGCCCGAAGTTGCGGTTGTATGGAATCGCAAAAGCCGTTTTGTCGCGAATGGGCTTGCGTTGAAAATCGAAATGTTTCGGCGGCGTCCATGTGCGGTATAGCCGGCTTTATTGATCCTCGTCTCGCGTTTGACGGTGTGGAGATTGCTCAGCGTGCCCGCGCAATGGGCGATGCCATCGCACATCGTGGACCTGATGCCAGTGGTATTTGGACTGATGACGCCTTCGGTCTGGCCCTGTCGCATCGCCGCCTGTCCATTGTCGATCTGTCGGCGGCCGGTGCGCAGCCCATGGTGTCAGCCGATGGGCGCTGGGTGATTTGCTATAATGGCGAAATTTATAACAGCGATGATATCCGACGCGGCTCTGCGCTGAAAGCGGTCGCATGGCGCGGTCATTCCGACACAGAAACGATTGTCGAGTCCGTCGCGCATCGCGGACTGAACACCACGCTGGATGATCTCAATGGCATGTTCGCCATTGCGCTGTGGGATCGCAAGGAGCGGGTGCTTCACTTGGTTCGCGACCGGCTCGGCATCAAGCCGCTGTTCGTCGCTCAGTCCGGGGAGCAAATCTTCTTTGCGTCCGAACTGAAAAGCTTTCACGCGACGCGAACGCTAACGCTGGAAATCGACCCGTCGTCGGTGACCAGCTTTCTTCGCTTCGGCTATGTGCCGGCGCCTCATAGCATCTACCGGGGCGTGACGAAGCTGATGACCGGAGAGCATGCTGCGTTTTCACTTCGCGGTGACATGACCAGTCGCCGGTACTGGTCCGCTGGGGATGTCGCGTTGCGGGGCATCGAATCTCCTCTCGACATCTCCGATGAAGAGGCAACCGCACAACTGTCGGGCCTGCTTGCGGATGCAGTCTCCCGGCAAATGCTCGCTGACGTTCCGCTTGGCGCGTTCCTGTCCGGCGGCATCGACTCGTCGGCCGTCGCCGGGCTGATGGTCGCCGCGGGGCGCGGACCTGTGCGCACGTTCTCGATTGGATTCCCCGAATTCGGCTTCGATGAATCGAAGGATGCCGCCGCCGTCGCACGGCATCTCGGCACACAGCATACCGAACTCGTGGTTCATGCCTCCGATGCTCTCGGCGTGGTCCCTCAGCTTTCTGAAATGTACGACGAGCCATTTGCGGACTCCTCGCAAATTCCGACGCATCTGGTGTCGAAGCTCACCCGTCAATACGTAACTGTCGCATTGTCAGGAGACGGTGGCGACGAATTGTTCGGCGGCTACAATCGCTATCGGCTGGCCGAAGGCATGTCGCAACAGCTGTCACGCCTCCCGCTGGGAGTGCGGCGTGTCGCGGCGGGCGCGCTGCACGCGGTGCCCATGGCATGGATCGATGGTCTCGCATCGCTTGCGCCGCGCGGAATGCTGCCCTCGCAAATGGCTGACAAGGTGCGCAAGCTGGCACATGTGATGACGCTCGATTCCGAAGGGATCTATCGCAGGCTGGTNAGCCAGTGCGAGGATCCGGCGGTGCTCGCGCCATTGGCGGATGAGCATCCTCTGACGCCATGGTCGACGGGAGCAATAGGGGCGCTGCCGACTTTTCTGGATCGCATGCAACTGCTCGATACGATAACTTATCTGCCGGACGATATTCTGCAGAAGGTTGATCGGGCCTCAATGGCGGTTGCGCTCGAAGCCCGCCCGCCGTTGCTGGATCACCGCGTGGTGGAGTTTGCATGGCGTCTGCCACGACGCTTCAAGATCCGTGACGGTGAAACAAAATGGCTACTGCGGCGTGTCACGGAACAGATAGTGCCGCGACAATTGCTCGATCGGCCCAAGATGGGTTTCGGTATTCCGCTCGCTGAATGGCTGCGCGGTCCTTTGAGAGATTGGGCAGAGGACCTGCTTGATCCGCAGCGGCTTGGCGGAGGCTTTCTCAATGTCAGCGCCGCGCGCCGCTTGTGGGCGGATCATCTGACGGGCCGCAGAAACTGGGCTTACGCGCTTTGGACCATTCTGATGTTTGAAGCCTGGCGCAGGCGCTGGTCCGACGCGTGAACTGATGGGCGTCTGGCAACCTGACATGCCACGCATCCTGTTTGTCACCAAGAAGCTGGTGATGGGCGGCGCGGAACATCATTTGGCGCAGCTACTGCCCGCTCTGCTGTCGCGTGGCTTTCCGGTGGAGTTGTTCGTGTTGGAAAGGGGTGGAGAACTGGAAATCGAGCTGGCGAAGGTGGGCGTGACGATCTCCGGGTTGCCGCGCCGTTCAGGGCGCCTCATGCATTTGTTGACGGCGGCTGTTGAACTGTATCGTCGCATTCGTCAGGCGCGGCCTGATATTCTGCACTTCTTTCTGCCGGAACCTTATCTGGTCGGTGCCGTTGTCGCGGCCATCGCGCGCCACCGGATTTGCGTTATGAGCCGCCGTTCACTGGCGCACTATCAGCGCAACCATCCCTGGTTCGGACGCATCGAACGTCTGTTTCACCGCCGCATGACGGCATTGTTGGGAAATTCACAGGCCGTTGTCGATGAACTGATTGCTGAAGGAGCGGATCGCCGGAAGATCGGCCTGATCCACAACGGTGTGACCATCGCTGCGCCTGCCAGCGTGCAAGTCCGCGCAGCGCAGCGCGCAGCGTTGAATATTCCCGACAGTGCCTTTGTCATGACGATTGTCGCCAACCTCTTTCACTATAAAGGCCATGCAGATCTTTTCGACGCGCTCGGAAAGGTCGCATCGCAATTGCCCCAGCCGTGGCGCCTGGTTGTCATCGGGCGAGACGAGGGGGAAGGTCCGGGGCTGCGCGTACAGGCGGAACGTCTCGGTATTGCGGAAAATATTCTTTGGCTCGGAGAGCGGCGCGATGTTGAAGCGATCCTGCGAGTGGCAGATGTGGCGCTGCTCGTGTCTCATCAGGAAGGCTTTTCGAACGCCTTGATCGAGGCGATGGGGCAGGGGTTGCCCGTTGTCGCGACAGCGGTCGGAGGCAATCTGGATGCGGTCGTCGATGGCGACTCCGGTTTGCTCGTTCCGCGAAAGGCGCCTGCCGCTCTCGGCGCAGCGATCCTTGCGCTTGCATCCGATCCAGCGGCACGCCGGGCGATGGGCATGGCGGCGAGGGCGCGCGTTCTGGCGATGTTCTCTCAGGACGCCTGTATCCTGCGCTATGATCGCCTCTATCGAGGCCTGGAAATTTCGTCGAATTGCGCGGTACAGGCCACGATTGATGGCAATAAATTGCCGCTTACCGGAACAAATTAAGCCTGAGGGACGCGGTTTTCTCTCTTGGTCCCAATACATTTGCGTGCCAGAAGGGCCCGCAGACAGTAACACTCGCTTGAAATGATATTGCTATCATGGCTTCTCCATCACAGACGCGTAAAGCACAGATCCTTGCACACTCGAATGAATACGCAGCTTCGCGCCCGGATTGGCGGAGCAAGGCTGCATTTTTTCATCGGGAAGACGAAGCTTATCTGCGGTTCCTGATCCCGGAAAACGCGCGTGTTCTTGAGATCGGATGCGGCATTGGTGACACACTTGCTGCGCTCAAGCCATCTTATGGTGTGGGGATCGATTTCAGCCCGGCACTGATTGATATTGCTCGTAAGCGCCATTCCGAGCTGACATTTGTTGTTGGCGATGCCGAGGTTCCTGCAACGATTGCGTCTGTCGAAGGTCCGTTCGACTACATTCTTGTTCTCGACGCTATCGGTTCTCTCGATGATTGCCAGAAATTCCTCGAACAGCTCCATCCGCTTTGTTCGCGAGAGACGCGCGTTGTCATCGGATATTTCTCACACCTTTGGCAGCCCGTTCTCAAATTCGCGGAATGGATCGGTCAGCGCATGCCGCTGCCGCCGCAGAACGCGCTTGCTCCGGCGGATGTTGCGGCGATCGCGCAGCTCGCGGATTTTGAATCTGTGAAGTCAGAACAGCGGATACTGATGCCGGTATCGGTGTTCGGACTGGGGCATCTGGTCAACCGCTTTATCAGCATCCTGCCCGGATTCCGCTTCTTCGCCTTGCGTCACTACTCTGTTTGCCGGTCGTGGCCCGCAGCAAGGGAAAACCTCAAATCCGCAACGGTCGTTATTCCGGCGCGTAACGAGCGCGGCAATATCGAGCCCGCCGTGCAACGCCTGCCGCAGTTCTGCGACGATATCGAAATCATTTTCATCGAGGGGCACAGCAAGGACGGCACCTTCGAAGAAATGGAGCGTGTCAAGGCGGCTTATCCCGACAAGGACATTAAGCTGATGCGCCAGCCTGGAAAGGGCAAGGCGGACGCTGTCTTCACGGCTTACGATGTCGCTCGGGGCGATGTTTTGATGATCCTTGATGCGGATCTTACGATGCCGCCCGAGCAATTGCCGAAATTCTGGGAAGCGATCAAGTCGGGCAAGGGTGAATTTATCAATGGCTCGCGTCTCGTCTATCCGCTTGAGGACGACGCGATGCGATTCTTGAATCTGATCGCGAACAAGATCTTTTCCTATCTGTTCTCGTGGCTGTTGAACCAGCGCTACACCGATACGCTCTGTGGCACGAAAGTTATGCGGCGGACAGATTATTATCGTCTGCGCGATGGAAAGGCCTATTTTGGCGACTTCGACCCATTCGGCGATTTCGATCTGATTTTCGGGGCATCCAAGCTGAATCTGAAGACGGTAGATTTGCCGATCCGCTATGCTGCCCGTGCCTATGGAGAAACTCAGATTTCCCGTTTCCGCCACGGCTTGATGCTGCTGAGAATGGTGGTGTTCGCGTTCTTCAAAATCAAAGCGATTTGATCGTGAGCGCGAACTTCATCCGGTGCCGAAGCGGCTGATAGATGCCTGATGTTCTCGACAATTATCGTTCAATCTGGGAGCGGAAGCCCGTTCTCCGAACAGTCTATGGCGATATTTTTGAGAGGATTGCCAGTCGGACGGTGCCGGGCACGACCCTGGAGATCGGCGGCGGCATCGGCAACCTGAAGGAGCGGATTGACGATCTTGTTTCGTCGGACATTCAGTTCGCACCATGGCTGGATCTTGTTGCCGACGCGCAAATGCTTCCATTTGCCGATGGAGCGTTGTCGAACATCGTGATGCTCGATGTGCTGCATCATATTGAATTTCCTTCACTGTTGTTTCGTGAAGCGTCGCGTGTTCTGAGGCCTGGTGGCCGGATCATCATGGCTGAGCCAGGTATCACGATGGGCAGCAGATTGTTTTATCATCTGCTGCATCACGAACCTGTGCAGATGGATGCCGATCCGCTTCTGGAAGGGGCGCCGGATCGGAGCCGCGATCCGTATCATTCCAATCAGGCAATCCCGACATTGCTGGCGACCAGTTATCGCGAACAGTTTCATGCCAAATTCCCTGATTTGATGATCAGTGAAACGCAGTGGTTCTCGTTTATCGCTTATCCCTTTAGCGGCGGCTTTAGGCCTTGGTCACTGGTGACCGAGCCGATAGCGCGAGGGATGCTTTGGCTGGAGAAGCATGCGGAGCAGGGCCTCGGTCGGCATTT
>JGI24770J26754_10003807_pt1 | contig 10034 bp, 5 predicted proteins | sample LakOneMetagenome_FD_26754 | JGI IMG/M metagenome (IMG submission 26754) | reverse complement strand
GGTGTCCGAAACCCGGTTGAGGCAGGTCCGCCAGTTCACGACGCCATCCGTGCGTGTGTAGAGCGACGACGTCGGAACGGGAAGATCGCCTGCGATGGCCCGAATGTCCCTGAGATCGGCATCCTGGATCTTCTCGCCGGACAACATTTCATAGATGTTCCTGGCGTTGGTGGCGCTGATGTCGCCCGCAAACGGACTGCCGAGGGTCACGACATAGCGCACCATCTCAGGCATCCGCAGCGCCAGATCGCGCGCATAGACGCCGCCCAGACTCCAGCCCACAAGACTAACCTTGCGGCCCGTCGCGTTGTGGACACTGGTCAGCAGCTTGGCCAGTTTGTCGCGCATGCTGTAGACGCCGCCGGTGTTGCGTCCAAAACCCCATGGATGGGTCGAGAAACCGAGCAGGTCCAGATAGCGCCGCAGGATCAGCGTGGACACATCGCTTGCCAGCAGCCCGGGCAGGACCAGCACCGGATGACCATCTCCGCGCGGCGCCATCAGGAGCGCCGGCGTCATCAGGAGCGTCGCGTTCAGCTCGAAAACACCCCGTCCCTCGGCCAGGAAAAGACCGAGATTTGGCGGCCGCAGACGGCCCTTTTCGGCAAGGTAGCTCTCGTTAACACTCATCGCGACCTGCCCCGTTGACCACGCCGTTACTGCTCCGCATTGAGGCAGTCCGCTCAGTCTAGAAGCATGTCGGGGCGTCTGCCAATTGGCTTTCGGAGAAAACTCAGGCTTGGTGAATATTATTGCTCTGCACCATGCTCCGGACATGTTGGGGGAATATGGATTGCAACCCGCAAGCGGTCTGCGACCCGATGCCTAGGGATCACGAGGAGCGGCCCTGACGCATTTTCCGCCCAATTGCGATAGCCTGTGATGACGATGGCCCGAGACCCCGCATGAGCACCTACCGCCTCGAACATTTTTTCGCGCCGCGCTCGATCGCGCTGATTGGCGGCAGCACAAAGCCCGCGTCGGTCGGCGGCACGACACTGCGCAACCTGATCAGCGGCGGATTTGGCGGGCCGATCTACATCGTCAATCGCCAGTATTCCGAAATCGAAGGCATCAAGACTCTTCGCGATATCGAAGACATTCCCGAAATCCCCGACCTCACGATCATCTCGACGCCGCCGTCCGCCATCCCCGGCATTGTGAAGCGCGCCGGCGCACGCAACTTTCCCGCGGCGATGGTTCTCTCCGCCGGCCTTGGTCTTGGCACCGGCTCATATACCGAGACCATCGCGCAGACGGCGCGTCTCACCGGCCTGCGTCTGGTCGGCCCCTCGCTCGGCATTCTGGTGCCGAGTTTCAAACTGAATGCCAGCTTCGCATCCCGCCTGCCGCAGGATGGGGATCTCGCATTGATCTCCCAGTCCGGCGCGATCTCCACTGCACTGGTCGAATGGGCCGCAAACCGGAATGTCGGATTTTCAGCTATCGTCTCGACAAGTGAAAACCTCGACGTGGATTTCGGCGACCTGCTCGACCATTTCGCGCTCGATTCCAACACGCGGGCCATCCTGCTTTACATTGAATCGATCAGTGACGTGCGCAAGTTCATGTCGGCAGCGCGGGCAGCCGCGCGCGTCAAACCCGTGGTGGTCATCAAGTCCGGCCGTCACACCCAGGGCGCGCGGGCGGCGGCGACTCATACAGGCGCACTGGCGGGAGCCGATGCCGTGTACGATGCTGCGTTCCGCCGGGCCGGTCTTCTGCGCGTGCTGGATCTCGACGAACTGTTCTCCGCGGCCGAGACGCTCGGTCATCTGCAATCGTCGCACGGCCATCGGCTTGCCATTGTCACCAATGGCGGCGGCCTCGGCGTACTCGCGGTGGATCGGCTGATCGATCTCGGCGGCGAACTTGCAGGTCTTTCCGAGGATGTCCGGAAAGGCCTCGACAAGGTTCTCCCCGAGAGATGGTCCCACGCCAATCCCGTCGACATCCTCGGCGACGCAACTCCCGAACGCTACGCGAAGGCGTGCGAACTCGTGCTGGGCGATACCGCGAACAATGCGGCGCTGATCATGAATGCGCCGAATACATTGGCCTCGCCGGTGGACTGCGCCAAGGCTGTGGTCGCAGCGGTCAAGCAGTTTCGCGCGGAAACCTATTCCCGTAAACCCGTCTTCGCCACATGGGTTGGCGATAGCGGAGAAGCCACCTCCGTGTTCGGGGAAGCCGGCATTCCGCACTTTTCCAACGAGGCCGATGCCGTGCGCGGCTTCATGCACATCGTGCGCTACCGGGAAGGCCTGGACGTCGCGATGCAGACGCCACCGAGTCTTCCGGAAGATTTTGCGCCGGATGTGGCGGCGGCCCGCGCAATCATCCAGAGCGCCTTGCAGGACAAACGGAGCTGGCTCAATCCAGTCGAGATCACCGAGCTGTTCGCCGCTTATGCGATCCCGATTGCCTCGGCGACGCTGGCGCGCGATCCGGATCAGGCCGCGCGCGCGGCAACTGCCATTCTCGCGGAAGGACATACGGTTGTCGTCAAGATCAGCTCGCCGGACATTCTGAACAAGTCCGATGTCGGCGGCGTGCGCCTCAACCTGACCAGCGAGCGCGCGGTCCATGATGCAACGGCAGAAATCCTTCAGCGCGCCCACACATCGCGGCCCAAGGCGCGAATCGACGGCGTGACCGTCCATCCCATGATCCTGCGTCCGCGTGCGCGCGAACTCATTGCAGGTCTCGCGGACGATCCGACCTTCGGTCCGGTCGTGGTGTTCGGGCGCGGCGGCACCGCCGTCGAAGTCATCAACGACAAGGCGCTCGCGCTGCCGCCGCTCGACCTCAATCTGGCGAAGGACCTGATTGCGCGCACGCGCGTGTCACGCATTCTCAAGAGCTACCGTGATGTTCCCGCCGCGGATGAAGGCGCCGTCGCGCTGCTGCTGGTGAAGATTGCGCAAATGGCGGCGGACCTGCCTGAAATCCGCGAACTCGATATCAATCCCCTGCTCGCGGACAAGGACGGCGTCATTGCCGCCGACGCCCAGGTGTCGATTGCCCCGCTAAGCGATGCGATCCGCGGCTCAGGTCACTACCGCTTTGCGATTCGCCCCTATCCGAAGGAATGGGAACGGCACACAGTCCTCAAGGACGGCAGGCACATTTTTGTCCGGCCAATGCGACCCGAAGACGAACATCTCTATCCGGAATTCTTTTCACACGTCAGCCAGGAAGATATCCGGCTCCGCTTCTTCTCCGCGATGAAGGAACTGACTCATCCGTTCATCGCTCGCCTGACACAACTCGACTATGCCCGCGCCATGGCCTTCATTGCCATCGAAGAAACGAGCGGAAAAATGCTGGGCGCGGTGCGCCTGCATACGGATGCGGATTTCGCCAGTGCCGAATACGCCGTGCTGGTGCGATCCGATCTCAAAGGGATCGGTCTCGGCTCGCTGCTGATGAAACTGATCATCGAATATGGCCGCGCGGAAGGCGTCCGCGCCATCCGGGGTCAGGTGCTGTCTGCCAACACGACAATGCTGGAAATGTGCCGCCGGCTCGGATTTGAAATTCGTTCCGACCCGCAGAACTCCGATATTTCCCTCGTCGTCCTGCCGCTCGCCAAGTCGGTGAAATAGGAGCGGCGCAATTGCGCCGCTCCATCGCATCTTGTCAGGGAACCAGAACGGCGCGTCCAACCAGCTTGCCCTTCTTCAGATCGTTCAGAGCCGCATCGGCCTGATTGAGAGGCAAAGTCGTGACCGGAATCGCCGGGATTTTCTTTTCACGCACAAGGTCGATCAGTTCCTGAGTTTCACTCAGGCTGCCGACATAGCTTCCCTGAATGGTCACGGCCTTGATGGGAATCAACGGCAACGCCCATGGCGCGCCGCCACCAAACAATCCGACCATCACCAGCTTGCCGCCCTTGCTCAGACAATCGAAACCGAGCGTCGCGGTCGCGGAGTTTCCGACGAGATCGATCACGCCGAGAACCGGCCCGCCGGCCTTTGTTGCGATCTGCTGCAGGGCATCCGGCGCAGTGCCATCAACCGTTGCCAGCGCGCCGGCCTTCTCAGCAGCCTCCCGCTTGCTCGCATCGATATCGACAACGATAGCGCCCTTCCCGCCCATGGCCTTGAGAAGAGTTAGCGCCATGAGGCCAAGCCCTCCCGCACCGAAAATCACGATCGGCTTGTCGAGCACATCCTGCAGCTTCTTGATCGCGCTGTAGGTCGTCACACCGGAACAGGCATAGGGCGCGGCGGTGACGGGATCGAGGCCCTTCAGGTCCAGCAGATAACGCGGATCGCGCACCATGATGTGGTCGGCGTATCCGCCGTCGCAATACACGCCGAGCGAACTCGGCTTGACGATGCACATATTCTCGTCACCGGTGGCGCAGGTCGCGCATTTGCCGCAGCCCTGCCAGGGATAAACAAGCCGCACATCACCCACGGAAACGCCCTTGGCGTCCGGCCCGAACGCCACGACCTCGCCGACCGTCTCATGCCCCATCGTCAACGGCAAAGAGACGCCGCGATCCTTCAAGGACAGCGGCTTGCGGCCATGCCCGAGATCGTATCCGCCTTCCCAGATATGGAGGTCGCTGTGGCAAACGCCTGCCGCCTTCACCTTCAACAGCACCTGCGTGCCGGTCGGCTGCGGAGTCGCGACGTCCACTTCCTTCAACGGCCCGTTGAATTCCTCGACCTTGAAGCTCTTCATCGCGCAATCTCCCTTTTCTTATTGAGCCGTCCAGAACGCGGCCTCCATGCGGGCGGGAGTAGAGGCGAGCGGAGGCAGGCCTGTCAATATGGCCGGCCGGATGGCCAGCCCGCACATGAAACTTGGCCGCGGCCAGCGGATGGACTACGCAAGGCAGACCGGAAGAAGCTGGCCGGTGCTATTCGAAAGCAAACCGCGATGACCGACCAGTTTGACTGGAATCTCGTTCGATCGTTCCTGGCGATTACGCGCACCGGAAGCATGACGGCTGCGGCCAAGCGGCTCAAGATCGACTATTCCACTCTCAGCAGGCGAATTGCCGCACTCGAAGCGTCACTGGGATCGCAGCTGTTCGATCGCCGCACCAGCGGATCGTCGCTCACCGAGGCTGGTGAGCGGCTTCTGGAGATGGCAGAGCAAATGGACCAGCTCGCCACTTCAGCCGCGCAATCCATCGGAGCTTCGAAGCTTCAGGCCACCGGCGCTGTGCGGATCGGAACGCCGGACGGTTTCGGCACAAAGTTCCTCGCCCCGCGCCTCGGCGCGCTAAGCGACCGGCATCCCGATCTCACCATCGAACTCGTCGCGATGCCGCGCGAGTTCAGCCTCTCGCGGCGTGAGGCTGACATCGCCGTCAGCCTGACACAACCCAGCGAAGGACGGCTGCATTCGCGCAAGCTGACCGATTACGAACTTGGGCTTTACGCCTCGAAGGACTATCTCGCCAAACATCCAGCCATCAAGACAACCGCCGACGTGCCGTCGCACCGGTTCATCTCGTATATCGACGATCTGGTTTATTCGCCGGAGCTTGAATACACGCACTTCGTCTCGCCCGACCTGCGGCCTGCGATCAAGAGTTCGAACCTGCTCGCGCAATTAAACTCGACCATCGCAGGTGCGGGCCTTTGCGTACTCCCCTGCTTCATCGCACAGACAGAGCCGCAGCTTGTTCGGGTGTTGCCGAGTTTCCGGTTGATCCGGACATTCTGGCTGTTGCTGCACAGCGACCTGCGCAATATTGCACGCATCCGGGTCACGGCGGATTTTATGGCCGAGCAGGCAAGCCAGGCGCAGGCGCTGTTTCTGCCCAAAGGTCAGAAATAAAGTCCGGCACTAAGGCGCAACAGCCGGGGATATGCCCCAAGGCTAGATGCCGCCACCGCCGTAGCAATATCCATAACAACCACCGCCGCCCGGACTTGTGTTCGGCTGGTTCGCTTGATTGGTCTGGTTGGATTGCGACTTGTTCTTCGCAGCAGCATTGCCGCCGTCGAAGATCGAGAAATATCCAAGCGGGTCCGTTCCCGGCGGCTTCGCCGGATCGGCCACGATGGTCTTTCCAAAGCCAAGCCGCGCGGCCATCTGGTCCGTCGGCAGATCGCTAACACCGCCCTTCTGCCCCGGTCCGCTGGTCAGCGCGGCCATGATCTTCTGCAGCAGGAAATCCGGAATCGGGAACGGCTCCGGAATCGGATCGTTCGGACCGGACACCCAGGTCATGTAGCCCGGGCGGACGATCACCGAGCCCGCATTGTTCTTGATCACCACCGAACCGACATGGCCGATGACAATCTCGCCCTGCGCCTGCGCCAGTTTCGGGTCTGAACCGGTGAAGCCCGGCGGGATCGGATACACCACGGTCGCCACGCCACCGCGAATACCGAGCGTCGCAACCGGCGTCTTTACCGTAACGCCTGCGGTGTGGCTGATCTGCCCGCCGACGAAGCGCATCATGCCCTTGGCGACGGTCGCCACCATCTTCCCGGTCCCGGCATTGGGATCGTAGACATATTCATCGATGACGATGTTGCTGTTGCGGCCGACATTCAGCGTGGAGGTATCGGGGAACATGATCTGCGTCGATCCCGACGCCGAGGTCTGCACCCGCTCCTTGTAGATAATGTTGGTGCCGATGGTGAGCGTGCGCACACCGGCGCCCGGCGGCGTGCCGGTGGCATCGAGGTTGACCGCGCCGACGCGTCCCGAATTCTGCGCTTCAGCAGCAGGAATAAGCGCTGTCGTAGACAGCAGCACCGTCAGCAGTGACCGGAGATATGTCTCTTTGGAAAACAACATCTGCTGCCACCTCAAAAACGAGCGGTTGGACCGAACATCACCGAGAAATTATCCAGGCGATAGTTCGGCAACGAGGAATTGGTCTTGTCGTACTGAACTGCGGCGGAAATACCGAAGTTCTTCGTGATCGGCGCATTGAACAGCGCACCCACCGTCCACTGATGATCGCCGCGCACCGTCAACGGATCGATCAGCGGATTCGCCGCATCGAAGCGCGTGTCGATCCATCGCACGAACGGCGCGATGCTCCAGTTGCGCGACATCCAGACGAACGGCGGGCCGAACTCAAGAGTCAGGGCCGCTTCCAGCGCCCACTGATCGAACGACTGGAATGCAAGGGCTGCATCGCCACGGCGATACAATCCGCGCGCATCGAGCTTGATCTGCTGTGCGATATTCCAGCTTGCTCCGAGGCTGGCCGTATACCAGTCGCTGGAGCCGAAGCCTGCGGCAGGATCGGTGGTCCTGAAATCGGCGCGGCGCCATTCGAAATCCGGGCCGAACGTGAACCTGTCGTTCACGGGAATCTTCACCCCCACACCGGCGCCTGCCGTCGAGAAATAGGATACGCCGCCAAGCCAGGTGTTACCGCCCACCACATAAGGCTTGATGGTCACGCNGGGCAGAAGTTCCGGCGCGAGCGCGAGCCGTGGACCGAAGCTGACTTCCAGAGTGCCGACGTTCAGATCCTTCAGGCGCGACTGCTCGGTGAGATATCCGACCGCGCGAGTCTCAAGAATATCGCCGCGCTGGTTTTGCAAATCGTAATCGTGGCTAAGGCCGACCAGCCCGAACCAGTTGATGTCGCTTTTGCGCTGCGCTGTGGGCAACAGTGCGAGATCCTGACCGCCGAGGCGCAGAGTGCCATTGCCCGGCGCGAAGCTCGCGTTGCTCTGGGAGCGAATACCGGTTTGGGCGAAACCGGAGAACCGGCTTGGCTGAAGCTGCTTCTCGGTATCGGGAAGATAAGTCTCGACCCGCTCCTTCGTCACCGGATCGATATCCGGACTCGCGAGCGCTTCCTTGAAATAGCGCTTTGCCATTTCATAGGAGCCGAGACGGAAATACAGCGCGCCGAGTTCGTACTTCACCCGCGTCAATTTGGGATTGTAGAACAGCAGACGTTCAAGCGCGCCGATCGCGGCTTCGTAATCTCCGCGCGCGGTCGCAACCTTCACATAGGCAAACGTCACTTCGTGGTTGCCGGGATTGCGGACCATCTGCTGAAACAGGTTCTGCTGTTCCGCTGCATCCTGCGCACGCGCGTCATTCGCATGAGCGAAAAAGACAAGTGCGCAAACAGCCCAGATGCTGTGGGCCGAGACGGCCTGCATTCGCGGCCTTTTCGAAACAGGCGATACTCGAAACCACATTGCAAAATATCCTGCCGTCAATGACTACGGTAGAACCATAAAAGCAGCATCAAATCAACGCAGTACCATTCGTTTCGCGTGACCGAATTGGCACAGGTGGGAGAAAACGCCGACCGGCCGAACCGCGACTACGCCTGCCTCTGGCTTAGGCATTGGTACATGTGAGCGAGCCATCGGTTCACATCGCCGAAAGAAATTTTCGCCGGGAAATCAGCAGCTACGCCGAACTTCGCAACCTGAGCATCGAGGAAAGAACCTTCGGGCGGCGCCAGATGATGCGGTATCCCGGCACGCCGCCACACATCATCGTGGAGGTGCGCGAAATGAAAATCATTGCACATTCGATTCAATTTCCCGGCGCTGTCGGGGTTGAACAGGTCCGCGACTTCAAACCAGGAGATAGGATTAAGCGGCACGACCTGTCGGATTATACCGTTCAGCCTGTGCCGCGCGACCAGCTCCGTCAGCAATACCGATCCCGATTCGTGCCAGCCTTCGCGCCAGTCCTGGAGCGAATTCGACAATCTCTCCGTTTCCGCCAGCGCTTCCGTCAGCAAGCCATGCCCCGCCGGAAACTTCAAAATGCCCGTCGGCACGCGGCCGAACTCATCCATGTTGGCGAAAACAACATCGCCCACCGGAAGATCAGGCTTCAACAGCAGGATATCAGGATCGATCCACCATCCGCCTCTAGTGTGAAGCAATGCGTAGCGGAAGAGATTGGCATGGATTGCGAATGCGCCTTCTTCGCCAAGCAGTCTCAAGACTCGCTCACGCGGAAGAATCGCTCCCGCATCCTCAACATGGACCCAGTCCGGAACATTCAGATCGCGGTTGTAGGAATAGACCTCGACACGATGCCCGGCAGCCGCAAAACTTTTGAGACACATCAACTGATAAGGATTGATCGTCTCGCCGTGCCAAAAGGTTTTCAGCGTCTGCGGTGCTCCGGCCTGCGGATGATTGTCGCGCGGAGAAACGTCCGCATTACCAAAGGAGCGCTGGCCCGCTTGCCAGCCACCGGCTTGAACCGAGCGGGCGAATTGATCCAATGCGTCGAAAGGAATCTTCGAAGCGGACAGCTTCTGCTTCAGTTCCTTCATCACCCAGAACTCGCGAAACCAGCCCTCGATCGCATGGCTGGACAACCGCGCGCCTTGCGGCACATCGATTCCAAAGCGCCTGAACAGCGCATCGAGAAAACTGCCTTCGGGCGGACCGAGGGTTTTCGGAATCCGCAGCGCGCGCCACAGGTCGTTCCATAAATGCACGAAATCGCTTGAAGCCACCCGCCGAAAGGCCGCCTCGCACTGTGCGGGATCGAAGAACATCAGGATTTCGTTGGGATGGATCTCGTAGGCGCTGGATTTCGGACGGACCAGATGATCGATGGCATAGTCCGATGCGAGACGCGTGATCAGCGCAGGCCCGACAATACCATGATCGGCGCCCGGCGCGGATATTCCCGCTCCCGGCAACAGTCTCATTGCCTCGTCGATCGCCGCGGTCATGATCGGCGACTGCGTTGGAAATTTCATGACAGCCGCGTTTGCGACGCCGTCTTCCTGATAGGCAAGATAGACCTTGTCGTCCGGCAGCGACTGCTTCATCACGACAATATCGAGGTCCATGTACCAGCCGCCGAATTTCTGAATGGCGAGGTATCTGAACAGGTCGGAATGCAGGGCCAGCGAAAGATCCCCGTCATTGTGATGAAACTGGTAGAGCGGTCCGGAGAACACCTCGCGCGCATCCACAAGCTCAACGCCTTCGGGGACGTTGAGAGTCTTGTTGTAGGTATAAAGCAGAACGCGCGCGCCAGCCGCCACTGCGCTACGCAGCGACAAGTCCTCGTAGTAGCTGAGATCCGGCCCGGTCCAGAAC
>JGI24770J26754_10003804_pt1 | contig 10035 bp, 10 predicted proteins | sample LakOneMetagenome_FD_26754 | JGI IMG/M metagenome (IMG submission 26754) | reverse complement strand
GTCTCGACTATTCGGCACGGACGGCGTTCGGGGCCTGGCCAACCGTGATCTCACGGCTGGCCTGGCCCTGAGCCTTGCCCAGGCCAGCGCAGCAGTATTGACCACCGGACGTCGTGCCACCGCACGTCTCGCCGAGGGTCGCCGCCCGGTAGCCGTGGTCGCACGCGACCCCCGCATCTCCGGTGAATTCCTGACGGCCGCAGTCTCGGCCGGACTGGCCAGCAGTGGCGTCGATGTTCTCGACGCCGGGGTGATCCCCACTCCTGCCGCCGCCTTCCTGATCGCCGACATCGGCGCCGACTTCGGTGTGATGATTTCCGCCTCACACAACGCGGCCCCCGACAACGGCATCAAGATCTTCGCCTACGGCGGAACCAAACTTCCCGACGACGTAGAAGACCGCATCGAGTCCTACATCGGTCGCGACACGCTCATGCCCATCGGCGGCGACGTCGGACGCGTGCGCCGCTTCGCCGACGCCGAAGACCGCTATGTGGTGCACCTGCTTGGCACGCTGCCCCACCGCCTCGACGGCATCCATGTGGTGCTCGACTGCGCCCACGGCGCCGCGGCCGGCGTCTCGCCGCAAGTCTTCACGGATGCCGGCGCCCGCCTCACCGTGATCGGCGCCGACCCGGACGGCCTGAACATCAACGACGGAGTGGGTTCGACCCACCTCGACAACCTCGCCAAGGCCGTGCTTGAACACGGTGCCGATGTGGGGATTGCCCATGACGGCGACGCCGACCGCTGCCTGGCCGTGGATCGTGACGGCAACATCGTGGACGGCGACCAGATCATGGCCATCCTCGCGGTATCGATGGCCGAACGCGGCGTGCTGAAAGACCGCACCCTCGTGGCCACCGTGATGAGCAACCTTGGTCTGCGCAAGGCGATGGCCGCCAACGACATCACCATGGTGCAGACCAAGGTGGGCGACCGTTACGTGCTCGAAGAGCTCAACGAACACGGCTACTCGCTCGGCGGAGAGCAGTCCGGGCACGTGATCATGACCAAGTACGCCACCACCGGCGACGGCATCCTCACTGGACTGCACCTCGTGGCCGAAATGGCTCGCACCGGCAAGACGCTCGCCGAGCTGGCATCCGTGATGACGGTCTACCCGCAGATCCTGGTGAATGTGCGCGGCGTTGACCACCGGGCCCTGAATTCCGACGAGGTCATCGCCGAGGCTGTTCGCGAGGCGGAGGCTGAGCTCGGTGNGACCGGACGCGTGCTGCTGCGCCCCTCCGGCACCGAGCCCATGGTTCGCGTGATGGTGGAGGCCGCCGATCAGCCCACCGCCGATCGCCTGGCCCATCAACTCGCCGCAGTCGTGCTCGAGCGCCTCGCCAACTAGCGCCTCGCAAGGGCGTGAAGCATGCCAACTGACAGGTTGCGCCCCATGGCTGATGGGCAAGGGGCGGAAGGTGTCCGCTCGCGAGCGGGATTGCATCTGGGGAAGCTAAACCTTGCGAAGCAGCACCGACGACACCGCGTGGGTGGAGTCCTTGCGCAGCACCAGGGTGGCGCGTGACCGGGTGGGACGGATGTTCTGCAGCAGGTTGGGCTCATTGATGCTCGTCCAGATGCTGCGCGCCCGCGCCCGAGCCTCGTCTTCGGTGAGCGTGGCGTAACGGTGGAAGTACGAGCGCGGATTGGCGAAGGCGCCGCGCTGGAGCTTGAGGAAGCGATCTTCATACCAGCCGGCGATGTCCTGGGTACGAGCGTCGACATAGATGGTGAAGTCGAACAGGTCGCTGACGGCCAGCCCGTGGCCGGCCCCGGGAGGCTGGAGCACGTTGAGGCCCTCGACGATGAGGATATCCGGCCGGCGCACCACGATTTGGGCGTCGGGCACGATGTCATAGCTCAGGTGTGAATAAAAGGGAGCGCGCACTTCGCTGGCGCCGCTCTTGATGGCGCTGACGAAGCGCAGCAGGGCGCGGCGATCGTAGGCCTCCGGGAAACCCTTGCGTTCCATCAGCCCCCGGCGGGCCAGCTCGGCGTTGGGGAAAAGGAATCCGTCGGTGGTGACCAGTTCCACCCGCGGAGTGTCCTCCCACCGGGCGAGCATCTCCCGCAGCAGCCGGGCGACCGTGGATTTACCGACGGCGACCGAACCGGCCACGCCGATCACGAACGGCGTGCGCTGGGCGCGTTCACCGAGGAAATCGCTCGTGGCCCGGTGCAATTGGCGCGCTCCCGCGGCATACAGGTTGAGCAGCCGGCTCAGCGGGAGGTAGACATCCGTCACCTCGTTGAGGTCGAGGGGTTCGCCCAAACCTCGGAGTTGAACGAGTTCGGTCTCTTTCAGCGGGAGGCGAGTAGTGGGCGCCAGCGCCGCCCAGTCCGCCCGGTCGAGCTCTACAAAGGGGGTGCCGTGGCCGTTGTTACGCTCACTGAACATCGGATCGGACATTTCACCAAGCTTAGTCCGACTAAAATCAAGGCCATGTGTGGAATTGTTGGATACGTCGGAAACAATAAAAGCGTCGAAGTCCTGATGGGCGGACTGCGCAGGCTCGAGTACCGGGGGTATGACTCCGCCGGGATCGCGGTCATCGATGAATCGGGCGCGCTCACCACGGTGAAGCGCGCGGGCAAGCTCAAGATGCTCAGCGATGAGCTCGCCGCGCACCCCATCGAGAACGGGCGCACCGGCATCGGGCACACCCGCTGGGCCACCCACGGCGGCCCGACCGATGAGAACGCGCACCCGCACCTGGGTGACAACGGCAAGCTCGCCCTCATTCACAACGGCATCATCGAGAACTTCGCGCCCTTGCGCGACGAACTGCTCGCTGAGGGCTACAACTTCGTCAGCGAAACCGACACCGAGGTCGCCGCCGTGCTGCTCGGCCGCGAGTACCAGCGCGTCGGAGACCTGGGTGAGGCGTTCCGCGCCATCGTCAACCGCCTCGACGGCGCGTTCACCCTGCTGGCCGTGCACGCGGACCAGCCCGGCGTCGTCGTGGGCGCCCGCCGCAACTCCCCGCTGGTGATCGGGCTGGGCGACGGCGAGAACTTCCTCGGCTCCGACGTGGCCGCCTTCGTCGAGTACACCCGCCGGGCCGTGGCCATCGGCCAGGACCAGATCGTCACCATCACCGCGGATTCCGTGAGCGTGACCGACTTCGACGGCCAGACCGTCGAAGCAGAAGAGTTCGACATCGCCTGGGACGCCTCGGCGTCCGAAAAGGGCGGCTGGTCCAGCTTCATGGCCAAGGAAGTCTCCGAGCAGCCGGATGCCGTGGCCAACACCCTGCGCGGCCGCATTCACGAGGGCCACGTGGTCGTTCCCGAACTCACTGAATTCGGTGATGATGTGCTGGCGGGCATCCGACGCATCGTCATCATCGCCTGCGGCACCGCGGCCTATGCGGGCCAGACCGCCAAGTACGCCATCGAGAAGTGGGCCCAGGTTCCGGTCGACGTGGAACTCAGCCACGAGTTCCGTTACCGCGACCCGGTGCTGAGCACGGACACCCTGGTGATCTCGATCAGCCAGTCCGGCGAGACCATGGACACGCTGATGGCGGTGAAGTACGCCATGTCCCTCGGCGCCAAGGCCATCTCGATCTGCAACACCCAGGGCGCCACGATCCCGCGCGAATCGGACGCCGTGATCTACACGCACGCCGGCCCCGAGGTCGCCGTGGCGTCGACGAAGGCTTTCGTCGCTCAGATTTCTGCACTGTACCTCTTCGCATTGCACCTGGCCCGGGTGCGCGGCACGCTGAGCGACGCCGAGCAGCTGGAGCAGGTGGAGGAGCTGCTGGCCATCCCGGAGAAGATCGCCACGACGCTGCTCGCTGAGGATTCGGTGCGCCAGCTCGCCCGTTACATGTCCGACACGCGCGCGGTGCTGTTCCTCGGCCGTCACGTGGGCTTCCCGATCGCGCTCGAGGGCGCGCTCAAGCTCAAGGAGCTCGCCTACATCCACGCTGAGGGCTTCGCCGCCGGNGAGCTCAAGCACGGTCCGATCGCNCTGATCGAGCCGGGCCAGCCCGTCTTCGTCGTCGTGCCGAGCCCGCGCGGTTCCGCCCACCTGCACCCGAAGGTCGTCTCCAACATCCAGGAGATCCGGGCCCGGGGGGCTCGGATCATCGCCATCGCCGAAGTGGGCGATGCCGCNGTGCTGCCCTTCGCCGACACCGTCATCCACATCCCGCTGGCCGGCCCGCTGTTCGAGCCGCTGCTGGCCGTGGTTCCGCTGCAGATGTTCGCCATGGAACTCGCCATCGTGAAGGGCCTCGACGTGGATCAGCCCCGCAACCTCGCGAAGTCGGTCACGGTCGAATAAGAGCGGCAGAAGGGACAACGGATGATCCGGGGTATCGGAGTCGACATCGTCGACCTGGCGCGATTCACGCGTCAGGTCGAGCGCACGCCCGGGCTCATCCCGCGGCTTTTCGCCGAGGGGGAGCGCGAGCTGCCCGTGCACTCCCTCGCCGCACGGTTCGCAGCCAAGGAAGCGCTGATCAAAGCCCTGGGTGACAGCGCAGGCACCACGTGGCGTGAGCTGGAAATAGCGTCAGACCCGCAGGGCAACCCCAGCTTCGTGCTGCATGAGTCGCTGAGAGCCATCATGGCTTTTCGGCAGGTCACCTCAGTGCACGTGACGATGACCCACGACGCGGGTGTGGCCTGTGCCTTCGTCGTGTTGGAAGGGGACTTGTGAGCGGCTTCCGCGAAGCCGTCATCGATCTCGAAGCCATCCGCGCCAACGNGCGTCAGCTGTGCGCGCTGGTGGGCACCCCCCACCTGATGGCGGTGGTCAAGGCCAACGGGTANGGTCATGGCGCCGTCCACGTCGCTCGCGCGGCACTGCAGGGCGGAGCCGACTGGCTCGGCGTCGCCGACATCGAGGAGGCCCTCGAACTGCGCGACGCCGGAATCACGGCACCGATCCTGGCCTGGCTGCACGACCCGGATGCGGATTTTCACTCGGCCGTCTCCGACGACATCGACCTGGGCCTGTCCACGGTGCGACAGCTTCGGCAGGCAGCGGATGCTGCGCTCGAACTGGGCCGTACGGCATCCGTTCAGCTCAAGCTGGATACCGGTCTGAGTCGGAACGGCCTGGCGGAGGCCGATTGGGCTGAAGCGATGAGCCTCGCCGCCCAGTATGAACGCGCCGGGCTGCTCTCGGTGCGCGGAATNTTCAGCCACCTCTCCAATGCCTCCGACGATGCCGACGCCGAGGCACTGGCGAACTTCGAACGGGGGCTCTTCGTCGCCCGGAGTGCCGGGCTCGCCCCCGTGCTGGTGCACCTCGCNTCCTCGGCAGCGGCGCTGCGCCTGCCGGAGGCTCGTTTCACGATGGTCAGAATCGGTATCGCCCTTTACGGGCTGAGCCCGTTCGAGAACGAGTCCTCAGCGCAGCTCGGGCTGGTGCCGGCCATGACGCTCCAGGGCCGGGTGGCGGCGGTGCGGCGGGTGCCGGCCGGTGCCGGCGTGTCCTACGACCATCTCTGGCGGGCGCCGGTCGAGTCCACGCTGGCCCTGGTGCCGCTCGGCTATGCCGACGGGGTTCCGCGCCAGGCCTCCGGAAGCGCTCGGGTGGCCATCGGGGACGACACGTATCCGGTTGTCGGCCGCATCGCCATGGATCAGCTCGTGGTGAGCGTGGGTCAGGCCGAGGTGGCCGTGGGCGATGACGTGGTGCTCTTCGGCGATCCCAGTGCCGGGGTTCCGGGCGCGACCGACTGGGCGCTCGCGGCGAACACCATCAACTACGACATTGTCACCAGGATCGGCCGCCGCGTACCCCGACGGTACCTGAATGCGTAGCACCGTTCCCGATTCCGAAGCCATGCACGAATTCGGAGCGGGCCTGGCCGCTCGGCTGCGCACCGGTGACCTGGTGGTGCTCACCGGCCCGCTGGGCGCAGGCAAGACCACCCTCACCCGCGGCCTCGGCGAAGGGCTGCGCGTGCGCGGCGCGGTCACGAGCCCCACCTTCGTGTTGGCCCGCACGCACCCGAGCACCGTGGGCGGACCCCCACTCGTGCACGTCGACGCCTACCGACTCTCCAGCGCCATCGAACTCGACGACCTCGACATAGACTTTGCGCACTCCATCGTGGTGGTGGAATGGGGCCGCGGCATGCTCGACGGCATCACCGACTCCTGGCTCGACATCGAGATCGAACGCCCGACCGGCGCCTCCGCAGCGGATGCCGACGCTGATGAAGAGCTCGACGCCGACGAACCGCGCACGGTCACCATCACCGGCTACGGCCCCCGCTGGTCTGCGACCGCGTGGCCGAACGTGCCCTGATCTGTGCCCTGACCGGTGCCCGGCCGATCAGCCGGGTCGGGCGTGCAGCGCGCGTGCCTTTAGGCTGAAGCAATGGCTACAGACGCTCACCCTCTCGCACCTCGACTCTGCAGCGGAGGCTTCTCGTGGAAATGAACACCACGCCCCGAGGCGCGCGCTACTGGATCACCCTGGTCATCATCGGGCTGATCGGCGGGCTGCTCTCCGGCGCTTTCGGCGTGGGCGGCGGCATCATCATGGTGCCGTTGCTGATCAGCTTCGTGCACATGGACCAGCGCCGTGCCGGCGCCACCTCNCTNGTGGCGATCATCCCCACCGCGCTGGTGGGCTCGATCACCTACTTCCTCAATGACGAGATCGACCTGGTCGCCGCCGGCATCATCGCCGCCGGCGCCGTGGTGGGGGCCATCATCGGCGCGGTGCTGCTGCGCAGCATTCCGCTGGTGTGGTTGCGCTGGATGTTCATTGTGCTCATGCTGCTCGTGGCCGTGCGGATGGTGCTGCTGGAGCCGGTGCGTGGCGATCAGCTCGAACTGAGCCCGCTGGTCTTCTTCGGCTACATCGCGCTCGGACTCATCATGGGCATCGCCTCCGGGCTCTTCGGCATCGGCGGCGGAGTCATCGCCGTGCCGGCGCTGGTGGCCATTTTCGGCATCAGCGACCTCGTCGCCAAGGGCACATCCCTGCTCGTGCTGATCCCCACCGGCATTGTCGGCACCGTGGCGAACCTCCGCGGCGGACTGGTCGACCTGCGAGCCGGCGCTGTTGTTGGAATCGCCGCGGTCGCGGCATCCGTTCCCGGCGTCGCCCTGGCCCTGCTGATGACGCCGCGGGTGTCGAGCATCCTGTTCGCCGCGCTGCTCGTGTTGGCCGCGGTGCAGTTGGCTGTGAAGGCCGTGCGTGCCCAGCGCAAGGCGCGGGCCGCGCGACGGGCCGACACCCCGCCCGTATAGGCTTGACGCGTGCTTCTCGCCATTGACACCTCCGCCGGTACGAGCGTCGCTGTCGTCGACCTTCGTCGAGGGGTGATCAGCGAACGCCGTGAAAGCGACACCATGCGCCATGCCGAGGTGATCGGCCGACTCATCCGCGAATGCCTCACTGAAGCGGATATCGCCGTGCAGGAGCTCTCCGGCATCGTCGGCGGCATGGGTCCCGGCCCGTTCACCGGACTGCGCGTGGGCATCGCCGCCGCTCGGGTGTTCGCCGTCGGTGCCGGCAAGCCGCTCGTTCCGGTGGTGAGCCACGATGCGATCGCCTTCGGCCACTACGCGGCCGGCCATGAGGGTCCGCTGGTCGTGGTGACCGATGCCCGCCGGCGCGAGGTGTACTGGTCCGCCTACAACGGGGCGGATGCCGCCGGCCTGCCGGAGCGCATCGGTTCGCCCGGCCTCACCAAGCCAGCGGCCCTGCTCGACCCGGCCGAAACCGATCCGCACCGGCTCTATGCCTGGTGGCCCCGCCTCGACGCGCCGACGGTCTCGGCCGGCGACCTCGGCATGGTCGCCGAGCTGTCCTTTGCCGCCGGGAAAGCCGCCGTCGCCGACGCGCCGCTCTACCTGCGTTCGCCCGATGTCACTCTGCCCAACGGCCGGAAGCGGGTGAGCTGAATGACCTGGCAGCTGCGCCGCGCCACACCCGCGGACATCGACGCGATCATGGCGCTGGAAACCAGCATCTTTGAGAACGACGCCTGGTCGGACGCCATGATGGCCCGGGACGTGGCCGATCCCTCCTGTTACTACCTGGTGGCGTTCCCGCCGGAGCATCCCGAACGGATCGAGGCCTATGCGGGGTTGCTGGCCCCCCGTGGTGCGACGGAGAGCGATATTCAGACCATCGGCGTGGCGGAGTCGGCCCGGGGACATGGCCTCGGACGTACCCTGATGCTCAGCCTGATCACCGAAGCCCGCGCCCGGGGCGCCCGACAGGTGTTCCTTGAGGTTCGAGCCGACAACCCGTCCGCCCAGAACCTCTATCGCTCGCTCGGCTTCGTCGAGCTCGGCCTGCGCAAGGGCTACTACCAGCCGGATAACGTGGACGCCCTGGTGATGCGCCTGAACATCCCCACTCCGGAGGCGGCGCTGGCTCAACCCACGCTCACCGAACCCGCGCCGATCCCGGAGGCTCGCGATGACATCTGACCTGAACCGCACCGATCCGCTCGTGCTCGGAATCGAGACATCGTGCGATGAGACCGGAATCGGCATTGTGCGCGGCACGCGGTTGCTCTCCAACACCATCGCCAGTTCCATGGACGAGCACGCCCGGTACGGCGGCGTCGTGCCCGAAGTCGCCGCCCGGGCCCACCTCGACGAGCTTGTTCCCGCCATCCATGCCGCCGTCGCGGAAGCGGGCATCCGTCTTGAAGACCTGGACGCGATCGCCGTCACCTGCGGTCCGGGACTGTCGGGCGCCCTGATGGTGGGCGTCGGGGCAGCCAAGGCCCTCGCCCTGGCCCTCGACAAGCCCATCTACGCCGTCAATCACCTGGTGGGCCACGTGGGTGCCGACCTGCTGCGCACCGGCGCGCACGGTGCTGACGAACCCCTCGAATACCCCACGATCGCCCTGCTGGTATCAGGCGGGCACACCTCGCTGCTGCTGGTGCGCGACCTCACCAGCGACGTGGAGCTGCTCGGCGAGACGATCGACGACGCTGCCGGCGAAGCTTTCGACAAGGTTGCTCGCGTGCTCGGCATGCCCTACCCGGGTGGTCCCCGCATTGACGAAGCGGCGCTCACCGGCGACCCGAACGCCATTCGGTTTCCGCGCGGCCTGAGCAAGCAGAAGGACATGGAGAAGCACCGCTACGATTTCTCATTCTCGGGACTCAAGACATCCGTCGCTCGCTGGGTTGAACAGCGCGAGGATGCGGGGGAGCCGGTGCCGGTCAACGATGTGGCTGCGAGCTTCCGGGAATCCGTCGTCGACGTCCTGCTCACCAAGGCCGTGGCGGCCTGCGCCGATTACGGTGTGCCGCGGCTACTGCTCGGCGGCGGCGTCATCGCCAATGCGCGACTGCGCGAGGCGGCGATCGAGCGAACGGATGCCGCCGGCATCACCCTGAGGATTCCGCCGTTGTCGCTGTGCACCGACAACGGCGCCATGATCGCGGCCCTCGGCGCGCAGTTGATCATGGCAGGCAAGCAGCCGTCCTCGATGGATTTCGGAGCCGATTCCACGCTGCCGGTGTCGGACATCCAATCGTAAAACAGGCTCTCATCGTGCTTTCTTCATCCGGTCGGGATATTCTGGGGCACAACCAACCGACAACCGTGTGTCATGAGGAGTCCTCATATGTCTGATCCCACCGATAGCAATCCGTCGTCTGACTCGACGCCCCCTGCTGCCCCCGCGTATCAGGCGCAGCCGGCGCCTGTCTATCCGCCGTCCGCAAACCAGCCGATGGCCTACGGCCAGCAGGCGCCGCCGCCCCACTTCAATGTGCTGGCGATCGTGTCGTTCGTCAGTGCCTTCGTGGTCAGCCTGGCGGCCATCATCACCGGACATATCGCGATCTCGCAGATCAAGAAGACCGGTGAACGCGGCCGCGGCCTGGCGATCGCCGGCCTGGTGCTCGGCTACGTGGGCCTGGTGTCAGGCATCATCGCGACAATCATNANCATCAGCCTNGTGCTCGCCNGNATGGCGGACCCGAACTTCATGATGTACAACCGCTACTAAAGTCTCCTGCGGGGTATGCCTCCGCCGGCTCCATCTGCACGACATGGAAAGGAACGAACACC
>JGI24770J26754_10003802_pt1 | contig 10037 bp, 6 predicted proteins | sample LakOneMetagenome_FD_26754 | JGI IMG/M metagenome (IMG submission 26754) | reverse complement strand
CCGGCGCGCGTCCTGAAGCGGGTGAGTGAGGAGAAGGGTGGGCCTACGCCTTCCACCTTGGCCGCATTGCGTGGATTCGACGGCTGGATGCAGGGTGAAACCAAGCTGGGCGTGCAGGCCATTATCACGTACAGGCATTTGCATGCGGCCGATTGGATCATCGGTGCCGTCTACCCTGAAAGCGAGGCATTCACGCCGATCACCGATATTTATGCCAAAGTCATCATTGCTTCGTCAGGCGTCGCCTTGCTGGCCAGTTGTGCCGGCTGGCTGGCGGTGATGCTGCTCTTGCGTCCCTTGGGCGATCTGGGCCGGCATGTGGCGAGCATACGCTCCGGCAATGCCGATATTGCGGTGTTTGACATCGCCCGCAAAGACGAGTTCGGAAAACTGAGCCGTGCATTCTATGCGCTGTCGCTGCAGAGGGAAGCTGCGGAGAGCAACCTCGCTGTTCTGGCGCACACTGACATGCTGACCGGCCTGCACAACAGGCGCATGTTTGACGAGGCGCTGGCCACGGCATTGACGCGCGCCCGACGCGCTGGTACGGGCCTGGCACTGGCTTATCTGGATATCGATTTTTTTAAAACAATAAATGACACCTATGGGCATGGCATCGGCGACCTGGTGTTGATTGAATTTGCCAAGCGGCTCAAAGCTTGCGTGCGGGCCTCGGACACGGTGGCGCGCCTTGCCGGCGACGAGTTTGTGATCATTTTTGAACAACTGACGGATCAGTCCGAACTCGCGATACTGGGCAAGAAAATCGTGCAAGAGATGGTCGTGCACTTCGATTGCAGCGGTATCGGTCTGCATGTTGCCACCAGTGTCGGCCTTGCGTTCAGCGCCCGGGGCGATACGACGGCAGGGACATTATTGACGGCGGCCGATACGGCGCTGTACCAGGCAAAAAGCGCTGGCCGCAACCGTTATGCCATCACTTCCATCGGCAGCCCCGCCATGACCGAGGCGCTGTAGTGCATCGCCTGTTCTCGCAGCGTCAAGGTTTGCGCTGGCCCTTTGCCGCCAGCGGCGCATACACACCCGACGATGCCCGCTCGACCAGCGTAAATTGCATCAGGCGATGCGTCGCGGGCGCCGTTTCCCCGGCGCGGCGCTGGCGGATCTCGTCGATGACGAGACTGACGGCGGCGCGCGCCATGTCGGCGATGGGCTGGTGGATGGTGGTCAGCTCGGGCCAGACGGTGGTGGCGACGGGCGTGTCGTCGAAGCCGCACACGCTCAATTCGGCCGGCACCTGCAAGCCCATGCCGTGCGCCACGGCCAGGGTGGCGGCGGCCATGTCGTCGTTGCTGGCGAAGATGGCGCTGGGGCGCGGTGTTTGCGCCAGCAGCTGGCGCGCCGCGTCCAGTCCCGAGCGATACGTAAAGTAGCCTTGCGCCACCCTGCGCGGCGGCACCTGCAAGCCCGCTTCGCGCATGGCGTCCTCGAAAGCCTGGCGCCGCAGCAGGGCGGGCGTGTGCGCCGGATCGCCTTCGATGAAGCCGATGTCGCGGTGGCCCAGCGCGAGCAGATGGCGCGTCATGGCCAGCGCGCCTTCGTAGTCGTCGATGCGCACGGCCGACACATCGGGCGAGGGGCGCGCCGTGGCCACGGCGATGGCGGGGATGCCCATCTGGTTCAGCTGCGCCAGCACTGCCGGCGAATCGCACAGGGGCGGCGGCACCAGGATACCGTCCACGCCGGCCGCCACCAGGCAGGCGATGCCGGCGCGCTGGCTGTCGATGTCTTCGCAGCGTTCGAGCAGCAACTGGCCACCGCCCTGGCGGCATTGATCCATGGCGCCAACTAAAAATTCGCTGAGGAAGGCCGCGCTGGGATTGCTGTACAAGAGGCCGATGCGCAAGGTGCCCGTGCGGGCCGCCCTGGCCGCCAGGTTGGGCTGGTAGTGCAGGCTGGCGATCGCCGCCTCGACCTTGTCGCGCGTGGCCGCGCTGACGCTGGCGCGTCCGTTGATGACGCGCGACACCGTCATGGCCGATACGCCGGCCACGCGCGCCACGTCATGCACGGTGGCGCCGCTGGCGGCGTCGGAGGAGGCGGGGGCGGCGTGCGCCGCCTTATTCGAGGTGGCCACCGAATTTCAGCTTGCCGCTGATGCGCATGCCGTGCAATTGACCCTCTTCCAGTTCGGCGGCGCTGGTGCGCTGCGCCGTGTCGCGCCGCGCCAGTCCCACCGACAGGATATCGAGCATCATCAACTGCAGCAGGCGCACGATCATGGGCACGAAATTGAGGTTGCCTTCCGGGTGGTTCAGGGTCAGCAGCACGTCGGCCAGCTTGGCCAGCGGCGAACCGCTGGCTGTAATGGCCAGCACGCGCGCGCCGCAGCCCTGCGCTACCTTGACGGTGCGCAGCAGGTCGGGCAGGGCGCCCGAGCGGGAAATGACCAGCGCCACGTCGCCTGGTTTCAGCATGGCGGCGCTCATTTCCTGCGCCTGCGGATCGGCAAAGAAGCTGCTGACGATACCCAGGTTGAGCAGCTTGTGCTGCATGTCGTCGGCCACCACGCGGGCGCTGCCCACGGCCAGCAATTCCACGCGCTGCGCGCCGCGCAGCAGTTCGATGGCGGCCGTCAGCGCCTTCACGTCGAGCATGTCGCGCAGGGCCAGCGCGGCCGAGGCGTTATTGCCCAGCACCTTGCGCGCCAGTTCCGCGTCGGAGTCCGAGATCTCCACGTGGCAGTGCGCCACCGTGATGGCGCCGCCCGTCAGGCCGGACGCCAGCTTCAATTTGAAGTCGGCCAGGCCCTGCACGCCGATCGAGCGGCAAAAGCGCATCACGGTCGGCTGGCTCACGCCGACCCTCTGGGCGATTTCGGCGATCGGCAAGGTGAGCATGGCGTTCGGCTCCTTCAGCACCCAGTCTGCCACCTTGCATTCCGATGGGCTCATGCGCCCGCGCGCCTGGCGCACCGATTCGAGCACGGGGGCGCCGGAATGGGCGCGCTTGAGCTTTTGCGCCAGGATGGCGGCGATGCCCAGAAAAGTAGGCAGTTCGGCCGTGATCAGAAAGGTGGGAATCTGCGCCAGGTATTCGTTCAGGCGGCCCTTCTGTTCGAAGCGGGCGCGAAATTGCGACCGTTCGAACAGGGGGCCCAGGCGCGGCACGATGCCTCCGCCTATGTAGATGCCGCCCAGCGCACCGAGCGTCATGGCCACGTTGCCGGCGATGGAGCCGAGGATGGCGCAAAAGCAGTCCACCGCTTCGATGCACACGTCGCATTCATTGTTCAGGGCGCGGCTGGTGATGTCGGCCGCCAGCAGCGGCGGCGCATCGGGCTTGCCTGCGCGCTCGGACAGGGCGCGGTAGATCAGTTCCAGTCCGCGCCCGGAGGCGAGGCGCTCGGCCGAGACGTGCGACAGTTCGCGCCAGGCGAAGGACAGCACGTCCATCTCGCGCTGGTCGCAGGGCGCGAAGCTGACGTGGCCCCCTTCGCTGCCCAGCGCGATCCAGCGGTCTTCGGCGGGAATCATGCCCGACACGCCCAGGCCCGTGCCGGAACCGAGCAGGCCGATGACGCTGTCGGCGCGCGCCATGCCGCCGCCGATCTGCAGGCGCTGGTCGGGCCGCAGATAGGGCAGGGCCATGGCCAGCGCCGTGAAGTCGTTCACCACCAGCAGCGTGTCGAGGCCCAGCGCGGCGCGCATCGCCTCGATAGAGAAGAACCAGTGATGGTTCATCATGCGGATATTGTCGTCGTCGATGGGATTGGCGATGGCGATGGCCGCATGGCGCACGCGCGCCGAACCGGCGGCACGCGCCTCGCTGCTATCCATATACGCGGTGATGGCGTCGAGCAGCGAAGCGTAGTCGTCGCAGGGCAGCACGGCCACCGCTTCCAGGTGGCCCTGGCGCGTTTCCAGCACGAAGCGGGCATTGGTGCCGCCGATGTCGGCCAGCAAACGCGGCCCTTCACTGAAACGCTCCGCCGGATCGCTGCCTGCTACTTCCATTTTTTCATCAATTTTCATGGCGGTGCTTAGTCTCGTCTGCGTGCGCGGTCGTGGCGGCGCACTGTCGTTATGGGCAAAAACCAAGGATTTTAATTCGTATACGTGCCGCGTGCCGAAAAATGCAGGGTGCCTGCGCAAATGCTTGCACGCGGCGCCAGAAACGCTGGCGCCAGCGGAAAAACAGGGCAGTCAACTCGCACATCAGTACGCAAATAAAGTGTCGCAGAGTAGTCGTAGGATTACAACATAATATGTTGATATTTGTTCGTAGTATAGTTACTATGTCCCTGCTGGAAAGAATTCTGGCCAGTACATTCGGCCACGAATGACTAGATAAAAAATAACTACTGAGGAGACTTACCATGCTGCATCGCAACATGTTGAAGGCCGTGTTGAAGACACTGCCAGCTGCCATCGTCTTAGCCATCGCCAGCGGTTCCGCTGCCGCCGATCCAATGTATCCATCCGACTCCGAAGGCTTCCATGGCTACCTGCGCGCCGGCGCCGGCAGCAATACGTCGGGCGACGGCGGCTCGCAAGGCTGCTTCGGTCTGGGCGGCAATACCATGAAATACCGTCTGGGCAATGAGTGCGACGCCTACACGGAATTCGGCTACACCAAGTCCGTCGCCAAGTCCGGCGGCGTGAACTACCTGGCCACCATCTGGGTCAACGCTTACGCGCCAAACTCCGATTTCGGCGACAACAAGCTGGGCATCGTCAAGGCCTACGTCGAAGCGCAGGGACTCGACTTCCTGAACGGCGGCACGGCCTGGATCGGTAAACGCTTCTACTACCGTCCTGACATCCACATGCTGGATCTGCAGTACATCAACATGAACGGCACGGGCGCCGGCCTGGACCGCATTCCTGCTGGCCCGGGTAAATTCTCGTATGCCTTCTTCAAGGACAACGACATCAAGATCGCGTTGCCGAACGGCGGCGTCAACACCAAATCGGCCGTGCGCCAGAACTTCATCTTTGGCGAGATTCCCGTCAATGAAAACGGCACCCTGGACCTGGCCGCGACCTACATCATCGGCGAAGGCAAGGACGACGTCCTCACGGGCAAGCGCAATAACGGCTGGCAACTGTCGGCCTTCCACCGTCAAGGTAAAGTATTCGGCGGCGGCAACACCTTTGGCGTGCAGTACGGCGTCGGTCCTGGCACCGGCAATGGCGCGCAGTTCGGCGCTTCGGGCGACACCAATTTCGGTTCGGACGTGAAACGCACGCGCATCTTCAATGACATGGCGATCCAGCCGATGGCCAATTTCGGCATGGAATTCGTCGCCCTGTGGCAAAAAGACGAGTCGAACGCCAAAGGTTCCTCGACCTGGACCTCGGTCGGCGTGCGTCCTGTGTATGCATTCACCGACAACTTCAAGCTGGTGGGCGAACTGGGCACGGACAGAGTGACGCAAGCGGGCGGCCTGCCGGCCAAGCGCCTGACCAAGCTGACCATCGCGCCGACGATCTCGGCCGGTCCTGGCCTGTGGTCGCGTCCTGAACTGCGCGCTTTTGTGACCTACGGCAAATGGAACGATGCGGCCACCGCCTCGGTCAACGCGTCGAACAACGGCGGCCCGATCTACAACAACAATACCAGCGGCACGTCGTATGGTTTCCAAGTGGAAACTTGGTTCTAAGTTTGCAGGCTTTGTAAGTGCAGATCAACCTGGCGCATCCTTCGCGGATGCGTTTTTGGCGCCGTCCCGTGATATAAATACGATGTAAGCATGTCATGGATCACGGCGCCGTCTTTTCACTGAAGATGATGCCCGTTTGCAAGCGGGTCTGAGCACAAGAGCGCCGGTACAGGCGCAGATTTCACCTTTTTCGGCCCCCGTATGCCGAAGCCCCCTAAAAGCTTGATCAAAAAAGGAATGTGGAGATGAAACTGAAATTCAAGATTACCCAACTGGCCGCACTGACCACCCTGGCATTTGCCGGCAGCGCCTTTGCGACCGACGTGGAAGTGTTGCACTACTGGACCTCCGGCGGCGAAGCGAAGTCCGTGGGCCAGTTGCAGCAAATCGTGAAAGAAAGCGGCTTCGGCTGGAAAGACTTCGCCGTGGCTGGTGGCGCTGGCGAAAACGCCGCGACCGCGCTGAAAACCCGCGTCATTTCCGGCAACCCGCCAACGGCCGCCCAGATCAAGGGTCCATCGATCCAGGAGTGGGGCGCGGAAGGCGTGCTGGCCAATATCGATGATGCCGCCGTTCCAGGCAAATGGGATGCCGTGCTGCCGAAAGTCGTCGCCGACATCATGAAATACAAGGGCCACTACGTTGCCGCTCCCGTCAACGTCCACCGCGTCAACTGGATGTGGGTCAATCCGGAAGTGCTGAAAAAAGCCGGCGTGGCCACCACCCCGACCACCTGGGATGCGTTCTTCGACGCGGCCGAGAAAATCAAGAAATCGGGCGGCATCGCGATCGCCCACGGCGGCCAGCCTTGGCAGGACGCCACCGTGTTTGAATCGGTCGCGCTGGGCGTGGGCGGCACGGAATTCTACAAAAAGGCCATCCTCAAGCTGGACCAGAAGGAATTGACCGGCCCGACCATGCTCAAGGTGTTCGACACCCTGGGCAAGGTGAAGACCTACATCGACAAGGATGCGGCCGGCCGCGACTGGAACCTGGCCACCGCCATGGTCATCAACAACAAGGCCGGCTTCCAGTTCATGGGCGACTGGGCCAAGGGCGAATTCACGGCCGCCGGCAAGGTGCCGGGCAAGGATTACCTGTGCGTGGCAGCGCCTGGCACGGACAAGGCTTACACCTTCAACATCGATTCGTTTGCCATGTTCACGCAAAAGGATGCGAATGCGAAGAAAGGGCAGATCGCCCTGGCCAACGCCATCATGAATCCGAAGTTCCAGTCGATCTTCAACCTGAACAAGGGTTCCATCCCCGTGCGTTCCGGCGTTTCCAAGGACAAGTTTGACGCTTGCGCCCTGAAATCGATGGAAGACATGGACGCCACCAACAAGACCGGCGGCCTGGTGCCATCGTTCGCGCACGGCATGGCGCTGCCATCGGCCACGCAAGGCGCCGTGACCGACGTCATCGCCAAGTTCATGAATACCAACATGAGCTCGAAAGACGCGGTTGCTGCATTGGCCAAAGCGGCAAAGGTGAAGTAATCACGCCGGCGCCGGCACTCCCGCCGGCGCCCGCTGCATCGCATGCATCGCAGGCGCCCGCCCTGGCGTTCGTCCAGGCCGGCGCCACACGCAGTTCTCTCTACGGCTCTCCTATGTCCATACGCAAGCAATTCGACCGATGGATACCGCAGATGGTGCTGGGCCCCACGCTCATCGCCAGTCTGCTNTTCGTCTATGGTTTTATCTTTTTGACCGGTTGGCTGTCGCTGACCGAATCGCGGCTGATGCCGAACTACGAGTTCGCCGGCCTGGTGCAATACGTCGANCTGTTCGACAATGAGCGCTGGTGGACCTCGCTCAAGAACCTCGGCATCTTCGGTNTCCTGTTCATCGGTTGCAGCATCGCCATCGGCCTGTTCCTGGCGATCCTGCTGGACCAGAAAATCCGCGCCGAAGGCGCGCTGCGCGCCATCTACCTGTATCCGATGGCGCTGTCCTTCATCGTCACCGGNACGGCCTGGAAATGGATGCTCAATCCCAGCCTGGGCCTGGAAAAGGTCATGCACGACTGGGGCTGGACCTCGTTCACCTTCGACTGGCTGGTCAATTCCGACATGGCCATCTACACGGTGGTGATCGCCGGCGTGTGGCAATCGTCGGGCTTCGTCATGGCGCTGTTCCTGGCCGGCCTGCGCGGCATCGATGATGAAATCATCAAGGCGGCGCAAGTCGACGGCGCATCGCTGCCGACGATCTACTGGCGCATCGTGATTCCCGCCATGCGTCCCGTGTTCTTCAGCGTGCTGCTGATCCTGGCGCATATCGCCATCAAGAGCTTCGACCTGGTCATCGCATTGACGGCTGGCGGACCTGGCAACTCGTCGTCCGTGCCGGCCATCTTCATGTACCAGTTTTCCTTCACCCGCGGCCAGCTGGGCCTGGGCTCGGCATCGGCAATGATGATGCTGGCCACCATCGTGGCCGTGCTCGTGCCGCTGATGTACCTGGAAACGCGCAGCGCAAAGGCGATGAGATGACACACACTCCTACACGTAACAACAAACTCACCCTGGGACGGGTGGTGTTGTACCTGCTGCTGATTCTGTTCGCGGTGTACTACATCGTGCCCCTGTACGTGACCCTGTCGACGTCGTTCAAGTCGCTCGACGAGATCCGCAGCGGCAACCTGCTGGCCTTGCCGCACGTGTGGCAGTTCGATTCCTGGTCCAAGGCCTGGTCTTCGGCCTGCACGGGCGTCACCTGCGACGGCATGCAGCCGTTCTTCTGGAACTCGATCAAGATGGTGATACCCGCCGTGCTGATCTCGACCTTCCTGGGCGCCTTCAACGGCTACGTGTTCGCGCACTGGCGCTTCCGTGGTTCGGAAATGCTGTTCGCCGCCTTGCTGGTGGGCTGCTTCATTCCGTTCCAGGTAGTGATCCTGCCGATGGCGCGCCTGCTGGGCGAATTCGGCCTGGCCAACACCACCACGGGCCTGGTCTTCGTGCACGTGGTGTATGGCACGGCGTTCACGACCCTGTTCTTCCGCAACTACTACATCGGCGTACCGGAAGAACTGATCAAGGCGGCGCGCATCGATGGCGCCGGCTTCTTCCTGATCTTCCGCAAGATCGTGCTGCCGATTTCGGGTCCGATTTTCGTCGTCTGCATCATCTGGCAATTCACGCAGATCTGGAACGACTTCCTGTTCGGCATCGTCTTCGCCAGCGGCGATTCGCAACCGATCACGGTGGGCTTGAACAACCTGGTCAACACGTCCACGGGCGTGAAGGAATACAACGTCAACATGGCCGCCGCGGTGATTGCCGCGCTGCCGACCCTGCTGGTCTATCTGGTCGCAGGCCGATATTTTGTGCGCGGTCTGACCGCAGGCGCAGTCAAAGGTTAAGGAAATAATATGTCCAGTTTATCGATACGCGGTATCCGCAAGGTGTACACGAATGGCGTCGAAGTCCTCAAGGGCATCGACATCGAGATCAAGGATGGCCAGTTCCTGATCCTCGTCGGCGGCTCCGGCTCCGGCAAATCGACCTTGCTCAACATGGTGGCCGGCCTGGAAAGCGTCACCTCGGGCGAAATCCTCATCGACGGCAAGGTCGTCAACGACCTGCCGCCGAAGGACCGCGACATCGCCATGGTGTTCCAGTCGTATGCGCTGTACCCGTCGATGACGGTGCGCGAAAACATCGCGTTTGGCCTGAACGTGAAAAAGGTGCCGAAGGCGGAGCAGGAAGAAATCGTCGCCCGCGTCGCCGAAACGCTGCAGATCACGCACTTGCTGGACCGCCGTCCGGCGCAGCTGTCGGGCGGCCAGCGCCAGCGCGTGGCCATGGGCCGCGCCATCTCGCGCAAGCCTTCGCTGTTCCTGTTCGACGAACCGCTGTCGAACCTGGACGCCAAGCTGCGCGTGGAAATGCGCGCCGAGATCAAGCTGCTGCACCAGCGCCTGAAAGCGACCATCGTCTACGTCACGCATGACCAGATCGAAGCGATGACCATGGGCGACCTGATCGCCGTCATGAAGGATGGCGTGGTGCAGCAACTGGGCACGCCGCAGGAAATCTATGACAACCCGGCGAATCTGTTCGTGGCCGGTTTCATCGGCTCGCCATCGATGAACTTCATTACCGTCAAGCCTGTCATCGAGGGTAACGAGGTATTTGTCGCCATTGAAAACGCGGGCAAGAGCATGCGCCTGGCCTTGCCTTTCGACGCCGACAAGCTGCGCGCCTACGCGGGCCGCGAGGTGGTCCTGGGCGTGCGCCCGGAGCAGATCACGGACATGAGCAGCGCGCACGGCGACGTGGGCCAGGAACTCGGTTGTCTGATCGACCTGGTCGAGCCGACCGGCCCGGATACTCTGCTGACGACGCGCCTGAACGGTGCGGCCGTCACTTGCCGCACGCACCCGCGCGAAGCCGTGCTGCCGG
>JGI24770J26754_10003801_pt1 | contig 10038 bp, 8 predicted proteins | sample LakOneMetagenome_FD_26754 | JGI IMG/M metagenome (IMG submission 26754) | reverse complement strand
CGCTTTTGAATAATAATTACTAAAGTGATTCTGCAAACCTTCATCAACCGGAGAAAAATCTTTTTCCCATTTTTTATTGTGGATATTGATCACACCCTGCGTGGTAAATAACATACCATTCCTTCCATTGCGTGTGGGCATCACGCAATCGAACATATCAATACCATGACTAATACATTCCAGCAAATTCCAGGGATTGCCAACGCCCATCAAATAGCGCGGTTTTTCCAGCGGTAAATTCTCGCAGCAAAGTGCTGTAAATTCATACATCAATTCTTCAGGCTCGCCCACACTCAGTCCGCCAATGGCATTTCCCACCGCATCTTTTTGTGAAATATATTCACATGAAATTTTGCGCAGGTCAGCAAACATCCCTCCCTGCACTATTGGAAATAAATTCTGGACTGTTTCATATTTATCACCGGTTTCGTCAAACCTTGTAAAGCACCTGTCCAGCCAGCGATGCGTGAGTTCCATACTTTTTTGAGTGGCAGTATATTCACTTGGATAGGGCGTGCATTCATCAAAAGCCATGATAATATCCGCGCCAATACTTCGCTGGATATCCATGACATTTTCCGGTGTAAATAAATGCCTGCTTCCATCTATATGCGACTGGAACCAAACACCTTCCTCTTTTATCTTCCTGTTTTTTGCCAGGGAAAAAACCTGGTAACCACCGCTATCAGTGAGTATCGGCCTGTTCCAATTCATAAATTTGTGCAAGCCGCCGGCCGCTTCCAGTATTTCTGTTCCAGGCCTTAAAAATAAGTGATAGGTATTCCCCAAAATAATTGGCGCATTGATTTCTTCATACAATTGCTTTTGTGAAATGGCCTTTACAGAACCTACCGTACCAACAGGCATAAATACAGGCGTGATTATGTCTCCATGGCTGGTACTGATCTTACCGGCGCGCGCTTTCGTGGAAGTGCAGGAATGATCTATTTCAAATCTAAGTTTGTCCATACCAGTTCATTTCAATAACGCGCAAATATAAGGTTTGTGCCCGCTGTGTTTCTGAGCAGGGGATTATAAATATATTTTATTTATGCCGCGCAATCACTCTATTCAACAAAGAATACACATTGTGGATAAACACCTCCCGGTATCATTTATGTAACATTGCGTTGATTATTTTTGCGCATGCTTATCCCGCCCTTAACCTGGACGATCGTCTTCTATATTTTCACAGCAGTCATATGCATACAAATTTTTTATTACCTCTATTTTTTCAGGCGGCTTGCATTTTATAGTGCACCTGTAAAAAAAGATACCCAGGAATACCCGGTATCCATCATCATTTGCGGGCGTGATGAAGCCGCCAACCTCGCTAAAAATTTGCCCGGCGTGTTGGTTCAGGAGTATACCACTACACATGAAGTGATCGTGGTAAATGATAATTCAACAGACGATTCAAAATATATTTTAGAAGAATACCAGCGCTCTTTTAAAAACCTGAACCCCATTTCACTCACGCAGGAAGCGAAAATGATTCCCGGGAAAAAATTTCCTTTATCTATTGGCATTAAATCTTCCAAATATGAAATTGTGCTCCTCACAGATGCAGACTGCATTCCTGCCAGCGAATTCTGGTTAAAAAAAATGCAGGATGCGTACCAGCCCGGAACGGAGATCGTACTTGGCTATGGCGCATATCGCAAACAAAAAGGTATATTAAATAAAGTCATTCGTTTTGAAACATTTTTTAGTGCCCTGCAATATTTTTCTTATGCCCTGGCGGGCATTCCTTACATGGGCGTGGGACGAAATTTAAGTTACCGCAAAGAAATTTTTTACCGCGTGAAAGGCTTTTCTTCACTCAATCATTTACCGGGAGGTGATGATGATCTGTTCATTAATAAAACAGCTACGCGCACAAATACTGCCATCGTTATTGATAAAGAGGCNCATACCATCAGTACGCCGGCAAAAACCTGGAGTGGCTGGAAAAAGCAAAAAAACAGGCATTACACCACATCAAAATATTATACCCGGAAACATAAAACNTGGCTGGGTTTATTTTCGTTGACACAGGTTATGTTATACCCTTTACTTATTGCCAGNATTGTATTTTATTCATGGTGGCTGGCACTTTCTGTATATGCAGTAAGGCTGCTCATACAAGCCATTATTTTATTTAAAACCATGCAGAAGCTGAACGAAAAAGACCTTTGGCCATTCTTTCTTTTTTATGATATCTGGATGTTTTTTTATTATATACTTTTTTTTCCTTCCCTTTGGAAGAAGCCTAAAAAAACCTGGAATTAATGGAAACCATTTTACGATATTTTACAGATTTTACAGAGGAACAAATATTACAGTTTAAAAAACTGGAGGAATTATATATTGAATGGAATAGCCAGATTAATGTGATCTCGCGGAAAGACATTGGCAGCTTATATGATAAACATATATTACATTCTTTGGCTATTGCAGCGGCAATTGATTTCAGGCCGGGAACAAAGATCGTTGATATCGGTACGGGTGGCGGTTTTCCCGGCATTCCATTAGCGATTTTTTTTCCGGAAGTACAATTTACTTTAGTAGATAGTGTTGCCAAAAAATTAAAAGTGGTTACTTCAGTTGCAGAAGGAATCGGATTAAAAAATGTACAGGTAGTTCTTGCGCGCGCAGAAACACTACCAAAAAATTCGTATGATTTTGCTGTATCAAGGGCTGTTGCACCTATTGGACAATTATGGTTTTGGGCAAAACCTTTATTGAAGAAAAAAAAATCCAATGAAATTCCCAACAGCCTGGTATGTTTAAAAGGTGGCGACTTAGCTAATGAAATTTATGAAAGTGGCCTGAGGCCAAAAAAAATTGATATACAATCTATTTTTCCTTTACCTGTTTTTGAAGAAAAATTTATTTTAATCGTTGAAAATAAATAATAAATTACCTTATTTTTTTCATGAAATCCATTGAAAGAAGATTTTAGTTTGTAACAATAACTATGATACAAAAAGAAATTATACAAGGCATCAAAAACCTATATGTACAGTATGCCGGAAAGCAACCTGAAGCAATTGAAAAATTAGCGCCCGGCGGCGGAGACCGTGAGTATTACAGGGTTTGGGGAAATGGCACCACCTGCATTGCCACTTTCAATGAAAACAAAAAAGAGAATGAAACTTTTATAAAATTCTCCAGGCATTTTCAAGAAAAAGGTATCCCGGTCCCCGGAATTTTGATCACTGATGAAGATAATATAATGTATCTCCAGGAAGATTTGGGAAATACAACCTTACTCAATGTGCTGGAAAAAGAAGGTTATACTGATCATGTTTTTTCCCTGTATACAACCACTGTACAATTACTCGCAAAGATGCAGGTAAAAGGCCATGATGGATTGGACTATAATGATTGTCTTACCGCGAAGGAATTTGGAAAGCAGGCCATATTAAATGACCTGCTTTATTGCAAATATTATTTTATTGACACCTTAAAAATTCCTTATGATAAACAGGCATTGCTGGATGATTTTGAAAATTTTTCATCTTCACTTACGCAAGGGAATGAACAGTTTTTCATGTTCCGGGATTTTCAAAGCCGCAATGTGATGGTAAAAGATGACAGTATTTTTTTCATCGATTTCCAGGGTGGTATGCTNGGGCCTTTGCAATATGATATCGCCAGTTTGCTTTGGCAGGCAAAGGCTGCATTGCCCCCGAAATGGAAAACACAATTGCTTGAAATTTATATACATGAAATTGAAAAATTGATTCCTGGTAAAATAAATACAGAGAATTTTTATTTTCAATTCAATGGATTTGTGCTCACAAGACTAATTCAGGTATTAGGCGCATATGGTTTCCGGGGTTTATTTGAAAGGAAAGCGCATTTCTTAACAAGCATTCCTTTTGCATTGCAAAATATGAAACGCTTCCTGGCTGAGAACAGCCTGGCTAAAGGGTTCCCGGAGTTCTATTCAATATTGGAAACAATCACTTCAGATAAAATCATTGGCAATTTTCAAAGTCCTGTTGCAAAGCCAGACTCAGAATTAATAGTGGCGATTTCAAGTTTTTCTTATAAGAATGGAATTCCGCCTGATATCTCAGGTAATGGTGGTGGTTATGTTTTTGATTGCCGTGGAATTTTAAATCCGGGCAGGATTGAAATGTATAAAAACCTTTCCGGTAAAGACAAACCTGTCATCACTTATCTTGAACAGGAAACAAAAATGAATGATTTTTTAAACAGCATTTTTGATATTATTGATATACATGTGGAAGATTACCTGGAAAGAGGTTTTACAAATTTAACCATCAACTTTGGCTGTACAGGCGGACAACATCGCAGCGTATATGCAGCAGAGCAAATGAACCGGCATTTAAAAAATAAATATAAAGTAAAGACGATTCTCAGTCATTTAAATGAACCGGCCTGGATCACAGAAAATAACCCGGCAACATGAAAAATATTAATTCAATATGAAAGCGATGTTGTTGGCGGCGGGTTTAGGTACACGCCTGAAACCATTTACAGATGAGCATCCCAAGGCACTTGCCCATGTGAATGGAAAAAGTTTACTGCAACGCAATATTGAGTACCTGCAAAAATTTGATATTCACGAAGTAGTTGTAAATGTGCATCATTTTGCAAAGCAAATAACAGATGCATTACTAAAATATAATGGATGGGGAAGTCATATTGAGATCAGTGATGAAACAGATGCAGTTTTAGAAACCGGTGGAGGTTTGAAAAGAGCAGTAGAATATTTCAACAAAGAAAATCATTTTGTGCTGATGAATGTAGATGTGCTCACTGATCTTGATCTGAATAAAATGATATCAGCGCATATAGTAAATAAGCCGCTTGCTACATTAGCAACTACGTGCAGGAATTCTTCCAGGGTATTATTATTTAATGAAGCAAATTATTTATGTGGCTGGAAAAATGTAAAAACAGGTGAAACAAAAATACCACAAACCGCTGAAACGCTTATGGAGAAGGCATTTAGCGGCATTCATATAATTGATCAGGCTATTTTTGAACTCCTCAGCCAGGATGGAAAATTCTCTATAATTGATGCTTACCTCGATCTTTGCAAATCGCAAAAGATCATGTCATTTGATCATTCCCGGGGAAAATTTAAAGATGTTGGGACAGCTGAAAGNGTTTTAGAAGCCGAAAAAATGTTTCTTTGAAAAAAATATCTCTTGTTTTTTTTCTTGTTTCTGGTTTGTTGTTGCAACCTCATTGACAAACATTCATTAAAATCTTATGCATAAAGCGTTCCGCCGGAACGCAATGACTTATGCCGCAAACTCTCTAACCACAAGAAGTTCCTCTGGAACTTTAATAACCAATATTAGGTTAAGGTGAATATTTAATAATTGTAATTAGAAATGTATTTTCTCGCTTGTTCCAGCGGAACAATTTATGGATAGTAATAATGGGGTAACAAAATTAAAGCGTTCCTCTGGAACGCCTTGTGTATGCTTTTTACAAATAAAAAATCCTAAAATCCAACAATTTTTTAATCCTAATTAGAGTTGTACGATTTTACAAGAAAAACATAATCTTCCACTTTCCGGATCTGGTTGACCCTGTTCTCATTTTTCAAAGTAGTATTCACCGGCATTTTTATTCCGAGGAAACTTGTATCCGTTTCTTTTAATTCTTTCAGCATATCAAAAATATTTTTTGCTTTCACAGCAAATACAACGCCTTCGGCCTGCGCCTGCCGGGTACTGATGATACCTACTATTTCCCCTTTACTATTAAAAACGGGGCCACCGGAATTGCCCGGGTTAGCATTCAGGGATATTTGAAAATTTGTAGTATCTCCATTGAATCCATTGCGTGCACTCAGATAACCCATATTATAAACGATCTCATCTTTTGGATAACCCAGGGTGAAAATTTCTGTGCCTAAATCAATATTGGATTTTGAAATACTATAAGGCAGTGAATTGAATTTTTTAAAATCATCATCACTGATCTTCAAAAGGGCGAGGTCTTTTTCAATATCCACAGTAATGATCTTTGCCTTAAATTCATTGCCTTTATTATTGACCACAACAGCGCCGGAACCCTTGATTACATGGGCATTCGTAATCAAATAGCCTTTTCCATCAATTAAAAAAGCCGTACCGCCCGAGGTGACGGTATATCCATTCGGTATTTTAGAATCGAATTCAAGGATACGCGCGCCCTGCATTTGCTGGTTGCGTTGAACCTGGTCAATCTTTTTACTGAGTTGTTGCAGGTCATTCATTTTTGCAACAGGTGCAAAGAAACTTACCAGGCTATAAATCACCAGCGCGGTAATACTTGCAATGGAAGCTGCAATTGCTGTGACTCTTTTATATTTATTCCATAGAAAAATTACTTTCGCTTTTCTGGTAGAAAGGTTAACGTCTTCAATGTCACCTTTTTCTGAAAGGCGGTTATGTATGGAATGCAGTTTTTGTTTAAAACTGATATGCTTTGAATAATCATTGATTTGCTGGCTGAATAATTTATGCTCCACTACCATCTGGTCAATTTCAGGTGTTGTATTGCGCAATTCTTCAAACCATGTAATTTCTCCAGGGGATAATTTCCCTTCGAGGTATTTTTCAATTGTTTCAAGTAGTTGTAAATCTTCCATCACTGTCCTATATTATAATGTGCAAAAAATATTTTTTTCAACCGCATCATGCATTTATACTTTTGGTTTTTTGCATTATCGGCATTCGTATATCCAAACTTCCTGGCAATTTCTTCCATACCTTTTTGTTCGAGGTAATAAGCTTCGAGTAGCCCTTTACAAGGTTCCCCAAGATGATTCATTGCCGTTTCCATCAGTGCAAATTCATTCGACCATTTTTGATGATTTTCCAGGTCATCATCCACTGCCGTTGTTTCTTCCATGCCTTCTAAAAGCATGGTAACCTTTCCAGCCTGTTGTAACCGCTTCAGCCATAAACGCCTGCAAACCGAATAGAGATACGTTTTAATCTGGCAATTCAGTACAAACGAATCCGTTTTGGCATTTTCATATAAAACGATCATGGCCTCCTGGAAAATATCTTTGGCGTCTTCATGATCACCACTGTTATTCAGGATGAAATGCCGTACCATATTAAAATTATTCCTGTAAATGATCTCTGTTGCTTTAGAATCATTTTCCGCCAGTTTTTTTAATAAGGCTTGTTCATTCAGTTCGGGCATCTATATGCTATTTTTAATACCAAAAGAAAATAAAAGTAACCCAAAATACAGGAATACATTTTTTTTAAAAAAATTATTCATTCATGGGTTACTTTTTTTAAATACCTGTATTAATTACCATATACATTCATTAAATCAAAAAAAAGGAACATGAAAAAGTTATTATTTGTACTTGCTATTGGCGCTTTCGCAGCTTGTGGCACAGGATCTTCTACTGATGCTACTGCTGATTCTACAATGTCAAACGTTGATTCTGTTGCTAATGCAGCAAAAGATACGATCAATGCTATGCAGGACAGCGCTACGCAAATGATTGATTCTACAGCTAAAGCAGCGAAAGATTCAGTTAAAGCGAAAATGTAATTTACCAGGATCTGAGTAAATGATTATTCAGCTTGCGGAATAAAGTGTGAAGATTTTTATATGGCAAGCAATCGTTATAAGCCGTTCCGTTTCTACGGGATGGCTTTTTTTTTAAAATTTACCATTATCCCCCTCTCTTTTAAAACTACCTTTGCAAAAATTTTTTTTACATGACAACTTTTGAATCGCTGGGCCTGCATGAAAACCTGATACGGGCAACCAGTGAATTAGGCTTTGAAACTCCTACTCTTATACAGGAAAAAGCGATACCTGTTCTATTGAACGGAACGAAGGATTTTATTGGGCTTGCACAAACAGGTACCGGTAAAACTGCCGCATTTGGCCTTCCGCTGCTTCAATTAATTGATACGGCAAAAAAAAGTCCGCAGGCACTGATCGTATGCCCTACACGTGAACTATGTATACAGATCGTAAAGGAAATTTCATTATTTAAAAAACACACACCGGGCATTGGTATTGTTGCCGTTTATGGTGGTGCATCTATTGGCTTGCAGATACGTGACCTGAAAAAAGGCGCGCAAATAGTTGTAGCTACGCCCGGCCGGCTGATAGATCTTATCGAAAGAAAAGCAATCCAGCTGGAAGAAATTGAATACGTGGTATTGGATGAAGCCGATGAAATGCTGAATATGGGATTCCAGGATGATATCGAATTTATTTTAAAAAATACACCCAACCGCGAAAGCACCTGGTTATTCAGTGCGACCATGCCTTCAGAAATTCGCCGCGTTAGCAGGAAATACATGAAGGACCCCGTGGAAGTAACTGTTGGAAAAGCGAATACCGGGAATAAAAATATTGATCACCAGTATTACGTGGTACCCGCGCAATACCGGTATGAAGCTTTAAAAAGACTGATCGATTTTAACCCGGGTATTTATGGATTAATATTTACCCGCACTAAAATTGATGCACAAAATATTGCTGAAAAACTTACCCGGGAAGGATACGACATTGATGCTTTACATGGCGACCTGAACCAGCCACAACGGGATAAAGTAATGGGACAGTTCCGCGATAAAACCCTTCAATTATTGATTGCAACAGATGTAGCGGCCAGGGGAATTGATGTACAGGGTATCACACATGTGATCAATTATGAATTGCCGGATGATACGGAAGTGTACACTCACAGAAGCGGCCGTACCGGCCGTGCAGGACAACAGGGAATTTGCATGAGTATCGTGCATAGCCGTGAATTGGGAAGATTAAAACAAATGGAAAGAATGGTGCAGGCACCGTTTCACCGCAATGAAGTACCGGAGGGTAAAGATGTATGCCGCAAACAGTTTATTTATTTTATGGATAAATTGCTGGAAACTGATATCAGTAAAAGCGCTTATGCCAATTATTTACCTTTACTGGAAGAAAAATTTGCTGATGTTTCCAAAGAAACAGTTTTACAAAAAGTGGCTGCAGCAGAATTTGACCGCTTCCTTAAATATTATGAGAATGCCAGCGACCTGAATATACGGGATGACAGGCGTGGCCAACGGAATAGTGATTTTATGCCCGGCAGGAAAACTGAAAGCTTTGGCAAAGGGCGTGATAAAGGCAGGTCATACAATGATGGTGAAAACGGTTTCGCCCGCCTTTTCGTAAATTTGGGTACAAAAGATGGTTTTTATAAAGCCAGTTTTTTACAATACATATTAGACATGAGTGATTTACGTAAGGATGTGTTGGGAAAAATTGATATGAAGGAAATGAATAGTTGGATAGAAGTAGATAAAAGTGCAGCTCCTCAAATGATTCGTGCGATTGATGGAAAAAATTTCAAAGGCCGCAGGATCAGGATGAATGACGCCAATTCCAGGTAAAAAAAACTTGTGATACATGATGAAGGAATTGATTTCCGCTATGGAAAAAATTACTTCGGCCGCTTTGAAAAAGAGGCCTTTGATCATTTCCGGCCCATGTAGCGCTGAAACTGAAGAACAGGTTTTGCAGACAGCTATTCAATTAAAAAAAACCGGCCTTGTTGATGTTTTAAGAGCAGGTATATGGAAACCGAGAACAAGGCCCGGAAGCTTTGAAGGAATTGGTTCTATTGGATTACCCTGGTTACAAAAAGCAAGAGAAATTACTGGATTGCCTGTTGCTATTGAAGTAGCCACCTCCCGCCAGGTGGAAGAAGCATTATCCCACCAAATTGATATTCTCTGGATCGGAGCCCGCACNACGGTNAATCCTTTTAGTGTGCAGGAAATTGCAGATGCTGTAAANGGTGTAAACATTCCTGTANTGATCAAAAATCCAATTCATCCCGATCTTGAATTATGGACCGGGGCTTTGGAAAGAATATTAAAAGCGGGAATTAAACATGTGGGATTAATCCACCGCGGGTTTTCATCTTATGGAAATACGCTTTACCGCAATGCACCAATGTGGCATCTCGCGATTGAAATGAGGCGACGGAATCCTGACACTATGATGATCAACGACCCCTCTCATATTTGCGGGCGGAGAGATATATTACCGGATATC
>JGI24770J26754_10003799_pt1 | contig 10040 bp, 7 predicted proteins | sample LakOneMetagenome_FD_26754 | JGI IMG/M metagenome (IMG submission 26754) | reverse complement strand
CCCGCTGCGATCCAGTGCGCCAGCGCCTTTGCCGCGCAGCTCAGTTCGAGCGGCGTGCGGCTCATCACAATCAGATCGAGCGAGCCGTCATCCTGATCAGCGGTGAACAGGCGATCAAGCGTGAGGAGACTCGCAAGCATGGCGCCCAGCCAGAGGATCGCAGGACCGATACGTTTCAGCAAAGCCAGATCAGGCCCGAGCGCAAACGGCATCACCACCACGACGGAGACGAAGAACAACACGCCAATCAGTGCGCCACCGCCTGCGCGAAGGCCGACGCCGATGTCGCGGCGAATGAGTGCAGCGAGGGCGGTCATGCGTCACCCCCGATCCGGAATTCCTTTGCAGCGATTCCGAGCGGTCCGTGGGTTGCGGCGAGAATGATCCCACCGCTGCGCAGATGCGCCTCCATCAGGCTGGCGATCATGGCCTGGCCCGATGTGTCGAGGGCGGAGGTCGGTTCGTCCAGCAGCCAGACCGGGCGGTTGACCGCAATCAGCCGGGCAATCGACAGGCGGCGGCGCTGTCCGGCCGAAAGAAAGGCGGCAGGCAGATGCGCGGCATGGCCGAGGCCGACGGTTTCAAGAGCGGCCAGTCCATCGATCGCCTGGCCGCCGAGAAAGTCCCGCCAGAAATCGAGATTTTCCAGCACGGTCAGGGCCGGTTTCAGGGCATCGCGGTGGCCGAGATAATGCGCCTGCTCCGGCAGGGTGAGATCGGCTTCGCCGCCTTCCAGCGTCACTGCGCCGCCTGCGACAGGCAGCAGACCCGCGATCAGCCGCAGCAGCGAGGATTTGCCCGCTCCATTGATGCCAGTGACGGCAAGGGCCTGTCCTGCGGTGACCTCAAAGTCGAGACCCGCAAAGATCTCCCGCCCGCCTCTGATGCAGCTCAACCCCTGTCCCGCAAGCCTCATGAGAGGCTGCCCGAGAGCGTGTGGCAGCGTGCTGCGGTTCCAGTCTTGGCATACATGACAGGGAAACAATCCATAGGAGGTGTGGTGGACAGACTGGAAAGATTCTATAAAACCGGAACTTGGTGCAGCACACAATCAGCCGCCGGAAACAGCACGGTTCAGCCCTGATTCCTTCGCTTTTGACGGTGTTTCGATACCTTTTGCCGGGTATCTCCAACTTCTGAACTGGGATCGTTCACATGCCCTCGCTCGACAGCTTCAAATGCCAGAAAACCCTCAAGGTCGGTGCCAAGACTTACGTCTATTACAGCCTGCCTGCCGCTGAAAAGAACGGCCTCAAGGGCATTTCGAAGCTGCCGTACTCGATGAAAGTGCTTCTCGAGAACATGCTGCGCAATGAAGACGACCGCACCGTCACCAAGGCGGACATCGTCGCTTTCTCCAAGTGGGCGAGCAAGAAGACCCTCGAACACGAAATCGCATTCCGCCCCGCGCGCGTGCTGATGCAGGACTTTACCGGCGTGCCCGCGGTGGTCGATCTCGCCGCCATGCGCAATGCGATGAAGGCGCTCGGTGGCGATGCCGAGAAGATCAATCCGCTGGTGCCGGTCGATCTCGTGATCGATCACTCGGTGATCGTGAACTTCTTCGGCGACAACAAGGCGTTCGGCAAGAACGTCGCGGAAGAATACAAGCAGAACCAGGAACGCTACGAATTCCTCAAGTGGGGTCAGAAGGCGTTCTCGAATTTCTCCGTCGTGCCGCCCGGCACCGGCATCTGCCATCAGGTCAATCTCGAATATCTGGCGCAGACGGTCTGGACGCGCAAAGAGAAGCTCACTGTCGGCAAGAAGACAGCCACGTTCGAAGTCGCCTATCCGGATTCGCTGGTCGGCACCGACTCGCACACCACCATGGTCAACGGTCTTGCCGTGCTCGGCTGGGGCGTCGGTGGCATCGAGGCGGAAGCCTGCATGCTCGGCCAGCCGCTCTCCATGCTGCTGCCGGATGTGGTCGGCTTCAAGCTCGAAGGCCAGCTCAAGGAAGGCGTCACCGCGACTGACCTCGTGCTCACCGTCACCCAGATGCTGCGCAAGCTCGGTGTGGTCGGCAAGTTCGTCGAATTCTTCGGCGCCGGTCTCGATCACCTCTCGGTCGCCGACAAGGCCACCATCGCCAACATGGCGCCGGAATACGGCGCGACCTGCGGCTTTTTCCCGGTGGACAAGGCTGCGCTCGATTATCTCAAGACATCGGGCCGTGCGTCGGCACGCGTTGCGCTGGTTGAAAAGTACGCCAAGGCGCAGGGCCTGTTCCGCACCTCGAAGTCACCCGATCCGGTGTTCACCGAGCTGCTGACGCTTAATCTGGCCGATGTCGTGCCGTCGCTGGCAGGTCCGAAGCGTCCGGAAGGCCGCGTCGCGCTGCCGACGGTTGCCAGCCTGTTCGACGATGCGCTGACCGTCGAATACAAGAAGCCGACAGATCACAATGCGCGCTTCCCGGTCGAGGGCCGCAAGGAAGATCTGGGCCATGGCGACGTGGTGATTGCCGCGATCACCTCCTGCACCAACACTTCGAATCCGAGCGTGTTGATCGCTGCGGGCCTTCTGGCACGCAAGGCCGCTGCAAAGGGTCTCAAGGCGAAGCCTTGGGTGAAGACCTCGCTTGCGCCGGGCAGCCAGGTGGTTGCCGGTTATCTCGCGGATTCCGGCCTGCAAAAGGATCTCGACAAGGTCGGTTTCAACCTCGTCGGTTTCGGCTGTACCACCTGCATCGGCAATTCCGGTCCGCTGCCGGAAGAGATTTCGAAGTCGATCAACGACAACGGCATCGTTGCCGCCGCTGTGCTCTCGGGCAACCGCAACTTCGAGGGCCGCGTTTCGCCCGACGTGCAGGCGAACTACCTCGCCTCGCCGCCGCTGGTCGTCGCCCACGCGCTGGCCGGCACGGTCACGAAGAATCTCGATATCGAGCCGATCGGCACCGGCAAGGACGGCAAGCCGGTTTACCTGAAGGACATCTGGCCGACGGCGAAGGAGATCAATGCCTTCATCAAGAAGTACGTCACCTCGACGATCTTCAAGAAGAAGTATGCCGACGTGTTCAAGGGTGACACCAACTGGCGCAAGATCAAGACCGTGACCAGCGACACCTATGCCTGGAACATGAGCTCGACCTATGTGCAGAATCCGCCGTACTTCGAAGGCATGAAGATGGAGCCCGAGCCCACGACCGATATCGTGGACGCGCGCATCCTTGCGCTGTTCGGCGACAAGATCACTACCGACCACATTTCGCCGGCAGGTTCGATCAAGCTGACCTCACCTGCGGGCAAGTATCTCTCCGAGCATCAGGTACGCCCGGCCGACTTCAACCAGTACGGCACGCGCCGCGGCAACCACGAAGTGATGATGCGCGGCACCTTCGCCAACATCCGCATCAAGAACTTCATGCTCAAGGGCGCCGACGGCAACGTGCCGGAAGGCGGTCTCACCAAGCACTGGCCTGATGGCGAGCAGATGCCGATCTACGATGCCGCGATGAAGTATCAGCAGGAGCGGGTTCCACTCGTGGTGTTCGCGGGCGCCGAATACGGCAACGGCTCGTCGCGTGACTGGGCTGCGAAGGGCACACGCCTGCTTGGCGTGCGCGCCGTGGTCACCCAGAGCTTCGAGCGCATCCATCGCTCGAACCTCGTCGGCATGGGCGTGCTGCCGCTGACCTTCGAAGACGGCACTTCGTGGCAGTCTCTCGGCCTCAGGGGCGACGAGAAGGTCACGATTCGCGGTCTGCAGGGCGAACTNAAGCCGCGCCAGAAGCTGACGGCGGAGATCGTGTCGGCGGATGGCACGCTGCAGCAGGTGCCGCTGCTNTGCCGCATCGATACCCTCGATGAGCTCGAATACTACCGGAATGGNGGNATTCTCCANTACGTGCTGCGCAAACTGGCCGCCTAAGGCCGAAAACGCATCCGTGAACAGGCTCACCGCGACGTGACTAGCGACCAATCAGGGGGCGGCCTATCAATGGGCCGCCTTTCTGATGATGGGGCATCATGCATCCGAGGGATTGACGGCATGTCTGATCTGCCAGAACCGAAAACGGCGACAACTGCGGCCATCGTGTCGCGCTTGTCGCGGACACTGGGTGTCTGTGCGATCTTTACGGTGGTGACGCCGGTCTGCGCCGATCCCCGCGCGGTGGTCGAGCTTTTCACGTCGCAGGGCTGTTCGTCGTGCCCGCCGGCGGACAAGGTTCTCGGCGAACTCTCGCACGACAAGTCCATCATCGCGCTCAGCTTCCCGATCGACTACTGGGACTATCTCGGCTGGAAGGACACGCTGGCCGATTCGCGGTTCAGTGCGCGCCAGAAGGCTTATTCGCACATGCGCGGCAATCGCGGCGTCTACACGCCGCAGGCCGTGGTCAACGGCACCACAGATGTTCTCGGCAGTGACCGCACCGGAATCGAGAACGCCGCGAACCGCACGCAAAACATGGATGGCGTGATGTCGGTGCCGGTCACGATGACCCAAGGCAGCGGCCAGATCAAAGTTTCGGTGGCGGAAGGCAGCGGCAAGAGCGGAGAGATCTGGATCTGCGCGGTGTCGAAGCAGGTGCCGATCACGATCTCGCGCGGCGAAAACCGCGGGCAGCAGATCACGTATCATAACGTGGTCCGCAATGTGCTGAAGGTCGGCGACTGGAACGGCAAGGCCGGAAGCTGGACCGTGCCGATTGAAAACATCACGCGCGACGGCGTCGATGCGGCGGCGGTGTACATTCAGGACGGTAATCGCGACAAGCCGGGCGCGATGCTCGGCGCAGCCTTCACGTCGCTGAACTGATTCGAATTTTCACGATTGGATAATCCGGTCGCGCAGCACAGCGCGATTGCGGCGATGAGGCGTCAGCGCGTGACGCATTCCCCAAAATCACAGCAACAAAAAAGGCCAGCTTTCGCTGGCCCGAAGGATGGGGATTCTTAGCACTGCGAAGAACTAGACCCGATCCTGACGACCCCGGGGGGCTGGGGGCTGAGGAATCCGGTGCCGAAAGGACCGGGTCAACGCAGAGTTCACTTGATCGCAGTCCACAAGGGCGGGGGATTGACCGAATTCGGGCGGCATTATGGTTTGTCTAACGTCCGCGTGATGCTGTGCCCTGACGGCAGTTCCGGTGTAAGCGATTGAAATCAGGCTTGCAGGTGCCGCAGGACGGGGCGATCATGTTGGTTATGTGACAGGAGGCGCCGATGAGCTCAGTGTCGGGCGACATCGATCCAAGCGAAAGCCGGGGGCTGGAGCGCAGCACCACGCAGCTCCCGCCCCAAAGCGTGACGTTCAACCGCGTCGAACTTAATCGCATCCTCAATCTGTACGGACGCATGGTCGCGGATGGTGAGTGGCGCGACTACGCCATCGATTTTCTGAAAGACCGGGCGGTGTTCTCGATCTTCCGCCGCGCCTCCGAAGTGCCGATCTACCGCATCGAGAAAGATCCGCGCCTCGCCCGCAAGCAGGGCGCCTACAGCGTGATCGGTGCGAGCGGACAGATCCTGCGCCGTGGCCACGATCTCGACCGCGTGCTGCTGGTGATCGATCGCAAGCTCGCGCTGGTTTAGGTCTGGTCTCCGGGCGTCGTGGTTCCGCCTTCGCCCAGGGCACGCTGCATCATCACCGTGTCGAGCCAGCGACCGAACTTGAAGCCGACACCGGGATGCGTGCCGATCATGTCGAATCCGGTGCGCGCGTGGAGGCCGACCGAAGCGAGGTTGGCAGAGTCGCCGATCACCGCGATCATCTGACGATAGCCCCGCGCCTCGCAGGCCGCGATCAGGTCCTGCATCAGCCGCGTTCCGATGCGTTGTCCCTGTGCGGCGGGATCGAGATAGACCGAGTTCTCGACCGTGAAACGATAGGCCGGTCGCGGGCGGTAGGGCCCGGCATAGGCGTAGCCGACAACCACATCTTCCCTGACCGCGACGAGATAGGGAAATCCGCCCCCGGCCAGCGCCTCGAACCGCCGCGTCATCTCGGCAAGATCGGGCGGCTCGAGTTCGAATGTCGCGGTGCCATGCAGAACGGCTTCCCGGTAGATCGCGGTGATGGCGGGAAGATCGGGGACGGCAGCGGGCCGGATGTGAATCTGGGGCATGTCGGGTCGCAGAGAATGGTGCCGGAGCGGTGATGCCCCGCAGTCCTATCAGCGATCTGCCGCAAAACAAAAGCCCCGGCTTTGGGCCGGGGCTTTCGAGAGTTACCGATCAGCCACGATCAGATTCGTCAAACCAGCCGCTAGTCACGCTGTCCAAGGAGCTGCAGCAGCAGCGTGAACAGGTTGATGAAGTTCAGGTAGAGCGAGAGTGCGCCGGTGATGGCGGCCTTCTCTGCCACATCCCCACCCTGAGCGGCGTAGCCGTAGATGTAATCGTTCTTCAGGCGCTGGGTGTCCCAGGCGGTGAGGCCGGCGAACACCAGCACGCCGATCACCGAGACAATGAACTGCAGCATCGAGCTTGCGAGGAACAGGTTCACCAGGCTCGCGAGGATGATGCCGAACAGGCCCATCATCAGGAACGATCCCATGCCGGTCAGGTCACGCTTGGTGGTATAGCCATAGAGGCTCAGCGCACCGAACGAGGCCGCCGTGATGAAGAACACGCGCACGATCGAGGTGTGTGTGTACACCAGGAAGATCGACGACAGCGAGATGCCCATCAGCGCCGCGAACACCCAGAACAGGAGCTGCGCGGTTGCCGGCTTCAGGCGGTTGATGCCGAAGGAGATGGCGAACACCATCACCAGCGGCGCGAGGATGAACACCCACTTCAGCGGGCTCACGAACATCGCGACGCCGAAGGAGGTCAGATACTGTTTGCCGATCCGTCCGGCAGCAGCGGATGCGTCGGGCGTCACAGCGCCCATGTACACGCCGAGTGCAGCAAGGCCGGTGATGGCCAGGCCGATCGCCATGTAGTTGTAGACCTTGAGCATGTACGAGCGCAGGCCCGCATCGACGGTCGCGGTATCAACGCGCCCGGCGGCCCGGCCGAAAGGAGANGTATAGTTGCGGTCCAAGTCCGACATCGTCGAAACCCCGTGGTTGACTGGCGATAGCGAAGGGTCTGCGCCGCCAGCTATAAGCTTTTCCCAGAAACCCAATTGTGAGGCCATCCCTTGATGGCATCAAGCNGGATTCTGAACCCGCTCGGTATGTGGGAAACTAACACATCCGGNGCAACCTCACCCGCGCGGCTGTTTGTCGCAAAACCCGCTATTCGCTGCTACAAATTGTCATAAGTTTCGCAGGACGGAAGCGGGTTTTTGGTTAAGCGCAAGTAATGTTCCGGCAAGCCCAAGTCCGACGGTGACAGCGAGCGCAGCCAGCACCACAAGGGCCGCGCTCCCCGCCTGCCAGACGAAGCTCAGCGTCATCAGCCGGGTCACGATCTGCCAGGCGGCGATCGATCCCGCCGCGACCCCGAACACTGCCGTCGCGAGGCCGATCAGGAGGTACTCCAGCGCGTATGCGCCGAGCAACCGCGCGCGTGTCGCGCCGAGGGTCTTGAGGATCACCGCGTCGTAGACCCGGTGCCGGTGCCCCGCCGCGAGCGCGCCGCCCAGCACGAGAATCGCCGAGATCAGGGTGATCGAGCTGGCGCCCCGGATCGCGAGCACAAGGTTGGTCACCATCTTTCCAATGGAGTCCAAAGCTTCGCGCACCCGCACACTGGTCACCATGGGGAACGCGGCGGCGACGTCCTTGATCAATTTGGCGTCGGTGGTGGCATCGGACTGTGTCTCCGACAGGGTCGCGATGTCGGTATGCGGTGCGCCGGCAAAGGCTGTCGGCGAGAACACCAGCACGAAGTTGATGCCGAGGCTCTGCCAGTCGACGGTGCGTAGATTGCTGATCTTCGCGGTGATGTCGCGGCCCAGCACATTCACGGTCAGATCGTCACCGACCTTGACGCCAAGCCCGTCGGCGATCCGCTTCTCCAGCGAGACCAGTGGCGGGCCGGTGTACCCGGCATCCCACCATGTGCCTTCAACCACTTTCGAACCGCGCGGGATTTCGCCGGTATAGGTCAGGCCGCGGTCGCTCTGCAGCACCCAGGCTGAATCGTTCGATGGCTTGAGATCTTCAGCCTTGATGCCCTTGGCGGAGACAATGCGTCCGCGCAGCATCGGCACGGTTTCCACATGGGCCGCCGGAGCGGCCTTCTGCAGAAATTCGCTGAAGCGCGGTGCTTCGGCTGCCGGAATATCGATGAAGTAGAACGACGGCGCATGTTCGGGCAGGGCAGCCATGAACTGCCGCCGCAGATTTCCGTCGATCTGGGTAATGGTCACCAGTACAGCGAGACCGAGGCCGAGCGACATCACCACCGACGGCGTCAGTGCACCAGGACGGTGAATGTTGGCGATGGCCAGTCGCAGCATGGTGAGCCGTGGCCGAGGCAGGCGTCTTGCGATCTCCATCAGCATTGCGGCGACCAGACGAAGCACGGCGAAGACGCCAACCGACGATGCAACGAAGACAGCGGCGACGCGCTTGTCATAGGCGAGGCCGATTGCAACGGTTGCAAGCAAGGCGATCACCGCGCCCATCAGGACGAGATAGCGGCGGCGCGGCCAATGGAATTCGGAGGCGACCTCCTCGCGGAACAGTGCAGCCACCGGCACGTCATGGACGCGGCCGAGCGGCCAGAGTCCGAAGGCGAGTGCCGTCAGAAGGCCATAGACAAACGACAGCGCCAGTTCGCCCGCATGGAAGGTGGCTTCCACCGGCAACGGCAGGATGCGTCCGAACAGTCCGACGATGATGAAAGGCAAGGCTGCGCCAATGGCGAGGCCGATCAGCGATCCGAGTGTCGCCAGCGCCATGACCTGCGTGAGATAGATGGTGAAGACTTCGCGGCCGGTGGCGCCGATGGCCTTGAAGGTTGCGATCACATCGCGGCGCTCGTCGAGATGGCTCTTGATGGCGTTGGCGACGCCGACTCCACCGACCAGCAAAGCGGCTAAACCAACCAGTGTCAGGAACTGCGTGAAGCGGGTGATGTTGCGTTCAAGCTGAGGCGACGCGTTGCTGCGGGTGCGGACTTCCCATCCGGCTTCCGGCAGCGTCTTCTGTGCGGCATCGACAACGGTTTGCGTGGCGCGGTCGTTGACCGCGGCATCCGGCAGCAACAGGCGATAGGTCCAACGCACCAATGTGCCCGGTTGCAGCAGGCCGGTGGCGCGCAATGCATCTTCGCTGATCAGCAGCCGCGGTCCGAGGCCGACGCCGCCTGCGAGCTTGTCCGGCTCGGCAACGACCGTGCTGCGGATGTCGAACGATGCGTTGCCGACAGTAACGCGGTCGCCAATCTTAAGGCCAAGGCGCGCGAGCAGAACAGCGTCGGCGCCCGCGCCGAACACGCCGTCGCGCTGTGCGAGCAAATCCGGAATCGGCATCTTCGGCTCAAGCGACACATTGCCGAGCATCGGATAATTGCCATCGACCGATTTCAGGTCGACCAGCGCGAACTCACCGCTCGGTGCGCGCGCCATGCCGCGCATGATGGCGGTGGCGGACACCTTGCCGTTGGCATCGAGGAACGCGCGCTCTTCCCTGGTCGCTTCGCGCTGGATCAGCGCGAAGGACGCGTCGCCGCCGAGCAGCGTGCGCCCCTGGCTTTCCAGTCCCGCGCTGAGGCTGCCCGACACCGAGCCGACACCGGCGATGGCCATCACGCCGAGCGCGATGCAGGCGATGAACACATAGAAGCCGCGCAGGCCGCTGCGCAATTCGCGCAGGGCATAGCGGATCGCCAGCGAGAGCGTGCCGCGGCGTGAAACGTCTGCGATTTCGCTCATCGGGAGGCTGTCTCGATCCAGTGCCGGTCCGTCGCGGGTCCGTCGACGCGGCCCGAGCGCAGGCGCACCACACGGTCGCAGCGCTGCGCCAATGATGCGTCGTGCGTGACCAGCACCAAGGTCATGCCGCGCTCTAGATGCTTTGCGAATAACAGATCGACAATCTGCTTGCCGGTGGATTCGTCGAGATTTCCCGTCGGCTCGTCCGCCACGAGAATTGCAGGGTCGGGTGCCATCGCGCGCGCCAGCGCGACGCG
>JGI24770J26754_10003798_pt1 | contig 10041 bp, 10 predicted proteins | sample LakOneMetagenome_FD_26754 | JGI IMG/M metagenome (IMG submission 26754) | reverse complement strand
GAGCCGCACGGGTGACTTCTGGAACTACTGGTTGAATTTCGGCCTGTCCAACAAGGGCGGATCGGATCGCGGCGGGCGTGGAATCGGCCGTGTGACATTCTTGATAGCGTCACGGGTGCAGAGCGTTGTCGGCTACACCCGAAGGTCTGGGGATGGATTGACTGCTGTTTGTGGCATGGCTGTATTGAAGGCGCAGGAGGATGGCGACGACCTGAAATCGACCCACGCCTACTTCGCTGCGAGCGAAAGCGGGAACATCTACACCCTCCACCGATCAGCCGACTTCCACGACGGCATCCGCGATGCCTTTGCCTTCACGGGCTATGGCGGAGAGCACCAGAGCGGGCTTGCTCTCGCCATCCTCTATCCTCACGCGGAGCTGACAGCCGATGGCATTCTGGCCGCTGCCATCGAGAACTTCGCTCCCGCGATCATCAATGGTAGCGTGTCCCTTCGGGTAGACGGTCGCGTACTCGACGCCGCCTCCATCGACCGGATCGCTGTCGAAGTCGCAGATAACCTGAACGACGACGCCATCAAGTCCAGCGTTTCGCGCTACTTGCGACTCGTGAGGGAGGGTCTGGACAAGACAACCGCATACACAATCCGGCTTCCGAACGCCCTGAAAAGCGACCTCGATGCCGTGCGTGGAAAACCAGAGACGAAGGCACTTCTGAAGAAGATCGCTAACGATGAGGACGTTTGCCTGAACATCGTCTTCCCGCTGAAGAAAGATGGAGCCTCCACGGATGTGTCCGTTCAGGCTGTGCTCGGCCCAACAGCACAGGGATGCCGCCCCCTTGACCGCCTTTTCCGGCGGGGAATGAGCTTGCCGGATGTCCGGGCGAAAAATCCCGGCGAACTCGACATGGTGATGCTTGTCGGTGATGGTCTGCTCTCGAAATACCTGAACCTGTGTGAAGGGAAGGCCCATCTGGACTTGCTGGAATCGAAAGAGGTCGGCCAGAAGCTCGAAGACAATGGGTTTGACGGGGTTCGGGTCAAGCGCCTGATCAAACAGCTTCCATCGGAACTCAGGCTTCTCCTGACACCCGATTCAACTGCACCGGATGCACATGTGTTCGACAGTTATTTCTCGAAGCCTTCGGACAAGCCCGGCAAGAAAAAGAAGCCGACCAAACCCAACGATCCTCCTGACCCTCCGCCGCCCCCGAAGCCAGTGATGTTCAAGATCGAGACGCTTTCCGACGGTCTTCGGATCAAGGCCAATCCGGAACACACCGACTGGCCGCTGAATGTGACGTTAACGCTCGCCTACGCCGATGGAACACGGAGCCCATCCTGGAGCCCGTTCGACTTTGAGTTTGCGGACCTCAACGTCACAGCAACCGGGTGCGAGCTGTCCACAGAAAAGAACCGCCTGCGGGCAATGAACTGCAATCAGGATGCTGAAATCGTGCTTACCGGGTTCGACCGAAACCGGGAACTGGATACGAGCATAAGGCCATGGAAGAATGCGTAAAAGAATTCGCCTGACAGGCCGTCGCCAGCTCGCCCGCTCCTGTGTCGAGGTCAAAGTCGTTGAGATCGGGAATCGCAGGCTGGTCTCGCTGACGGTCGCTGATCCTGCTGCCTTCAACCGGATGCCCTCAACAGCGCGGATCAGACTGAGGCTCTTCGAGAACAAGTTCTCCGAGACGCTGGAGTTTGGCACACTGGGCGAGCCGCGCACAACGGCAGAAATCAGCAATCCTTCATTCTCCGCACCGTCCTGTCAGCTGCGCGTCGTGGCAACCGACGGCGACCAAAAAGGCCTCCTCCTTGGCAGCACCGACACATGGAACCTCCGCACTGGAGGAGCCGATGCGGGGGATTCTGCGACGGAGGGCATTCTGCTGTTCCAAGCCCATGATATCTCTCCACGCACGTGGAAGCTGGAAATGCGCGAGGCGGACTATCCGGTTGTCTACATCGACAGGAGCATTCCTGATCCCCGCACATGGGTCAGGAACGACCCTGTTTTCGTAAGCTGCGTTCTTCCTGCCATAGTTCGGGAAGCCTTCGATGACATCTTGTCGTCCACAACCCCGCCAGAGGTTCCTTGGGCGAAGGACTGGCTTTCATGGGCTGAAACACTGATGCCCGGCGCAGCGCCACCTTGGAGCGAGGGGCGACAGCAAAGGCAGGTGTGGATCGACAACCTGATCGATAGCTTCTGCAAGAGGCACGGGGTGCTTGAACATCTGGTGGGTAAACTCAAGCAGGGGATGGCAGCGTGACCCAGTTCGCATCCCTTTATGAGTTCAATGCCGCCGGTCTCGATGCCTTTCAGAAGGTGTTTACCGGCCAGATCGACGACAGCGCTGTCGATCCTGTCGATCCGACGTTGGCGTCCCGCGTTTCGGGCAGCAATGGCCTTACCACCAGAGACTTCGGGAGTGCGAAGGACATGGCCGAGGCAATCCTCGGGTCCATGAAAAATCTCAGCCTCTATGACCTCCTTCCGAGAACGGAGCTGTGGGCCTGGCTTACCTTTGTCTTGCGAGATCAGCTTTTCAGCAGATCACCCGACGGCACCTTGAAGGTTGGAGAGGTTCACCGCTGGTATCCAAGCAACCCCAATGACTGGCAGAAAGGGCAGCGGCACCTTGTGCGAATGCCCGTCCTGCTTCTGAAATCCTTGGGCAGCAGCGCCGATCACCTTCTGTGCGGGCTGCCGTCGATCCTGCCAGAAATCCGGGAGCAGCTCACAAGCCAGCAGGACATGTTCAATGTGGCCTTCCAGCAAGTTGCGCGGACACTCTACTTTGACGACGCCACCGGGATGCTCAAACGTGGAGCGGGAGGAAAGTCAGGCGGAACCCCTCGCCGCTTGGCAACACTTCGGAAACAACTGGATGTGACGTGGGATCTGGAAGACCTTGATCCATCGGATATCGTCAGCAGGCTGCCTAAGGAGTTTGGACGCTTCCTGCCCAAGGGCACAACGGAGAAACCTCCAGGACTTGTGCGGGTCGGATAAGCACCGACGGCCAGACCCTCACCACCCGGCCCCAAAACCTCCCAAAACCGCAAAGGTTTTGTCATAGGTTTTTGTCCAACCTAAACCTTTGATGTGGGGCAGGGCGGGGGGCCGGGACAGAAACGACCGTTTTTGACCAGGTGTTTATGACTATAGGTTTTTGTCCTGCCCCATCGCCAGCAATGCGGACAGCGGACTTCTGCGCGGTCCTGCTACTGGAACGGCTAAAGCCAGCTGTATCGGTCTGCATCTCGGGACTTAAGCGCCGCCATCATACGAGCACGTTCTTCTCTCGACGCAGCGTCGAGGATCGATCGGAGATCTCGATCGACCGAGTCTCGAGTCGCGCCCCGGGCTTCCGCTTTCGCATACCAGTCGGCGCCTGCTGCGTAGTCTCCCATTTCCATGCGGACCGCTCCAAGCAACGTGCAAGGGCGGAAGTCGGATGGTGTCAGGTGGTGAGCTTCGAGACCCGACCGCTCTGCTTCATCGTGACGCTTGAGATCACGCAGCGCGCCGCCCCGTGTCGTGAGTGTGGCCGAGCGTAGTTTTTGATCTGTGACCCGAGCGAGCGCCTGCTCTGCCACCGTTAGCCCTGCTGCCGCGCGGTCGGCCCTCCGCCACTGAGCACAAGCGTTGATGGCCTGCCAAACATCACCCGTCCGATGCCATTCCTCCGTGAAGGCTGTGGCCTGGTTGGTGTGGTGCGCTTTTCGCAATTCTTCGGTCCAATAGTCGGACCCTGTAGATCCTAGCCATAGAATGTCATCGTTCTGGATCGGCTTTCCATCTGCGACGGATCGCAAGATTCGCATAACCCTGCCGTAGTTCTCCTGCTCGATGTATCCTTGACCGAACCGTTCGCGAAACCGTCTCCCCTCGATCAGCTTCTCGCGCTTCGCAAAGAGAGCCGCATTCGTGCGCTCAGTCGCCTCATAGTTGAAGTGCTGCACTGCGGTTGGTTTCGGCTCGGCGGCTATCCTGGCTCTGATGCGGATCTCCTGCTCCATGCGCGAACTCTTGCGGCAACCATCCGCGTCCAATTTGCCAAGAGCGAGCTGAAGCAGTGCGTGGTACCCGCGCTCCAGCAAGAACGCCTGTTGGATGACCGACAAGGGGCGGCCATCGTCGACCCGCTCGACGATGGTGTGGAGGCGACTTGCGGGTATCGTAGCTCCGGGGACATCATCCAGGAAATAGGCGGCGGCAAGATCGGCGGCAGATGATTTCAAGGCGCTCAGTCTCCGGGAGCTGTCGGGATCACAATGCGCTGGCCAGTCCACTGATAGCAAGTCGACATCCTTTCTGGTCGATTGTGCCTCCATGTCTGTTGTGGGCTCTTGTCGTAAACAGCAGGGGACAAAACTCAAATGTTTCTGTCCCTGCCCAAACCGACCGTATTTGACCCGCATATTGTGGGCAGACGTTTTTGTCCAAGTCGACCATCAGCTATGCGGACATTGCCGAGACTGCTATGATCTGAGAAGATTCATGGCATGGAAATCCCTGACCTCCCTCCTGATCTGAAGTTCGCTCTGCTCTGTGACGATCCCAGCGAGATTGGCTTTGCTTTCGAAGCCAAACGAGCGGCTATGGGGCCGCACATCATCAAGCGATGGACTTGGGATGAAGCATTTCAACGAGATCTGCATGAGCGCCATTGCCGCGAGAAGCCGTTCTTCGAGATACGGCGCGCTGAGCAAAGACTTGGAACGTTGTCGTTTCAAAGGCTGCCAGATCACTTGCGATTCGGAGAATTTTACTTGTTCCCAGAATATCAAGGCAGGGGAGTAGGTTCTGCCATTCTCGCGCACTGTCTCGCGTTGGCCGATGATATGAGGTTTCCTGTCAGACTGGAGTATTTGCACTGGAATCCCGTTGGCTCGCTCTATCGACGGCATGGTTTCAAGGAAATTGGTCGCTCTGAGACCCACTGCTTTCTACAACGAGAAGCCGTCAGCTGTTAGGTCCGCCATGGGCGACTTGGGTCGATGCCGGGTCCCGACAATGGCGGCAGCTTTGCGGGACGAAACGGCCATTTGGGTTTTGAAACCAAATGGCCGCTGTGACCGGCCTTACGCCATTGCCGTCGCTTCAATTTCGAACAGCAAGCCGGGGATCGCGAGGCGGGTAACGCCCAGTAGGGTCATCGGCGGTGCGACCCGACGGGGTCCGAACCGCATGCCCATCAGGTCAAAGTTCTTCAGCGCCTCGTCGACATCAGTTGCATAGACACCGAGCTTGACCACATTGCCAAGATTCATGCCCGCCCCTTTGAGAACGGCTTCAAGGTTGTCCAAGGCCAGACTGATCTGTGCGCGCATATCGCCTGGATGCTGGGGGGCGCCGTTTTCGTCCACTGCGGTCTGGCCCGCGCAAATCACTTGCCGCGTCACGCCGTCGATCACTTCGGCCTGATTGTAGCCCAGCTTGATCGACCAGTCCCAGGGGTTCACTGCCGTTCGTTCCATGTCGCAATCTCCTCGTTTTCAGTTGCTGGAATCGGTGTAGGGCGAAATGGTGCCAAATATTGTCACCAATTGTGATAGGGTCGAGATATGAACGTAAGACTCAGACATGACGCCATCGTGCGCAGTCTTCGCCGCAACGGCACGTCGACTGTTGACGCGCTGGCCGAAGAGGTTGGTGCCTCCCGCCGGACCGTGCTGCGCGATATCGGCGCACTGCGAGACGAAGGCTATGTGATCCATTCCGAGGTCGGCCGCGGCGGTGGCCTCCAGCTTGACCCTCAATCAATGCAGACACGGACCAAGTTGTCCGTGCCCGAAGTGTTCGCGCTGCTGATCAGCGTCGCGGCAATGCGAGCCGCCGGGAATTTACCCTTCTCGGAACTTGCCGATGCGGGGCTGGCCAAGATCGAAAAGGCCTTGCCTTCGGACAAGGTGAAAGACCTACGCGCGTTTCTGGCGTGCCTGCACATCGGCAAGTTGTCGCCTTTGCAGGATCTGTCAGACATGGGGAAAATGGACCCCGAACTGCTTCCGGTCTTCGAGACAGCGTTTCTGAGTCGGCACTTCATCCGGTTCGACTATAGCGATGCAAAAGGGCTCAAGACCCAGCGACAGGTAGAGCCTCAAGCCTTGCTGATCTTGCCACCCCTTTGGTACCTCGTCGGCTGGGACCCTGCTCGCGACGACTTCCGCCATTTCCGAATGGACAGGATCAGGAACCCGGAAGCGGTTCCGACTACAAGCTTTCGCCGTCGGCATGTGCCCTTCGAAGATGATGTCTGTCCTTACAGCGAATTGCATCCGGAGCGTCGAAGCAGTCATTCGTGGTAAATGCAGCATCCGACACATTGGACTCTTCACGACGGTCACGCCGGACAAAACTCATGCGTTTCTGTCCGGGGCGGAATCGACCGGTTTTGGGCCCGAGATGATTCGGCAAACCGCTCGCTGCGGGCCTTCGCCCCTCAATGTCTGCTATGTGGGCGAAAGGCTCCATAGTCGATCTATACACTGGTCCGGGCAGGAGCCCTTCGCGCCAAGCAACGGCCAAAAGGCCCCGGCTGAACATGTACATGGTTGCTCTTCTGGGAAAGGCAGGCTCGGTGCCGTCGCTTCGACCGTTTCGGTGGGCGCATTACATCTGCTGACTTGACAGGTTCGCTGCGCTTGACACCTTATGCTGCGGTCAGTGATGGAGAGCGGTTTGGAAAGTCAACTCTGGTTCGCGGTCATTTCCGAAGAGAAGAAGGGGCCATTTTCTGAAGAGCAGATCTCGACCCTTCTGAACGCCGGGTCTTTAAATGAACGATCATTGGTGTGGTCTAAGGACGCGAGCACAGACGAATGGATTCCCTTATACAAATCTGGCTTGAAGCATCTGGTATCAGGGGCAGAAGTTGCGCCGCCTCCGCTTCCGCCATCGTTGACGAAACCCCAGGATTCATCGCCGATATCAGTGATATCCCCGATTTACCCAACTGAAACGCAACAGAAGTTCATGAACCAATCTGGACCAGAGCTAACTGATTGGGGCACTGCACCGGTTTCTTCCGACTTCCCGTCTTCTAATCCTCTTGCACAGGCACAGTCCGGCGGACTAGTTCGAAACGACTTCTTGACTAAAGTGCTGCTGTGGATAATTCCGCCTCTGACGATTCTGTCTGGAAAAACCGTCATGGTTCACTTCAATGGATCATCAGACATCCAAGCAAGATATGATCGTTTCATTGCTCTAAACCAAAATGAAGCGTTTACAATTGTTTTTGGCGTTGCGGCACTCGTCTGGATTATTGCAACGCTTTGGTGGATGCGCAATGAGACGAAGAACTTAACCGCTCGCCTTGGGCCGCAGAGTATCACACCGGCGGGTTCAATTTACTGGTTCTTCGTTCCAATTTTAAACATTTGGAAACCAATCGAGGCAATAAGGAACATCATAAGAGGTTCAGTTACGTCTCAGGTTGATCGCGCCTTGATGTTAGGAACGGCATGGTGGATTACAGCGTTACTTTCCATTGTCTGCTACGGCATATCGACTTCGATTTTGGACTCTGGCCAACAACTTACTACAGTAACCGCCCAGAGTGGGCTAAACTGGGATTTGGCTGGAGGTGTGTTTGACATCATCAGCTCTGTCACACTCTTCTTTACGATTTCCGCCGTTCAGAGCGGGCACAAAACTCGAGATCAATAAAATGATATTCAGCAGATAGCGGCGAGGCACAGGGCAACACCAAGTCCAAGGCAAAAACCGAACAGCGCTCTATTTCTATTGCTTGTGCCCCAGCGGCGTGAGTAAGATCGGATGCCATCAAGCGCTCCGACAGCTACCAGAAAAGCTCCTAGCGGAGCAAATAGATCGCTTCCGTGGGTCATTCCAAGCAAGGGCGTCACCGCGAGTATTGCCAGCGAAGCTGACAAACAACGCCAGCAAAGCACCGCGTGATGACCTAATACTATTGGGCCGGTTCCTGCCCTGCGGTTGCACAAAGGGCGATCAAGAAGCTGTTTCATCCTGCACGGGTTTCCGCTGCTAGAATCGCCCGCTCAAAGCGAATGCGACCATCGACTGTTGCCATAACCTTTCTTCTGAATTCCTCTGAGATTGTTCCGGCGCCTCGGTTGATCGCATCTTCCACGACTGCGCGCCGATCTTCAGGACTTTTGAACTTACTCGCATCAAACATCGTGAACCTTTGTCGGTTCTTTGGGTCGGAGTATGCTCCGAAGTACGCTTTGTAAGACTGATCAACTGCGGCATAAGTGAACCTTGCCGCATCATCGGGAAATTCTTCGGTTATAAGCACTTGAAATGCTGCGATCTTTCGTGCGTACCGCGCAGACGCCTCACTCTCAAGTATCTTTTGGGTGTTTGCCTTCGCTGCGTTCGCGGAGTCTTCCGCGCTAGACGCAATACTGCAAATTGCACAAACGACTACTATGCCAACAATCGCCCAGAACATGGGTCCCCCAGCTGCCCGTTTGAAGTCAATGATTTAGTCAGAAAGTGGCTTGTCAATAGAAATCTGTCTTCTCAAGACCGATACGTTCTGGCTCTGATGATGTGGCACATCCGACGGCATCAATGTGCCAAGTTGGGTCAGCGACCTATGCCATGGACATATGGAACTTTTTCTTACAGTTCCCACCCTAGGTCTCTGTCGAGTTCGCGCCGCCTGCGCTCTTCGTCCAGTTCCTGCTCGCGTTCCTTCTGGCGGGCCTGGTCCCGCACCTTGCCTTCTAGCCCTGCTTTGCCCAGCACATCTGCAAGCCTGCTGCGTGTATCCCGCACGCCCTGCCCCGGCCTGTGATCATTTTTGTCGCCTAGCTCCCGCCCGGCAATCCGTGCCAAGCGTTCCTTGATCTCGCCCTGGTCCAGCTCTCTCGCCTGCCGCCCTGCGGCGGCCCGCAGCGCAGCTAGCCCGGCCCCAACACGCCCCAACCCCTCTTCCCGGGCCTCGACCCATGCATCACGCGCCAACTCCAACCGCTCGCGCATCTCGGCAAACATCGCCCTGGCCTGACGCACCGCATGCACCCGCGCGCCCCTCTGGGTCAGTGGTTCATAGTCGCTGCCCTCGGCCTCGGCGACCAACTGCGCGCGGCGCTCGATAGCATTGGCTGCGGGGCCAAGCTTCAGCTCCGGTTCGCGGTCCAGCTCTTCGGCCTTCAATGTGTCACCAAGAGACAACGCCTCTTCGCGCTGTACCTCCAATGACCGATGATCGACGCGCTCAACCTGCCCCGCCAATTCCAAGGCGCGGTTCTGCAACTCGGCCCAGTAGCCGCGCATGGCCTCGATCTCCGGCCCGCCGGTGCTGGCCGCATCGAGAATGCGGGTTTTGTCGGTCAGCCCCTCGGCGGACAAGACGCGGGTGGTGGTCAGGATATGGGCGTGATGATTACGCTGATCACCTTCGCTGTGCGGGGCATGGATCGCCACGTCTGCTGCCACCCCGTAGCGCTCGACCAGCTGCGCGGCGAAGGCCCGCGCGATGTCGATCCGCGCGGCGTCGGACAGCTCGGACGGCAGGGCCAGCTCCCATTCGCGGGCCGTCACCGAATTGGACCTGGTCTCCCGCGCCTCGGCGGCGTTCCAAAGCGCGGCGCGGTCCTGCGCCCAGGACGGTGCGTCATCGGGGGCGAGAATGAAGCAGGCCTCCACACCGCGTTTGGCGGTGTAATCGTGCATGCGCCCTTCCCGGTCGCAGGCGATGACGGAGGCCGACCGATAGGCCGCCGCCGCCGTGGCCGACCGCCCGGCGCTGCGTTTGATCGTCTTGACGGAAAGGTGGTAGCTGGCCATGGCCGCGCCCTACCGATCCGGCGACGGGCAAAGGCAGGCAGACTGCCAGACAGGCAAACAGGCAGACATGCAAACGGGCGATCCGGCGGCTAACCATCCGGGCAAGCAGGCCACCGCGCAGATTGGCAGACATGCAGCCACGCCAACAGGCAGGCGGTCATGCTGCCAAGCATACGCGCGGCCATCGCCAGGATGGGCCTTGGTTTGCCGGACGAGCACCGCGCGGCAAACCCGATCCGGCAGACAGTCCCGCTCTCGGGACAGGCGGAACCGGATCGCCC
>JGI24770J26754_10003795_pt1 | contig 10046 bp, 8 predicted proteins | sample LakOneMetagenome_FD_26754 | JGI IMG/M metagenome (IMG submission 26754) | reverse complement strand
CTGCCCAGCTACGTGCAGGGATCCTGGTTCACGCCCACTGACATGTCCGGCGCCGTCGACGTTCGCGATGCGTCCACCGGGGAGATCGTCACCCGGGTGAGCTCGACGGGACTCGATCTCGCCGCCGCCCTCGAGTATGCCCGCACGGTGGGCCAGGCCTCGCTCGGCACCCTCACCTTTCACCAGCGCGCCGTACTGCTCAAACAGATGGCGCTGCTGCTGACCGAACGCAAACAGGAGCTGTACGCCCTGTCGAGTCGCACCGGTGCCACCACGGCGGACTCCTGGGTCGACATCGACGGCGGAATCGGCGTGCTGTTCACCTATTCCTCGAAGGGTCGCCGCGAGCTGCCCAATGCGAGTGTCTACGTGGACGGACCGGTCGAGCAGCTGTCGAAGGACGGCTCGTTCATCGCCCGACACATTTACTCGCGGCTTCCCGGTGTGGCCGTGCAGATCAACGCCTTCAACTTTCCGGTCTGGGGCGCCCTGGAAAAGTTCGCTCCGGCCTTCCTGGCTGGAGTGCCCACGCTCGTGAAGCCCGCCACGCCCTCGGGCTACCTCGCGGAGGCCTTCGTGCGCATCCTCGCCGACTCCGGCTTGTTGCCGGAGGGCTCGCTTCAGCTCGTGTCCGGCAGCGTTCCCACCCTGTTCGACGACGTGCGCTTGGGCGACCTGGTGGCGTTCACGGGTTCTGCGTCCACCGCCGAAAAGTTGCGGGCCAGTGAGTCCGTGCAGACCGGCGGCGTGCGCTTCACCAACGAGACCGACTCGATCAACGCCTCGGTGCTGGGCCCGGACGCAATGGTCGGTACCCCCGAATTCGACGCCTTCGTGAAGCAGGTCGTCGCCGAGATGACGGTGAAAGCCGGCCAGAAGTGCACGTCGATCCGTCGCGTGATCGTGCCGCGCACCGCCATGGACGACGTGATCGCAGCCGTGCAGCAGCGCATCGATCAACGCCTCGTGCTCGGCGACCCGCGCGCCGAAGGCGTCACCATGGGGCCGCTCGCCTCCACCGAGCAGCGTGCCGAGGTGCTCCGCCAAGTGGGGCGGCTGCAAGCCGCCGGCGGCGAAATCGTGGTGGGGTCAACGGATGCCCCCGCCGTCGTGCACCTCGACGGCACGCTCGCCCCGGCTCCGGACGGCGCCTTCATGGCCCCGCTGCTGCTGCGTTTCGACGTGGCAGCGGATGCCGTGCACGAGGTCGAGGCCTTCGGCCCGGTTTCGAGCGTGCTCGGCTACGACTCCCTCGAGGAGGCCATCGCCCTCGTGCGGCGCGGCGGCGGGTCACTCGTGACCAGCATCGCCACCCATGACCCGCAGGTAGCCGTGGCCCTCATGTCCGGCATCTCCGCGTTCAACGGGCGCGTCCTCGTGCTCGACCGTGACGACGCGCGCACCTCCACCGGGCACGGTTCGCCCGTGCCGCAGCTCGTGCACGGCGGACCGGGCCGGGCCGGCGGCGGCGAAGAACTCGGCGGTATCCGGGCGGTGCTGCACCACATGCAGCGCACCGCCATTCAGGGTTCGCCCGAAATGCTCACCGCGATCACCGGCATCTGGCACCAGGGGGCGGCCGCTCAGCTCGGCGACCGGCATCCGTTCCGGAAGAGCCTCGCGGAACTCCGGCTCGGCGACCAGGTGGTGTCCGCCTCGCGCACCGTGAATCTGGACGACATCGAGCACTTCGCCGAGTTCACCGGTGACACCTTCTACGCGCACATGAATGAGGAGGCCGCCGCGGCCAACCCGTTCTTCCCCGGTCGGGTGGCCCACGGCTACCTGCTCGTGTCGTGGGCGGCCGGCCTGTTCGTTGACCCCGAGCCGGGCCCGGTGCTGGCGAACTACGGCCTGGAGAACCTGCGCTTCATCACGCCGGTCTCCCCGGGCGACAGCATCCGGGTTGCCCTCACGGCCAAGCAGATCACGCCGCGGGAGACCGACGAGTACGGCGAGGTGCGGTGGGATGCGGTACTGACCAATCAGAAAGACGAGCTCGTCGCTTCCTACGACGTGCTCACCCTCGTGGCGAAGAGCTGACCGCCACCCGGCGGGAAGCCGGTTGAGCAATCAGCTCACGTGAACGGTCGGGCGCTGCTTGGCGTCTTTCTCGGCCTCCCGCAAAACCTCGCGAGTGACNGGGGCCACTTCACCGGCGCCCGCCAGCAGGAATTTGAGCATGTTGGAGAGCGGGTTGCCCTCCGTCCACTCGAAGTAGATCGCTGGAATCACNCCGGTGGAATCGCGAACGGCCAGCAAGACCGCAGCGAGNGTGCCGGGAATGTTATTGCTGTCCACTTCGAGTACCCGGTACCCGTGTTTCTTCACGCCGCGAACGACGAGGTCCTCCTCGAATTCCGAGGAATCGGTGCTGTGCACCTCGAGGAAGAGGATGCGTGAGTTGCGGGGAATGTGCGAGTATCGCCGCTCAGCCAGGTTCTTCTGGCGGTACTCCGCGGCGCTGCCGTCATCGGGCTCGTTCGCCACCATGCGGATCACCTCGCGCTCGGCATCCTCGCGCACGAACTCCAACGCCAGCGGGTCGAGCGTCACCGAGGTCGCTCGCAATTCGAAGGAACGCCGAACCCGCGAGAGCAGGGAAATCGCGACGATGGCGGCAATGAACAACAGGGCTATTCGGATGCCGTCGGGGCGCTCGATCACGTTCAGAACGGTCGTGTACACGAAGACCAAGGCCACGATGGCGAACGCAATGGTGCGCTTGCGCTGCCTCATGCGTCGTGCGGACAGCGTAACCGCGACGGATGCCGAGGTGATCAGTACGAGCACCCCGGTGGCGTACGCGCCGCCCTGGGCATCGACGTCGGCCTTGAAGAAGATNGTGATCAGGAACGCGATGACGGTGAAGACCAGAACGAGGGGGCGAACCGCGCGGGCCCACTGCGGGGCCATCCCGTACCGCGGCAGGTATCGTGGCACGAGGTTGAGCAGCCCGGCCATGGCTGATGCGCCGGCAAACCAGAGGATGCAGATGGTGCTGACGTCATAAACCGTTCCGAATACCGGTCCCAGGTATTCATGGGCGAGGTAGGCGAGGGCGCGGCCATTGGCCTCACCACCGGCTTGAAATTTCTCTTGGGGAATGAGCAGCGTTGTGATGAAGCTCGTGGCGATCAGGAAGCAACTCATGATCACCGCGGCCGTGGTGAGTAAACGGGTCGTGCCGCGGATGCGCCCGGTCGGCCGCTCTTCGGTGTCGTCGGGGTCGCCGGTCACCTGGGGCATCACGGCCACGCCGGTTTCGAATCCGGAGAGGCCGAGTGCGAGTTTCGGAAAGACGATGAGGGAGATAGCCACCATCATCCAGGGGTTGCCGTGTTGGGCGTTGAGGGTCGACCACCAATCGGTGATCACAATGGGCTGGTCCATGATGTGCCCGATGGAATCGACCACGACGATCACGTTCAGCAGCAGGTAAACGGCTACCAGCACTACCGCGATGCCGATGGCCTCCTTGAATCCCTTGAGGAACACTGCGGACAGCAGCGCAATGAAGACCAGGGTGAGCGGCACCTCGCTGCCGTGGAACCACGCNGGCGTGAATGGATTCTCGAGGGCGTGCGCCGTGGCATCCGCTGCCGAGAGTGTGATGGTGATCATGAAGTCGGTCACGGCGAAGCCGAGGAGCACCAGCACGAAAAGCTTGCCGGCCCACCAGGGCAGCAGATGTTCGAGCATGTGGATCGAACCGGAGCCATTGAAGCTTTCTCTCGCAACNCGGCGATAGACCGGGAGCGCGCCCAGCAGCGTGAGCAGCACGAGGACGACAGTGGCAAAGGGGGAGAGCAACCCGGCGGCAAGGGCGGCGATCGCGGGCTGGTAGCCCAGGGTGGAGAAATAGTCGACCCCGGTGAGGCACATCACCCGCCACCAGGAGTGGGTCTTCTCCACCGTCTGGATGTGCGGCCCCAGGTGNAGCCCNCGATCGGCCACGAGGCCCTCGAACAACCAGTGTCGGAAGCGACCCTGCATTGTGGCCGGTTTTATGACCGCAACCGTTTCCGTCAATGAGTCCGTAATCGCGGTTCCTTTGCTCGTAAGTATCACGTCAGTGTGTACCTCGGTGGCGGGGCTTGTCGACCCTGCCGGGTGAGTTCACATTTTCGCGGCGAGGCTCTTGGTCCTCCGGCTAGGCAGGGCCCTCGGACAGGACAATACTGTCCGTGTTCGGGAGGTTCTCGACGGAGGTGCAAACCAGTAGGAGGCTGCAGTGGACCCAGCGACGTTGAACATAGCGTCTCTCAGGCAGAGTGAGGCGGCCGTGGCGGAATGTCGACGTTTGGCCGATGCTGATCCGGCCTATCAGCGCGAGCTGGCCCTAGCCCTGACCCGATTGTCAAACCGGCTTTCGTCCGTGCTGCGGGCCAGAAAGGCCCTCGTCGTCGCGGAGGAAGCCGTACACATTTACCAGAAGCTCGCGGACAGTGATCCTGGTGCCGACGACTCGGAGTTGGCTCGAGCGCTGAACATTCTGGCGCTGCGGCTCGTGGAGGTCGGACGCCGTGACAAAGCCCTCTATGAGAGCAAGCGATCCGTCTCGATGCGCCGGGCGCGGGTGGAAAGCACGTCGGCCGACCAGGCGGCGCCGACTCAGGCGGAGATCGATCTCGCTGAATCCCTGGAAACCCTGTCTCTCTGCCTGCGGGAGCTGGGTCGGGAGCAAGCCCACCGGGAGGTCAGCCAGGAGGCCGAGCGGATCCGCACCCGACTCCGGGAATCGCGTTCCGACCGCCTCTGAGCATCCCACCCGCAAGCACCCCAGCCGCGAGCAAGGGTGCTCAATCGAGGTCGGTCGTTGACGCCCTCCAGCGCTCCAGATCCTCGATGGACGTGTGCGTGCCGAGCAGCCGAGCCGCGGTCACCAAATTCATGACGACGATGTCGCACGCCAACGCGTAGTTGATCGTGCCAATCGTGTCGTGGATGGTGTGGATGTTCGGGTTCGATGCGTCCGAACCTTCAATCGTGAGCACAGCAGGCAGGTCGGCTTCGATGAAGGGCACGTGGTCGCTTGCAAAGGGGGTCAGCGAGACCTGCACCCGAAGTGATGTGTAATCCTGGGCGCTGCTGACCAGCTGGTCGATCAGCGCCTGCGAAACCGCAGCTCCTTCCAGCAGCACGCCGTGGCTGTCCGAATTGAGGGTGCCGATCATATCCATATTGATCACGCCGGCCAGTCGCTCACGATCATGCTTGCCCAGCGTGCGCACGTACTGACGGCTGCCCAGCAGCCCTTCTTCCTCCCCACCGAAGAGCACGAGCCGCAGATCCTGGTCGTCGGACCGACTCGAGAGGATGCGGGCGATTTCCAGCAGGCCCGCAGCGCCGCTGCCGTTGTCATCGGCGCCCGGAGCCGGAGCCAGCTGACCGCCGGCATGATTGATGGAATCCAGGTGCGCGGTCAGCAGGACCAACCGGGGTGAGGGTGTACGTCCGGGCTTGTTTGCGATGACCGTGAGGCTTGTGCCGGAGCCTACGAATATCGGAGTTCGGGACACGTCGTAGCCGAGTTCACTCAGCGACTGGCTGGCCCAGTCGGCGGCCTGCTGGTAGCCCTCACTCAAGGAGTGTCGGGTACCGAATCCTGTGAGGACATCGATGGAACGACGCAGTCGGGTCGAGGAAACCTGGCTGGCGAGTACGTTCATCGCGGGGTCGATCGCGCGTAGTTGCCGCCCGGTGTGCGGTGCGTCGAGCACGACCGTGGCGTTGGCCGGCAGAGGCGAGAAGCCGAAGCAGGCCGGATTTGCCTTGAACACCCTGGAGACCGCCTCGTCGCTGAGCTCGACGGCGAGGTAGCGTCCGTGGTCAAGGATCACGGGCGCGTCGGGGAACTGTTCACGGAAGGAATCTCCGGCCTGCACCACCAGGTGCAGCTGGCCGCGACTCGACTGCGAAACAGCGCCAAGGGTGCGCACGCGTCGGCCGGCGGAGGACTCCGGAACGCCGGTCGTCCAATAGATCACGCGGTCGCCGAAGCGGCACCATTTCAATCCGGGCTCACGCCGGGCAGCTTGTCCCGAGGCGGGCTCAACGGAGGCGGGAACGACGATGTATGTGTACACGGCTACAGCTTTCTATGCACGTCGACGAGCGAGCGTCATTGTCGGCGGATCTTGATAACGGTCGGAGTGGCTTCAACGACCTGAATCGTCGTGGTTTCGGTGTCGGTGTCGGTGTCGGTGTCGTTCCTGACGGCGCTTCCTCCGACGGCACTGCCCTCGACAGGCCCTGTCTGATAGTGGACGCGATTTCCGGTGGACCGGGGTCGGTCATCCGGGCCCGGCGAAAGCACCTCGATCTGACCGTCGGCGCTCACCCGAAAGGAGTCCCGACCGCCCCGCGTGGGCGGAAACGGGAAGGACTCCGTTCGTCGATAGACCTGGATTCCAGCCACGTCTTCCTCCTGCGAGTGCGTCCACTCACCGGCGGGGATCACCGAAACAGGCTTATTCGGGCACATCGACGCTTCTTCCTCGGTTGATCGAGATGTATCGGTCTCGGCTCAGGTGGTGTCAGTACCAGCGATGCGCTCGCGCTTCTTCTGCGCCAGCGCGCTGTCCTCGACCAGCTTGAAGGTATTGCGCGGGCCTTCGAGGCAGGCGTGCATGCGGGCGACCTGCCCCACCGAGAACANCACCATGACGTCGTCGTCGACGTAGTCCATATAGTCCATGAACAGGTCGCCGTTCGGGCCGTTGTTGCAGGTGACGTGTGGGAAGACGGGCTTACCCGTGTTCGCTGAGGCCTGATTCGGCGTGTCATTGACTTTGTCTGTGCCGATGCAGCCGTTTTCGTCACCCCAGATGTGGTTGAGGTTGAGCCAGTGGCCGATCTCGTGGGTTGCCGTGCGTCCCAGGGCGAACGGCGGTGAGGCGCTGCCGACCGTTCCGAAGGCGGTATTGAGAATGACGACACCGTCGGTCGTTGCTTCACCACCCGGGAACTGCGCATAGCCCAGAAGCCCGCCGCCGAGGCTGCCCACCCAGAGGTTCAGATACTTGTCGGCCGGCCAGGCATCGGCTCCACCAGAGGCTGCAGACTTGATCGCGTCGTCGTAGGTGAACGATTTCACGGCGGTATGGGTGCGGGTGATCCCTCGCGTCGCAGCGCCGTTCGGGTCGATGTCGGCGAGGACGAACTCGATCTGTGCGTCGTCGGCGAGGGGAGAGAAGACGGCGGGAAGAGTGCTGACGTCCGCATTCGTCTTGCGGAAATCCTTGTTCAATACGGCGATCTGGCTGTTGACCTGGCGAGCGGAGATATTGTCCTTGTGGGTGTTCCANACCACATGNACGACAACGGGAATGCGCGTGATGCCGGNTTGGGCTGCAAAGATCCCCTGCGACACCAGCGCCCGCGCCTCGGCGTCCAGTGCAATCCGGGCCTGNGCGAAGCCGGGCTGTTCAGCCAGTTGCTTCGTGTACACATCCGGGGTGGCGCAGTATCGCGTGGTGGGCAGGTCCTGTGNAACGGCATCGGCCATGGTGATTTCCTTTCCGGGATCGGTGTGTTTTTCCTGTGCCATTGTTACCGGAACGCCGTTACAGCAGCGTTATTGATGACACCGTAGCGCGCACCGCGGACAGCGGCCATACTGTGCTCGTACATATGTATGGCGGGATGGGGCTGAACCTATCCGGATGCCCGCAGACCGGCCATGCACGTCTCTTCGCTAGAAAAGAGGAACCATGTCCGACTCTCTTCGCCGTCCCTGCTGCAGCATCGCCCCGCCCGATCTGCTTGCCTGGCTCGCCTCGCAGGGCAGCCAAGAGGAACGCGAGGCGGCGATCCAGTCCCTGGCAACGTCCGCGGCGATGCGCTCGCGCCGCGCCGTGCTCGGTCATTTCAGTCGTGAACTCAACCAGAACATCGGTCTGATCGGCGTCGGTTCCCTGACGGAGCAGGGCGTGACCGTGTACGACAACCAGACCAACGGCCGTAATTTTCTGCCCGGGGTGAAAAAACGCGGCGTCGGCGACCCGCTCGCGGCTGACCCTGCCGTCAACGAGGCCTTCGACGGCAGTTCAGCCACGGCCACGTTCTACCTGGACGTCCTGGGGCGCAACTCCCTCGACAATGCCGGCATGGAACTCATCTCCTCGGTGCACTACGGCGTGGGCTTTGACAATGCCTTCTGGGACGGCAGCCAGATGGTCTACGGCGACGGAAGCGGCCGAATCTTCCAACTCGGCGCACTCACCCGAGCCGTCGACGTGATCGGGCATGAACTCACCCACGGCGTGACCGAGTTCACCGCCGGCCTCGTCTACAGCAAGCAGTCGGGCGCGCTGAACGAATCCTTTTCTGATGTCTTCGGCTCACTGGTGAAGCAGTACAGCTTGAAGCAGACAGCGGCNGACGCCAGTTGGCTGATCGGAGAGGGAACCCTGGTGACCAAGCTCGGCCTGGCCCTCCGNTCCATGAAAAGCCCGGGAACGGCATTCGCGGGTGACCATCAACCCGCAGACATGCAGCACTACGTCGACCTGCCCGATGACAACAACCCAGCCAACGACAACGGGGGAGTGCACATCAACTCCGGCATCCCCAACCGCGCCTTCTACCTCGCCGCGATGGCATTGGGCGGCTCGGCATGGGAGAAGGCGGGAAAGATCTGGTACAACGCGCTGACCACCAAACTGGGCGCTCACACGCAGTTCGCCGAAGCGGCGCAGTTTACGATCGATTCAGCCGGAGAACTCTTCGGCACAGCAGAGCAGGCGGCGGTTCGCTCCGCCTGGACGGAGGTCGGGGTTCTTAAATGAGGCTCAGCGTACNAAGGGGTGGCGGATTCGCGGGGTTCGTCACACGCACCGACCTCGATGCCGNGGCTTTGCCGGCNACGGATGCCGTGGCGCTCGCCGCCGAGNTCGACCGNGCGGGACTGCGCACGCTCTCTGATGCCCANGGCACTCGCACCTGGCCGGACTCCCTGCTGTACGACATCTCCCTGACTGATCAAGCACAGGAATTCCGGTTCCACTGCAGCGAGGAATCGCTGCCCGAGGGTGTTCGCGGCCTGATCGCCTGGGTCGACGCCCGTCCCGAGCGCGTCGAGTCCATCGAGCCGTGATGTCACGGAGATGCCGGTCGAATATTAATTGACCGCGTTCATTCTCCAACGGAATGGCCGGCTGATGGCGTCGGCATCGACGTAGTGCACCCCGTCTTCCGGCCCGGGTGGCATGTCGAAGTCGGCCTCCCGGCAGGATTCGGCCCAAACCTCATGGCGGGTCAGGGCNTGGATCTCACCGTCCAGTACGATCCAGCCGCGAACTGCCTTATATGGNATGTTGCCGTGCGGGGACGCGAAACGTGCTCCGACTTCCATCGTGCGCAGCAACAGGNTGAACGATTGAGACGCGCCGATGCTGCGGGTGACGAATTCCAGGAGCTCGGAGTGTTCCAGCCGCGGAATGCTGCGACCGGTCGGGTCGGTGTGGAAGTACACGAGACCTCCATGCGACGCAGTGACCGTGAGTTCATGGGCGCCACTNCCGTGACGGTCNCCGACGAGGGCNGCCACCAGCATCTCCTGGCTGTCCCGCCGCACAGTGGACCGATCGCATCCCGAGCACGTGAGCACGTAGAGNGGAAACGGCCCCTGCTCGATGTAAGCGGCATTGGGCGTGAGAGTNGCATCGGAATGGCAATACGGGCAGGTGATTCTCATGGATCTGCTCCTCAAGAGTTCCGGCGTTGCGGCGTNTTGCTGTCCTGTCTGGGCGCGACGTTCGGCGCCCGATTGCCCCCTGTGCCCACAAGNTAGCAGCGGCGGTCACGCNACGCAGTCGGCATGAATGAGGACAGACCGACACCCTTTCGGGGCCNGCGACCCCAGACCAGGCGACCCGATCCAGCCGGCGCCCCCATGCANCACCGGTGGTCGTGTCNCGACCNGTGGTCGTGTCTCGACCNGTGGTCGAGCTTGTCGAGACCCGACGCGCCCGGGATGCAGGGAAATGGGGGTTGATTTGCGTGGTGGGGGGATTGGCCGTAATGTCATCTAAGTCACCCCA
>JGI24770J26754_10003794_pt1 | contig 10047 bp, 6 predicted proteins | sample LakOneMetagenome_FD_26754 | JGI IMG/M metagenome (IMG submission 26754) | reverse complement strand
GGGGTCTCGGCGCAAGCGGCGAGTCCAGTAGACACCGCTAAACCGGTAGATCAGGCAAACACCGCGGCACGGCCGACTGCGGGTAATCGCCCGAAAATCGGCCTCGTGCTGTCGGGTGGCGGCGCCCGCGGGCTGGCCCACGTGGGCGTGCTCAAGGAGCTTGAAGCGGCGCGTATCCCGATNGATTTCGTCGCTGGNACCAGTATGGGTTCGATCGTGGGCGGTCTGTACGCGAGTGGCATGACGCCGGCCGAACTGGAGCGGCGTATTCTCGCCATGAACTGGGACGCGATGTTTGCCGATCGACCGCCGCGCGAAGAGCTTTCGCTGCGACGCAAGGCCGACGATCTCCGCCTGACGCTTCCGCTCGAGTTCGGCATGCGCGACGGTGCGCTTCGGGCGCCGCGCGCGGCCGTGGGCTCGACCGGGCTCGAAAACATGCTCAAGGCGTTGACCGATGGCATACCGAACAGCATCGCGTTCGACCGGTTGCCTATTCCGTTTCGCGCCGTCGCCACTGACCTCGTCACTGGCGAGGCGGTCGTCTTTGACGCGGGCGAGATGGCGCACGTGATGCGCGCCAGCATGAGTGTTCCCGCCGCGTTTGCGCCGGTGGAGATCAACGGTCGCCTCCTGGTGGACGGTGGACTCGTCGATAACCTTCCGGTGGATGTGGTGCGCAGGATGGGCGCAGACATCGTGATCGCCGTGAACATCGGCACGCCGCTGCTGCCGCGCGAAGACCTCGGTTCGATCTTCGGAATTGGCATGCAGATGCTCAATATCCTCACCGAGCAGAACGTGCGCGCCTCAATTGCCTCGCTTACGACTGGCGACGTGCTAATTGTTCCTGATCTGAGCAAAGTCAGCGCGATGGATTTCAAACTTGCACCGGATGCAATCAATCGAGGTGCCGAAGCCGCGCGTGGTGTCCTGCCGCTGTTGTCTGGCTATGCGTTGACGCCGTCGCAATATGTTGATCAACTGGTCGTGATGCGGCGTACGCCCACGCCCTCGCGCATTCAGGAAATCCGCATTCAGGGCACCGACTACACCAGCGCCGAGGCTATCCGCGCGCAGCTGTCGGTGGGCACCGATGCGCCGTTCAGTCGTCGCCAGATTGAACGCGATCTGGCCTGGCTGGTGGGGCGAGGTGACTTCGAGCGTCTCGACTATCGCGTCGTGACCGAGCGCGACCGCAATGTGCTCCTGATCAACGCGCAGGAGAAACCATGGGGGCCGAATTACTTCCGCTTCGGGCTCAATCTTGGTACTGATTTTCGTGGGCAGGGTGAGTTCAATTTCGTTGGCAATCACACGCGGCGCTGGCTGAATTCGTACGGCGCGGAGTGGCGCAATGAACTGCAAATCGGGCGTACCCAGCGCATTTCGACCGAGCTCTACCAGCCGCTGGTACCTTCGGAAACCGTCTTTGTCAGTCTTGGAGGTGAGCGCAGCCGTCGCATCGCCGACGTCGGCGCGCAACTGGCGGACGGACAGACCACGCGGCCGGTGGTGCAATTCAGCGGCGTTGATACCCGCGCCACGCTTGATCTCGGCGCCGCGTTCGGCCGCTATGGTGAGGCGCGGATCGGGCCGTACTATCAGCGCGTGAGCATCTCGCCGCGAATTGGTGATTTGAGTTTTGGCAGCTACCGGTCGATCGAGTCGGGTATGCAGGCGAGCGTTGTCATCGACCAGCGCGATTCGGCGACCTTTGCGCGCAGCGGTTATCGGGTCGAGGCAAGTGTCAATCGCGCACTGACGTCGTTCGGTGCCACCACCACCTTCTCGCAGGTGCAGTGGCTTTCGGAATACGCACGCACGTTCGGTGAAAACACGGTCGACGTCGCGCTCAAGTTCGGTGGCCTGTACAGCAGCGCGCCAGCCGCCTATCCCCACTTCGAGTTAGGTGGTTTTCTTCAGCTTTCGGGGCTCCGCGCGGGAGAGCTGCGTGGCGATCAGATCACTCTACTGCGGATGATGGCGTTTCGCCGCATCGGCAACATGCCAGCCTTCGGGCGCGGCATTTATCTGGGTGGCTCCATGGAGGCCGGCCGCGTCGACGCACCCAATGACACGTTCTCGTTCAAGACATCCGTTGTCGCGGGTAGTCTGTTTATTGGTCTCGATACGTCGCTTGGGCCGTTCTATCTTGGCTATGGGCATGCCACCGGTGCCAGGCGAAGCGCCTATCTGTTTTTGGGACGACCGTAGTTGCCGTGGATGACGCGGCAAGCGCGCGACGAAAATTCAGGTCACTATGGCGGAAACGTCGGAACCCTGTGTTAACGTCTATTCGACGCTGGCTGGGCTCCACCGCCTTGACGCGCATCTGAAAGTCAACGTTTCAAATGGCCCTGCCGATGCACCAAATTGTTCAATCGCTGGCGGTTGCGCTGGCGCTGCTTGCGGCGTCGCTGCCGGTTCACAGTCAGTCACCTGTCGGCAAGTGGGAAGCCTCACGCAGCGGCAACAGCGAAGGCCGCCATCTCGATTACACGGCGCCGGTGGTGTTGCTCGGAAAGCCGACTACCGTGAAGGTGAGCTTTTATTGCGATCCAGTTACTACTCGAGAGGCTTCCGGCGCGCTCGGGCTCGACATTCACGTGGATGCGGTCGCGCAACTGAAGCCATTCCATTTCGATGATTTCGAGGGGCCCGATGCGACGGCTGCGAGCAAGAAATTGGTGCAGATGACCATCGCGCGCAAAGGCAAGCCAGCGCTGACATTCACCAGCACGGTAAGCGGTTGGGTCCCGGATAGTGGCAAATTTGCGTTTGGCCTGGCTGATTTGAGTAGGCGCGCGTCCAGTCCGGCGCGTTCAATCTTGCGCGCTTTGGCGGATGATGCACAGACCTTGCGGATCGCCATCACTGATCCACGCAATGCCAGGCTCAAACTGGAGTTCAGTGTGCCGGTCGCCGACCAGCAGGCCGAGTTCAAGGCGCTTCTGGCAGGATTGAAATGACTTGGGTTAACACGCCCTAGCTACTACAACAACGTAAACCGAGGGACCACATGAAATTGAAAACCATCGCGCTGGGCAGCCTTTTCCTGCCGGTGCTTGTTGCAGCGAAAGAGACAGTCACTTATCCGGTGGCGCATATCCGGCAGGGTGATGTCAGCTCCGTCCTGATCGTGATCAGTCCGAATTTCTTCAACTCGGATGGTCCGAGTCAGGCGGGTTGGTACAAGGCCGTTGTTTCCTGTGTGCGTGGCGCCAAACTCGCTGGCGATATTTTTGTGGTCGCCAGCTTCAATCAGCGCTTCAACTACTACGGGCCGAAAGGCCGAACAGCAGGACTGGAGAAGCGCGATATGAAATGGGTCAACGCTCGCGTTAACCGGCAGCTCACNTGCAACTATTGATACGCTGCGCGATGATCACGCGTCGGTGGCTGGCGGACTAGCTGACCAGTGGCTCGGGATCGTGCGCAGGCAGGAAGAAGACTGCCAAGGTTGACAGTGCGGCAATAACCGCCATTGTGAGCAGCAGCGCCGTGAAACCGCTCGCCTTCACGAAAGGCCCCAGCGCCCACACAGCAAGCGAGGAAAAACCAAAGCTCACGGCCAAACGCAGGCCCGCTACGCGGGAGCGCATGCTGTCGTCAACAAATCTGGCGATGATGGCGTCGGTGAACGGAATCGCACCGAACACAAATGTCATGTAGGCGACGGCATACACATAGAACCACCAGCCTGCGGCCTGCGCTGCAAGGACGAAACACACCACCTGAGCCGCGACGATCGGCAGAAAAACACGTTTGATCGGGAAGCGGTCGATGAGGCGTCCAACGACTACCTGCGCGATCGACGCGATGGCGTAAACGCCCGCGAGCAGCAGCCCAAGGGTTGCCGGGTCGCTGGCGATGCTGTGGACGCGCTCACGAAGCAGTTCGCCGTTGCCATTGGTGGTGAAGTTGAATATCAGGCTGCCCAATGTCGTCGTGCAGGTGAGGACCGCAAACACTCGAACAGCGGTGGCCCGATCGACCTGCAACATCTTGCTGCCGCGTCGCGTTGCCGGTGCGGACGTTTCGCGCGGGACCGTCATCGCAAAATAAGCGCCAAGCAGGAGCGAAATCACGCCCGGTACTACAAAGGCGGCGCGCCAGCCGACGTGCTTGACAAGGAGGCCCGTAAGCAGCGCCGCAAGCGCAATGCCGAGGTTTCCCGACAAGCCGTTGACGCCGATGACCGCACCGGGCTTCGGCGCGTTTTGCAACAGCATCGGAATGCCCACGGGGTGATAGATCGCCGAGAAGGCGCCCATCAATGTCAACGCGATCGCCATTTGCAGCGGTGATTGCGTCAGCGCAACCAGCAGCAGCGATACACCCATACCGAAAAAGAAGACCAGCATCATGGCCCGGCGCCCCCACAGGTCGCCGTACCGGCCAGCTGGCAGTGAGGCCACGCCAAACATCACGAACGCGCCGGTGGCGTAAGGCATCAGATCTTCCCATCGCGCGACACCGAAATCAAGCGCAATCGCGCTTACGGCCGTCGCGAAGATCAGCAGGGCCAGATGGTCAATGGCGTGGGCGAAATAAAGCAGCAATCGTGTAGCCATGCTCGAAGCCTAATGCATGGCGGCTGTGCGGCCGCCGGGTTGATTCGTTTACGGCTGCGGCCTGGTTGCCAACTGCGCGTCTATCGTCTGCAGGAGTTTTTGCAGCGGCCACAGGGCAGGATCGAGCCTCATGGCGAGCAACAGGCGCGCGCGCGCGCCAGCCAGATTGCCTTGCCGCATCAATATCTCGCCCTGCGCGGCTTGTGCNGCGCCAACTTGTGGATGCCACAGCGCGAGCTGCGCCACGCCCGCCGCCTGTTCGGATGCACCCTGAACACGCAGCCCGATACGGGCGATATAGGCTTCGCCGACAGGGTCGGTCAGCGAAATGCCGGTGTTGACCATCGCCTGCTGTGCGCCCTGAATATCATCGCCCAGCAGGTGCAGCTCGGCGATTTCACGTGCGAATGTGCGTTCATCCGACCATGCGGAAAGTGTTGCCAGCGCCTGCGTTGGTCCGAGTTCCCGCAATTGCGCGAGCGCCAGCGCACGCACGTTACCCTGCGTCTGACTCGCCAACGGGGCGAGCTCGATGACGCGCGCCTGATGATCCTGACGATGCGCAAGTTCAAGCAGCGCATCGGCTTCGGTTACGGACAGCGAACCGTAGTTGCCAAGCGTCGCGGCGGCGCGCCCGGCGCCATTCAAGTCACCTGTTGCCAGTGTGACGGCAAGCTCGGCGCGTGCTGTGGTTCGTGCTGCCGGCGCCATTGCCTGCATCTGGTTGAGTGCGGCGCGTGCAGCGCCGGTCTGGCCCCGCTGCAGCGCATTTCTGACGCGTTCTGCATGGCTCTCAAGCAGCGTCAAAGCTTGTGCCGAGAGATCCTCTTCCGTCTTCGCCAGCACGGGTTCGGTGTCCGTGAATGTGGCCGCAATCTCAAGAAATTTCGGTCGGGCGGCGAGCAGCAGGCAGGCAAAAAAAGGCAGGAAGAGCGATACCAGTGTTGCCTTGTCGGCCGCCATCGCCGCGATGCCGGGAACGCTCAGTACCAGCAGCGCGCCAGCGAGCGCCCAACCGGTAGCGGCGGCACCCGCGTTCGACCAGCGCGTTGCCTGCGCCGGCGAAGGCCAGAAATGGTGTGCCATCAGCAAGCCAACGGCAAATCCGGGAAGCCCAGCGGAGCTCGTGGCAACGGAGGCGAGCGCGGAGGTCGGATCCGACAGCGTGGCAAACAGGGGAGGTGCCGCGATCATCTTTTGCGCGATTGCACACAATGCCAGCAATGGTGCAGCAAGGGCCAGCGTTGCCCACCGGCTCCAGGCGCCGGGGTGTAGTTGATTGACGACCAATATCACCGCCGGAATGCAGGCGACGGCGGCGACCCATGGCGATGCGATAGCGCAGATGATCGCCAGTCCGGCGGCTATCAGCCATCGTTTGCTTTGCGACAAGCCTGCAATCTGCGGCAGCGGTTCAATCAGCCACAACGCGGCAATGGCTGCCATTGCGGCAACAACAGCGCTCGAGCCCCCGGGCCACTGATTGCCAAACAGCGTCAGGACTACTGCCAGCGTACCCANCAACGCCATGACGGCCTGCAGCGAGGCGGCACGGCGGGACGGTGAACGTCGATAAATCAGCACCAGAGAGGCCACCGACAATAGCGAGGCGAATACGAACCACAAGGCCAGTGGCAGCAGACGACTTGCCGATTCCGTCGGCTTGATGAGGTTGACATCCNTGCCGAACCAGGCGCCGGNTAAAAGCTNTAAGCCGCCCATTGGGTGCGCCGGCACCACGTCAAACTCGCGGACGAGCGCCCCCCCGGGTTGACCGGCCCGCCCTTCAAAGCCCAGCCCTATCTGGGTTAGCGTCTCACGCCAGCGTGGATGGCCGGCGAGCAGGACGGTGGTCGTTTTCGCTTCGTTACCGCTGGTGATTGCGACGGGCGTGGATGCCGAGCGTCGCAGATCATGGGTAGACAGCCAGCCAAAAATTCCACGGACATTGCCGGTGACGTCACTGGTGCGCACCGTAACGGCGAGCACATCTTTTGCGGCAACCTGGATGGACCTGGCTTGAGCCACGGCGGGACCGCGCGAAGTGTCGAAGAGCAAGGCTGCGCCATCGGCCGATTTCACGGCCTCCACATTGGCAACTGGCGCAAGCACGATGTCGCGCGCACTGATCGCGGTGCCCAGGGCGCCCAACAATCCGAGCTGGATCAGTAGCGCGATCGTTATGCTGGCCGCAACCGACAATGTGGCTGCGACGAAGGTTGAACGGGTGGCGTACTTCAAAATGCGCACAGGAGACAGGAAACGGCGTGGTCAGCTGAGCGGGTGCTGCCCTGACCGATAATCGCGCGGTTGACACGAGATGTTGTTTTCATCCATGAATTTTGACATTAACAATGAGTTTTGATCGTGATGGCGGTTATCCGTTGCGGCCCGGCCGCCGGCGCGTGCTGCAGGCCGTGGCGAGCGTCGGGACGTTGCCGCTGTCGGCGGCCATGCCATTTGCCAGTTCGGCTGTACTCGCCTTTTCGCCGGCCGCGTTTGATGTGCATGCCGATCACGCGTTGATCTGGGTATCCGCCAACGAGGCGACGCGCGTGCATGTGCGCTGGGGCATTGCGGTCGATGCGATGAGCCATCAAAGCGTCGAGTTACCGCTTGATGCTGCAAGCGACTTCACCGGACATGTCCGACTGGATGGGCTCCCCGCAGGCGCAACCGTGCACTATCGTGTGTACGCCGGTGATTCGCCGGTGTCGGNACCGGGGCGATTCAATACGGTGCGCAAAGCCGACCAGAGTTTCTCCATCGCGTTTTCGGGCGATATGGAGGAGAAGTACAAGCCGTTTGCCATTTTTGATGTGCTTGCAGCGGCGAAGCCGGATTTCTTCGTACACCTCGGCGACACGGTTTACGCCGACATTCCGAAACGGGAGTTTTCGCCGACCGTCAAACACTATCGTCACAAACATTCACGCATCCGCAGCGACCGACCGCTGCAAGCGTTCATGGCGCACTGTGCAACGTACGCAATCTGGGACGATCACGAGATTGAGAACGATGCGCACGGCGGTATGCCGCAATTGCCGCTGGCCGAGCAGGTGTTTCGCGAGTACTGGCCGTGCGATGGCGACCAGAAGACGGGCCTCTATCGTGCCTTCGCGCTGTCGCCGCAGGTGGACCTGATCATTCTCGACACTCGCCGCTTCCGTAGTGTCCAGGCGCTCGCTGACGGCGTTGAAAAGACGATGCTCGGGGCACAGCAGAAACAGTGGTTTCTTGACACGCTCAAACGTTCGCGCGCAGCTTTCAAGATCGTTGCGACGTCGGTGCCGTTTCATGGCTCAAGTAACGACGCATGGGGCAACTACAAGACGGAACGCGATGAGGTCGTCGCCTTCATCCGGCGCGAGCGCATCGAGAATGTGGTGATGATCTCCGCCGACTATCACTTTGCGCGAGACTGGAGCAACAAGCGCACCGGTATTCACGAATTCATGGCCGGTCCGTTGGCTTCGTTTCGCACGTTTGACAAGACGCCGGAGGCCCGCGAGCGGCATAGCAAGGGGCCGCATTTCGTATTTGGTGATGACTTCAATTTCGGCATGCTTCGCTACGATGCGGTGGCGAACAGCCTCAGCGTGAGNTATCAGGACAGTCGAGGAAANACACTGTTCGAGAAGACAATTTAGCGCAGGTGAGGAGCCAGGAAATACAACACAACTTTATTGTCTTATCGAGACTGAATAGGGCCTGTGCCGCGTTNTTGCCATAAGTCGACTTTAGTTGAAAATTGCTTCGCGCCCCTATGCANAAAAGGGTTTAATGAAAAAGCTGATTAATTCCCTGTTGTCGCTTTTGACTGTTTTTTGGCACTGCATGTGGCGCACGCCTGTGCTCATCCTGTGTGCGTTGGCACCTGCATGTGTTCTCGCGGCGACCACGGGTGTTTTGCTGAACGATGATGACATGCACTGGGACACGCGTACGCTTTCCCTGCCGGACGCGATTGCCGCAATCGACGCTTTTGATCGCCTGCGCCCCTATCGCGAACTGATCCTCGACCGCTGTGGATTGCACAGCATCAACCCGCGCCTTGCGGTGCTGCTCGCGGATGCCGGCGATGTGCTGGCGAGCGTCGACCCGGCGTCGGAGGCGTCGATGCGTGCGCGACTGGATGCCTTTCTGGCTGGGTTGCCACACATGTACTACCTGGGACGAAAGCAGGCGGCTGTTCGGGCTGCGTCGACGTCTGCGAATGACGCCACCGCGGACGATGGAAGCAACACCGCCGGTATCCGTGCGCTCGCACAGACATTCATGGCCGGTGAGGGCCCGTTCGAAGCGCTTTCGCAGCGCTACGCCGAAAAGTATGGCATACGTGACCGCTCAAAGGCCGGCACGCCTGCCGTCCCCAGCGCCGCGCCGACCAACTTCATGCGCCTGCCGTGGACGCTGGGTCAGATCGGATGGAGCTTCAACGGCGTTCACACCACTGGCGGTGGCTGCGCGACGCCAACGTGCGGTACGCCGCGTTCATCAATTGATTTTTCGCTCGGCTGGCCGGCCTGGGGCAGCGATACGTCCGCAGCCCAGGTGCTCGCGGCGAATGATGGTGTTGTCACGAAGTTTTCGAATTGCAATATTCGTGTAACCAACGGCAATGGCTGGGCCACCAATTATTACCACCTCTCGGGTGCACTGGTGAACACTGGAGATACCGTCGTGGTCGGGCAGCCGCTCGCGATTTACGCGAACAACACAGCAGAGGCGCTGTGTCAGGGCGGATCGTCCACCGGGCCGCATATGCATTTTTCGCTGGTCAACGCAGGCGCGCTCGTCGATATCGATCAGTCTGAGTTCAGCGGCTGGCGGGTCAATTCAACCAACGTCGTACAGGACTACGATTCGAATTGCGCGCGCATGTACCTGTCGCGNGACGGTTCNGTGCCATGCCCCTACAACGGCGGCGCACCNGCGGCGTGGGCGATGCATACGCTGCCGNCAACGATGCCGTCAAATGGGCGCTGTGCCCTCGATATCGATGGCAACGGTACTGCGGACGCGATGACCGATGGTGTGCTGTTGGCGCGTTACCTGCTGGGTTTTCGTGGCACGGCGCTGGTCGCCAACGCCGTTGGCAGCAGTCCCCAACGCGGCACGCCGGAGACGATCGAGCCGTTCATCGCATCGAAGCTGTATGACCTCGATGGTGACAGCCTTCAGCGTGGCCACACTGATGGCTTGTTGGCGGCTCGCGTGATGCGTGGACTCACGGGAACCGCGTTGTCAAGTCAGGCCGTTGGTAGCAACAGCGCCCGCCCGACGGGGGCACAGATCGCTGCATTTGCGGCAGGCTGTCGTTAGGGCCTTACTTGCCGGTGACCGTTATTGTGATCGGGTCACTGGTGACATCCAGAAGCTTGCCTTCGGGGTTCCCCTCGAACAGCAACTGCACCCGATAGCTTCCCTTCGGCGGGGAAAACCAGGCTTCCGTTTGTCCTGTCGGCAA
>JGI24770J26754_10003788_pt1 | contig 10051 bp, 8 predicted proteins | sample LakOneMetagenome_FD_26754 | JGI IMG/M metagenome (IMG submission 26754) | reverse complement strand
GATGGTTCAGTCGATGCCATGCAGCAAATGGTGATGGGCGTGTCGGATGCGACCTATCGCTTTGACGAGACAAAAGGCGTCAGCGCTAAAGCAAAGCCCAGCCTCAAACGGGTCCGCTTCGGTCTGCCCGAGAGCGCTGCCAAAGCTGCACCGACCGCGCTGAAAGCGTCGGTAGCCACGGTTCACGGTATGGAGTTCGCCAAGTATCTCGGCAATCTGCCCGCCAACCATTGCACGCCAACACGATTGGGCGAAGAGGCGAAAAAGCTCGTAAAGTCACACGGACTTAAAGTGACAGTGATGGACCGCAAGGCGATTGAAAAGCTTGGAATGGGCTCATTCCTGTCGGTCACCAATGGCGGCGACGAGCCGCCACGCTTTATCGTCTTTGAGTACAACGGTGGCAAAAAAGGCGAAGCGCCAACCGTGTTCGTCGGCAAAGGCGTAACGTTTGACACTGGCGGGATTTCGATCAAACCAGCGCCGGATATGGATCACATGAAGTGGGACATGTCGGGCGCGGGTACCGTGTTCGGCGTCATGAAGTCGGTCGCGGAACTGAAGCCCAAACAAAATATCGTCGGACTCGTCGTCGCGTGTGAGAACCACATCAGCGGCAAGGCGACCAAGCCTGGTGATGTGTTCAAGAGCATGAGCGGACAGACCATCGAAGTGCTCAACACCGATGCCGAAGGCCGTTTGATACTGTGTGACGCGCTGACCTATGCCGAGCGATTCAAGCCGAAAGCTGTGATCGACATCGCAACGCTGACTGGCGCTTGTGTGGTCGCGCTCGGTAGCCACAACGCCGGCATCTTCTCGAATGACGACAAACTGGCCGACGCGATCATCGCCTCGGGCAAGAAGATGAATGACCGCTTCTGGCGCATGCCGCTGGAAGAGGACTATCAGGAGGCGCTGAATTCCAACTTTGCCGACATGGCTAACGTCGCGGGTCGCGAAGGCGGCGCCATCACGGCTGCATGCTTCCTCTGGCGCTTCACCAAGAAGTACAACTGGGCGCACCTCGACATCGCTGGCGTTGCTTACAAAGGCTCAGGCAAGGAGAAGGGTTCCACCGGTCGTCCCGTTGCCGCGCTCGTTGATTACGTGCTGAGCAACGAATAGCGTGAAAACAGGCGGTACCCGATTGAGTCATCATCAATGACCGAAATCAATTTCTACACCGCCGTCGCCAATCCGTTGGCTGCGGCGGCACGTCTCACTGGCAAGGCGTTTTCGCAGGGGCGACGTGTACGCGTGTTGACGCCCGACGCGGCGGCGACGCTGTCGCTCGGCAAAATGTTGTGGGAGTTGCCGCCGGAGAGTTTCGTGCCGCATGTGACGCTCGCGTCGCCTCATGCAGGCGCGACACCTGTGATCGTTGATCATGCGCCGACACATGATGGCATGGCCGATGTGTTGATCAATCTGGGCGTGGAGCCGCCCTCATTTTTTGCTCGCTTCGAGCGCCTGTTTGAGATCGTTGGACAGGACGATGTCATATCGGAGGCAGGCCGCGAGCGCTGGAAGTTCTACAAGGCGCGCGGCTACAACATGACGCACACGGTGATGAATCGAAGTTAGCGCAAGGCGGTAGAGCTGTGGGCATTTTGCGCGCATAATGCCACCATGAGTTCGACCTCCGCCAAAGATCTGCTTGCCCAGGCCGACCGTTTGATGCGGCAGCGTTCACCTGAAGAATTGCCGGTGCTCACCGATCTCGTGATCGAAGAGATTGAGGCGCCGAGCCTTGAGTTTCGCTCTGACGCGGGAAACCTTGCAGATGCGAGACATCGCAGCGCGCAGTCCGCTCCCGGCGCCATCAATGCACCGAATCCGCCTGCGTGGACGCCGCATGTGGCGACGCCTCCTGCAGTTTCATCGAAGTCGCCCCTGGCGCCACCTGCCGCGTCGGCGCCGTTGATGGCTGCAGACGTACTGGGCGTACGTCCGTCGATGCGGTCCGATCTGCCGATGACGTCGATTTCGTCGTCGCCGATCACTGCCACGGCCGTGGCCAACGTCCGTGAACAGTTCAATGCACAGCTCACCGCGAAACTGGAGGAGTTGCAGCACAGCGTCTTCAGTCAGGTGATGCAGCAGCTTGAGCTGCATGCCGCCGGTTCGCTCAGGACGCATATTCGCGAAACGCTGACGCCAGCACTCATCGAGATGGCCAACGAGATCGCCGAGCAGGTAGCGGAAGACACGTCGACGCAAGTGCGCGAAGTCGTCTCCAGGGCGGTTGATTCCGAAATTGCCCGCCTGCGCGAACAGCTCGCCAAGCGGCGCGGCGTTTAGCCGGTTGCGGGTTCAACCCGACTAACAGCTTTTTTGTGTAAGCCCTGTTCAATAAGGGTTAACGGCAATAATCGCCTGAAGTCGACTTCAGGAAAAAACGACTTGCAGCCCAAATTAGGTATGGGTTTGAAGAAAAAGCCATAACTTCGGCGGGTAGAATTTAGCCCTTCAAACCATTGCTGCAAGTCCGTTTCGCCATGTCCGCAGATTCAGTGCTCAACTCGCTCGCCAAATCCTTCGAACCCAAAGAGATCGAACGCAAGTGGTATCCGGTCTGGGAGCAAGCAGGCTATTTCGTCCCCAGTGGCGACACGACAAAGCCAAGCTACACGATCCAATTGCCGCCGCCGAACGTGACCGGCACGCTGCACATGGGCCACGGTTTTCAGCAGACGCTGATGGATTCGCTGATCCGCTATCACCGCATGAAAGGCGACAACACCAATTGGGTCGTTGGCACCGATCACGCAGGCATCGCTACGCAAATTGTGGTCGAGCGGCAATTGCAGGCTGAAGGCAAGTCGCGGCACGATCTCGGCCGCGAAGAATTCGTGAAGCGCGTGTGGAAATGGAAGGAAGAATCCGGCTCGACCATCACGCGCCAGATGCGTCGCCTCGGCGCTTCGGCAAACTGGAAATATGCCGACGACACCGGTGCCGGTCAAGGCTACTTCACGATGGACGAGCACATGTCGAAAGGCGTGGTCGAGACCTTCGTCACGTTGTTCGAACAGGGCCTGATCTACCGCGGCAAACGGCTCGTGAACTGGGACCCGGTACTGCAATCGGCGGTGTCCGACCTCGAAGTGGAATCGGTCGAGCGCGATGGTTTCATGTGGCACATCCTGTATCCATTCAGCGATGGCCCGCAACTCGATCACGAAGGCAAACCGCTCGCGGGCATGCACATCGCGACCACGCGTCCGGAGACGATGCTCGCCGACGGCGCGCTCGCGGTGCACCCGGAAGACGAACGCTACAAGCACCTCGTTGGCAAGATGGTTGACCTGCCGTTGTGCGATCGCAAGATTCCGATCATTGCCGATGATTTTGTGGATCGCGAATTCGGCTCAGGTTGCGTGAAGATTACCGGTGCGCATGACTTCAACGACTACGCCTGCGCGCTGCGGCATGACATTCCGCTGATCACGATCTTCACGCTTGATGCGAAGATAAACGAAAACGGCCCGAAGGCTTATGTCGGCCTTGATCGTTTTGAGTGCCGCAAGGCGGTCCTCAAAGATCTCGAAGAACAGAAATTCTTGCAGAAGGCTGTGCCGCACAAGAGCATGGTGCCGATGTGCGAGCGCACCGGGCAGATCGTGGAGCCGATGCTCACCGATCAGTGGTTTGTTGCGATGAGCAAGCCGACAGAAAAGCACGCTGGCGGTATTGCCGGGCGCGCGCTGGACGCCGTGAAAAATGGTGATGTCAAGTTCTACCCGGAGCACTGGGCGAGCACCTACAACCACTGGCTGGGCAACATTCAGGACTGGTGCATCTCGCGGCAGCTCTGGTGGGGCCATCAGATTCCGGCGTGGTACGACGCCGACGGAAAGATCTACGTCGCACGCACGGAAGAAGAAGCACTGAAACAGAGCGACGGCAAACCGCTCACGCGTGATCCCGATGTACTCGATACATGGTTCTCGTCTGCGCTCGTATGTCACACCACGCTCGGCTGGCCCGATCAGGTGCGTTACGAAAAAGACAAGGTCTATCTGCCGAGCAACGTGCTCATCACCGGCAACGACATCATCTTCTTCTGGGTTGCGCGCATGGTGATGATGACGCTGCACTTCACCGACAAGGTGCCGTTCAGGGACGTGTACATCAATGCCATCGTGCGCGACGCCGAAGGCCAGAAGATGAGCAAGTCGAAAGGCAACGTGCTCGATCCGATTGACCTGCTCGACGGCATTGAGCTTGAGCCGCTGGTCAAGAAATCGACGACCGGACTCATGCTCGCAAGCCATCGCGAGAAGGCTGAAAAGTACGTTCGCAAGAATTTCCCGAACGGTATTCCGGCTTATGGCGCAGACGCCGTGCGCTTCACCTACGCATCGCTCGCGACGTTCCAGCGCACGCTGAACTTTGATCTGAGCCGCTGTGAGGGCTACCGCAATTTTTGCAACAAGCTGTGGAACGCCACTCGCTTCGTGCTCATGAATATCGAGGGCAAGGATTGCGGCATCGGTAATGATGCAGCGAACCAGTTGTCGTTCGTCGACAAGTGGCTGCTCGGTCGCCTGCAAATCGCCAAGCGCGACATCGCGGAAGGCTTCGATACCTATCGCTTCGACTTTGCNGCGAANGCGCTGTACGAATTCGTNTGGGACGAATACTGCGACTGGTACGTNGAATGCGCGAAAGTGCAGCTGGCCGAAGCCGNGAAAGCGGGCGATCAAGCGTCCGCGCGCGGTACACGCAGTGTGCTCGTTCGCGAGCTAGAGGCCACGCTGCGCCTGGCGCACCCGATCATGCCCTTCATCAGCGAAGAGCTGTGGCAGAAAGTTGCGCCGCTGGCAGGAAAATCTGGCGNATCGATCAGCANGCAACCGTTCCCGAAGTACGGTGCGGATCGCATCAACGCAGAAGCCAACGCGAAGATGGCGCTGCTCAAGCAAATCGTGACCTCGTGTCGTACGTTGCGATCAGAAATGAAACTGTCGCCCGCCGAACGGGTGCCACTTATCGCTAGCGGCGATGCAGCAACGCTCAAGTCCTTCGCGCCCTACATCGCCGCGCTCGGCAAATTATCCGAAGTGCGCATCGTTGAGGTGCTGCCTGCGACGGACGCGCCGGTACAGGTGGTCGGTGAATTCAGGCTCATGCTCGAAATCAAGATTGATCCGGTGCAGGAGCGTGTGCGTCTCGACAAGGAGATTGCCCGGCTCGCCGGTGAAGTGACAAAGGCGGAAGCGAAACTCGGCAATCCTGCGTTCGCCGACAAGGCGCCGCCCGCTGTCGTCGCACAGGAACGTGAGCGTCTTGCCGGTTTTGCCGCGACGCTTGAGAAAGTCAGCGCACAGCGTAAGAGTCTGGGCTAACGAACGTAACGGCAGGCTGGCATTGCGCATACGCGATGCCAGCTTGCGCCGGCTCGGGTTAGTGAACGAACTGCCCGTTGCTCTTTACGACGACGGTGTCTACATAGCTAAGTCCCGTGTGGTCCGTCGACGAATAGCGCAACCGGATGCCACCAAGGTCAACGTCGCGCATCGATTCCATTGCGCTCATGAGTGATGCGCGCGTAACGCGTGGACCGGCACGCTCCAGCGCCATCGTGAGCACGCGGGCNTTGATGTAGCCTTCCAGCGAGCTGAAGCTTGGCTCCGCCTTCGGATCCGCCTGCTCCAGCGCAATCCGGTAGTCGCGAACGATGGCCGGTGTTCGCGCCCACGGGAAAGGGACGACCTGCGTGAAGATGAGATTGCGCGCGTCTTCGCCGAGCAGCTTGACCATCTGCTGAGCGCCGGAATTGACCGCCATGAACTTGGTCTGACGATCCAGCTTGCGATCGGCCTTGAAGATGGCCGCGATGGTACTGTAGCTACCGTGATTGAACACCGCGTCTACCTTGGCCGCCGAAATGCGTTTTGCGAGCTCTTCTGGCGAAGCCTTGGGATCGAGCGGTAGTGCAAGTGCGAGCGTTTCTCCGCGCGCGGCCAGCAGCTTGCGTACGTTGGCCAGATGCTTCTCTCCATTCGCGCCGGGCGAATAAAGAAATCCGAGCCGTTTCTCGCCGACCTGAAAGGCCGTCGTAATCAAACGTTCAAACTCCGAAAGATGTGCCGCCCGTACCGGGAAGGAGTAACGATTGAACGGGTCCCGAAGGTCAGGGGAGCCCGCCGCGCAGCCGATCTGCGAAATCTTCAGCTCCGTAGCTGCCTGAAGGCTGGCAACACAGGGCCCACCTTCCGCGCCGGAAAAAATGGTCAGCACGTCGTTGTCTGATGCCAAGGTTCGGGTATTGGCCGCAGCTCGCGCACTGTCGTTGGCGTCGTCTAGCGTGCGCAGCTCGATCTTGCGGCCCGCGACTCCTCCTGCTTTGTTGACCGCATCAAAATGTGCCTTTGCTCCGAGCACGAGTCCGCGACCATGTTCAGCAAGACTCCCGGAGGTCGCGATCGTCTGGCCGATTAACAGCGGTGTCTGCGCAATCGCCGCAGGGGCAAGGAGCGCTGCGACGAACCCCGCAGCAAGAATTCGGTTCATAAAGGCTCCGGGGTGATTTGTTAGGATTATTCTGTTGTGGCGCATTTGTTCTTCATTTCAGTATGCCGCATCCACCTGAACAGAGTGTTGACGGACGTCACTGATACGCTTCGCACATGAAATATTCAGTACCTTCTGTTGCGCCGCGCAGACCGCCTTCACCATTCAAGGCCACCACGATTGCGCTCTCGGGAAGTGTTGACGGCGAGCGCCTGAAGCGGGGTATGGCCCGTCTGGTCGAGCATGGCGTGATGCAAGTTGATTCGGCCGGCGCAACCGCACAATGGCGCTATTTCGCTGGAACTGATCGGCATCGCCTCGCTTCGCTGGAGGCCGCGCTTCAGAGCGAAGCCGATGTCGTGCTGTTCGCGCGTGGCGGATATGGCATATCGCGGTTGTTGGCCGATATCGACTGGGAGGCCGTTGCAGCGTCGCAGAAAGTGTTCTGCGGCTACAGTGACCTGACCGCATTTTCGCTGGCAGCGCTTGCGCACGGGCGATTCATCACCTTCTCTGGACCAGTGACCGCCGGCGAGTTCGCGCAAGTCGACGACCTCGCCGCGCGGGACTTTGCGGAGAAGCACTTCTTCGGTTTGCTGGCGCCAGACGAGTACACCTATCCAATGGCGACGAGTGATCGCGATCACGGCAATGAGCGTGTCGAGGGCAGGCTATGGGGAACCAATCTGGCGATGATCACGCATCTCGTCGGTACGCCATTTTTTCCGCAGATCGACGACGGAATCCTCGTGCTGGAAGACATTGGCGAGGCGCCCTACCGCGTCGAAAGGATGTTCTGGCAGCTCAAGCACGCAGGTGTTCTCGATCGCCAGCGCGCCATCATTCTGGGGGCATTCACCGACTGTGAGCCGGCGCCGGGCATGCGCTATCCATACAGCATGACGGAGGTCATCGAGACGTTGCGTGAAATCGCGCCGTGCCCGGTGCTGACGGGTTTTCCATTTGGGCACATTCCCGGCAAGGTGACGCTGCCGATGGGCGCGCCAGCATCGCTATCCGTGGACGGACGCAACTATGCATTGACTGTGCGCGATTACTTCAGCGCATGAATGACGAGACGCGTTTGCCGACGTACGTTCTTGCTGCATCGAATGCGCCGGGGATATCCAGAACATCGCGGTCCACGCGCGCAGCCCAACTCCGCATGGATGCACCTCCCGGATACTTGGTCACGGTTGGCCCGGTTAGAACAAGCAACGTGTCCACTTTGTCGCCGTATTGGTCGTAGTATTGCGCGGCCACCTGCTGGTTGGTGAGACCGCCCATGATCGGCACGTTCCAGGTATCGGCAAGTTTTTGTAACAATTCCCCCTGCTGGCCGATCCGGCAGCTATGGATCTGCACGTAGCCGAATGAAGCGAACAGGGGACGCAATGGCGTAAGTAGCGGCCGCATGCGCTCAAAGTGAGCGTAGTCAATGTAGCTTGGCCAATCGGCGGCCATCGCATCGTAGTCTTTCCAGCGACCTTCCCATTGCGCGTGCACCGGGTCGCCCACGGCCACCGATATCCAGGTGCCGCGATTGCCGTGCCCGCAGAAACGCAATGCTCCAATGCGGTGTCCGGAAGCTCGCTTGCGAATACGGCTCATCGCGTCTTCTACACCGTGGCCCACGCGCCGTTCGTTGATGACCGGTTTGACGTGATGATTGTTGCGCAGGTCTTTTTCAGCATATTCGCGCACTTCGCCGGCAGATGCGTCGACCGCATCAATGATTTTGATGCGCGAATGCTGCAGCATGTGCGCCATTACCGGCCCGTTGATCGGCCCGTTTGCCTTTGACGCCCCCATTTGCGCGCGCAATGCCGTCACGGCCATTTCAGTCGCGTCATCCCATTTTCCACTGATAGTGAGGCGGAAACCGTTCAGGCGCAGAAGCGCCTGCGCCAGGATTACCCTGGGGCCACTGTCGTATCGCGTCGTAAAGAACATTGCGACTCCCCTGCATAACGATCCAAGACGGCAAGTCGAGTCTAGCGACGACTAGCTGGCAATAAAAGTCACAGAACGTTACAAGCGGGAGGACGGTTGGGCGGATGACTGCAACGCAATGCGAAAGCGCAATCCCGGTTTGCTGCCAAACGAAGCGGGTTTGACGAATTCTTCGACGAGGACGCCGCCGTTTGCAACGATTACTCGTTGCGATGCAATGTTGTCGGGATCGGTTGTAATTTCAACGAATGGCAACCCTGTGTCGCGTGTTTCGACGAGAAGTTGCGCGAGCGCACTCGTGGCGTGCCCGAGATTGTGTTTCCACGACACAACCGAATAGCCAATGTGGCCGAGCACGTGCGGCGGCAAATCGGTAGTTCCCGGCTGCCAGCGCAGGCCGATGCTGCCGCAGAAGGGTTCATCAGACCGGGCGTCCCACATCCAGCGATGAAATCCCGGAATACGGTTCACCTGCGTGCCGTCGGGCAGCTTGACGGGCNGTCCTTTCGCTTCGCGATCTTCAAGGCTGGCGAGAAACGTATCGGCATCGGTTTCGATGCGCACAAGGATTTCCTGCGCAGCCACGGCGCCGCGCACGTTGTCAGGCGAGTAACCACGCTGCAACGCGGCGACATAGCCTGCGAGATGCTCAGTTGTCGGCCGGACAAGGCGCATCATGCTTCCGTCAGCCCGCAACCTTCATCGCGGCCATGTCGGTTAGCGCATCGCCGGTCGCGCGCACGAGATTCCACTCCGGCATCACCTTTGCGCCCATCGCTTCATAGAACTTGATTGACGGCGTATTCCAGTCGAGCACGCTCCACTCAAAGCGCCCGCAATTGCGCTCCACGGCGATCTGAGCAAGACGCACCAGCAGCGCCTTGCCATAGCCCTTGCCACGGCATTCTGGTTTGACGAAGAGATCTTCAAGATACAGACCGCGGCGACCGAGAAAGGTCGAAAAGTTGTGGAAGAACAGCGCAAAGCCCACAGCGCGCCCGTCTTCTTTCGCGACGATACATTCGATGACGGCATTCGGCCCGAACAGTTCGCGCTCGAAATCGGCGGGCGTACTCACCATCAGGTGTTCCAGTTTTTCGTAAACGGCAAGCTCGCGCACGAGGGACTCGATGTCCGCAACATCGTTGCGGGTGGCTGGGGTGATGGCAAACGTAGTCATACACAAATAATAGCCAAAGCCACGTCATCAGTCTCCTCGGCATTGCGCGGAAGCACTTCAGCCTGCACAAAAACCGGATGCCGATGTCATGCGTAAGGCAGAGCGTCAGTCAAATTTTCCCTCAAAGGAGTGCAACATGAAATCAATCGTCACCGGCGAGTCTCTGTTACGTGCGCCGATACAGACACCATCGCGCCGCAACTTTCTCGCTACGACGGCAACGCTTTCCGCAGGCACTATTGCGTTGCTGGCCGGCAATAGCGCGCTGGCGCAAGGCATGGCGGGCAACGCGGCCGCAGACGTCGGTATCCTCAACGTCGCGCTGGGCCTTGAGCACGAAGCGATCAACGCCTATCAACTGGGCGCGGGCAGCGGTCTTTTGCAAAAGCCAGTGCT
>JGI24770J26754_10003787_pt1 | contig 10052 bp, 8 predicted proteins | sample LakOneMetagenome_FD_26754 | JGI IMG/M metagenome (IMG submission 26754) | reverse complement strand
TGGTAATTTGATGATAAATACAGCATCTTATTTCCAAATTATCAAATCATCAAATTATCAAATTGTTTTTATGACATTAGAGATATTAACACCGGATAAAAAGATTTTCAGCGGCGATGTATATGGTGTACAGTTGCCTGGTATCAGCGGTTTGTTTGAAGTGTTAGACAGGCACGCTCCCCTGGTTAGCGCCCTCAAAGCAGGTAACCTGAAGATCCTGAAAGATAAAACGAATACGACTTCTTATACCATTCAAAGCGGGTTTGTAGAAGTACTGAATAATAAAACAACAGTACTTGTTGAAGCTGCGGAAGAAAAATAAAGAAGATTTTTTTCAGAAATAAAAAAAGAGACCCATACATTTTGTGTGGGTTTTAAAATTCGTTTAATTCGCGGATTTAATTCGCGTTGATTAAAATTGCTTCTTCACCTGCACGAAACTCCATGCGCAAAAAGGCAATATGATAAAAACCCCGGGCCACCAATAGCCACCAATAAACCAGTAAACCAACAAGCCGGCCAATAATAAATAAAGCGGGTATAAGATAAATAATAACCCAACCATCAATGAATCATAATGATCATTATGGCCACCTTTTATAGAAGCGAATTTTTTTACCGGAAGATAAAGCGGGGCATGAATAATATATCCTGTAACTGCAGGCAGCAATAAAATTATTTTTTTGAAGCCGGATTGTTTGACCAGGAATGTCCTGGTTATTTTTTCTTTTTCCGGCGGATCTATTTCAATTACCAGCGATCTTAGTTCATTCCTTAATTTATCATTGAATTCATTGATCGTTTTGCCATAACCTCCGGTAATAGTAATATCCTTTTCCTGGATTATGTTTCCAAAATTCAACACGATATTTTTTCCAAAGGATGTAAAGGACTGGTAATTGATCCCTGTTGGCAATATCTTTAGCGGTATGCCTTCCTGCCAGCTGCTTTGAGCAAGCCTGGCAGTTCCTTTTTTTAATGGGCGCAGGCGCCATTCGTTGATGCACCTGCCTTCGCTGAATATTAATACAATGCCATTTGTTTTAAAAAGCTCCTTGCAGCTTTCAAATGTTTCATAATTATTTTCCAGGTTCTCCACGCCTTCGCTGATGCGATATACGGGGAACATGTTCATCGACTGTAATAATTTTTTATAAAATGGTTTTGTAAAAGCATCACCTCTTGCCAGTGAATAAACAGGGCGTTTAAAGATCGTGGACAATATGATCGCATCCAGGAATGAATTGGGGTGGTTGGCCGCAATCAACAAGGGGCCGTTCAATGTCAATATTTTTTTGTTGTTGATGGCAAGGTGCCTGCAATAGATCCAGAGTGCAAATTTTGCCGGTATATAAAGCAGTCTGTAAAGCAAATAGGTTTTTTAAGAACGTAAGTTATTTAATTTAATTGGGGATCGATGGGGTAATTGATAAGCATTTCGTACTGCCCACCAAGGTGCTTAAGGCTTTCTTTCCATACTTCATCTGTTTCGGTATCAAAAACGATTTTTCGGGTAGCTGTTGCTGTAAGCCAGCTCTTCTCTGATAATTCAAGTGCCAGCTGGTCTTTTTCCCACCCGCTGTAACCAATGAAAAATTTTATTTTCTCAGGATCTAACTGGTTTGTTTTTAAAAGTGTCTTTACTGTTTCAAAATCACCACCCCAGAAAATATCGTCCGAAATTTTATAACATTCAGGAATGAGGTCGGGATATTGATGGATATAATGAACGGTATCTGTTTGAACGGGCCCGCCATAATAAACAGGCATTTCTATTCCTTCCAGCCCATTGATCAGCTCATCTAAAGTTTGTTCAAATATTTTATTTAAAACAAATCCAAAACTTCCTTCATCCGAATGCCTGCACATATAAACAACCGTCCGCATAAAATTCGGATCTTTTAAAAAAGGATCAGCGATCAGTAATATGTTTTCGGCCGGTTCAATCATATTTCTAAAGTAAGATTTTATTGCAGAAATAAATTAAAAAAGCATAATTCTTTTTGTGGTAAACCTTAGTTAAATTTAACGGCGCAGCAGTTATTAATTTTTGCTACGATATTTGTAGTTTATTTTTGTAATGATCGCCTGTTATTCCTGTTGTAAGTAGTATAGATTATGAAAAGAGTATTTCCCATTATTACGGTATTGATTCTGCTTTCGTTGTTGGGATTAATTTTTTTCCAGTTTCTATGGCTGAAAAGTGCAAAGGAAGTGAAGGAGCAGCAACTCATTGACAATATAAACAGGGCCACCAATGAAGCAGCAGAAAAACTGATGCAGGATAAGCGTTTCCCGCAGCTTAATAAAAGTTCAGGGCTGTTATTTCCAAACGACCGGATGCAGCGTGAGTTCTACCGCCCGTCTGTGATGCAGCGTTATTCAAAGGAAGAGATAGGGGATATCATTCGTCAATCACTTGAAAGGAATAATTTAAAAGATGCGCCCTTTGAATTTGCTGTTACACAAAATTCACTTACAGGAGATGAAATACAAACTGAAAACTTTTATAAATATTATATCGATACCATAAACAATACCCATCACATCATTCCTTTGATAGCACCGAGCGGCAGTAATTTAGAGAACCTGGCCAAAGAGGAATTCCTGGTTGTTATTGTACCTCACCAGCGGAGTATCATTATCAAAGAGATCACCTGGTTCATACTCGGGGCGATCTTATTTACACTCATCATAACAACAGCTTTTTTTCTTACCATTCGTACGCTGTTAAGGCAAAAGAAACTGAGTGAGATAAAATCAGATTTTATCAATAACATGACCCATGAGTTCAAAACGCCGCTGGCAACAATTTCACTGGCTGTTGATGCATTGAAAAATGAAAAAGTAAGTTCCGATAAAGAAAAGACCAATTATTTCACTGCAGTGATCAAGGAGGAAAACAAACGAATGAACAAGCAGGTAGAAACCATATTACAGGCAGCTTTGCTTGATAAGCAGGAAGTGCAATTAAACCTGAAAAAATTATCTGCACATGAAATGATCACGAGTGCCCTTAATAATATTGAATTACCGGTTAACGAAAAACAAGGTAAACTGGAAGTTAGTCTTGATGCACAAAAAGACATGGTCATGGCAGACGAGGTGCATTTCACAAACCTGATCAATAACCTGCTCGATAATGCCCTGAAATATTCCAAAGAAACCCCTGTAATAAAATTAACTACCAGCAATGCAGGCAACTTCTTAAAAATAAAGATCGAAGACAATGGTATTGGCATGAATAAAGAAACACTGAACCGCATCTTCGAAAAATTCTTCCGGGCCCATACCGGTAACATCCATAACGTGAAAGGCTTTGGGCTGGGGCTGAGTTATGTAAAAACAATGATCGAAGCACATAAAGGCAGTATAAAAGCCGAAAGCACATTGGGTAAAGGCACCAGCTTTTTTATAACAGTCCCGCTGGCAAAATGATAGACCGGGTTATCCACAGCAATCCACAGCTATACACATTCCATCCACATTCCGTTTCGTGATTTAACCTCTTAAACCTTCTCCAGGCTGGCACCAGCCCCTTGTGGATAAAAAACTTTTTAAAAATATGTGTCATAAAGTGGGAAAAAGTGTTATTTTGTGTGAATTAAGTTCAAAAAACACAGCAAATCCCCTTAATGATTGGATTTATAGGCGAATATGAATCAACGATTGACGCAAAAGGACGCTTCCTTTTGCCATCCGGCTTTAAAAAGCAATTGCCTGAGCAGGAAAGCTATGTATTTGTCATAAACCGTGGATTTGAAAAATGCCTTACGCTTTATCCAATACAAAGTTGGGAACCCCTCTTTAAGGAAATAAGTCAATTGAATGATTTCGATCCCAAAGTTAGAGAGTTTCGGCGCTATTTTTTAAACGGGGCGGTTCAGCTCGAACTTGATTCAGCGGGTAGGGTGCTTTTACCAAAAAATTTATTGGAGCATGCTTCTTTGGAGAAAGATATCGTGTTGGTTTCAGCAGTAAATAAAATCGAGATCTGGGATAAAAATAAATACCAGCAGTTCTTTGAATCTTTTTCATCGGAAGCTTTCAGTAACCTGGCTAATGAAGTGATGAATAAAAAAAAGGATGATAAGTTGAATGGTTGATAAGTATGAGCAAACCAACTAAAATAAAAGGTTTAAACGAATCAACCGATCAATCCCTAAACTATCACACTCCGGTTTTATTAGCAGAAGTTATTGATGGGCTAGGCATAGATCCGGGCGGGATATATGTGGATTGTACGTTTGGCGGTGGCGGCCATAGCAAAGCAGTCCTGCAAAAACTCAATGACAACGGAAGGCTGATCGTGTTTGACCAGGATGCTGAAGCAAAACAGAATTTACCGGATGATGAAAGGGTAATTTTTGTGCAACAGAATTTCCGTCACCTGCAACGCTTTTTAAGAGTGAGTAAAGCAACAGCGGTAGACGGCATACTGGCAGACCTGGGTGTATCGAGCCACCAGTTTAACGAGGCCGGCAGGGGGTTTTCAACACGCTTTGATGCAGCGCTTGATATGAGGATGGATACCCGGCAATCAACAACTGCGGCAGATGTGCTGAATAAATATACAGAGGCTCAGCTGCATAAGATATTTGAAAAATACGGGGAAGTGACCAACTCTAAAACGCTTGCCAAAACGATCATTGCAGAACGGGCAATAAAGCAGATCAAAACGATCAGCCAGTTTAAGCAGGCAGTTCAGCAAGTGGTAAAAGGAAACCCGAATAAATATTTCGCACAGGTCTTCCAGGCATTGCGGATAGAAGTAAACGACGAACTGGGGGCCCTTAAAGAAATGCTTGAACAGTCGTTGCTGGTTTTGAAACCGGGGGGACGGATCGCAGTGATCACCTTCCATTCCCTGGAAGACAGGGTGGTGAAGAATTTTTTTAAAAAAGGATCATTTGATGAAGCGGAGGAAGAGGATGTTTTTGGAAGAAAACAGGAAAGCCCTTTTTTAATACTCACAAAAAAACCAATAATTCCGGGTGATAAAGAATTAAAAGATAATCCAAGATCAAGAAGCGCAAAATTGCGTATCGCCTCAAAAAAATAAAAGATCAACATGAGCGAAGAGCAGGTAAATAGCAACCCGCCGGTAAATACAAAATCAGACTGGAAACGGTTCTTTCATTATCGTTTCATAGTGAAAAATATTCCTTTCTTCCTTTTCTTATCGGTATTGGCAGTACTGTACATCTATAACGGTCACTATGCAGATAAATTAGTTAGAAAGATCGCAGCGAGTGAAAAAAATATCAAAGAACTGGAATATGAATACAAGTCTATTAAAAGCGAAGTAACATTCAGAAGCAAGGCCAGTGAATTGGTTAAAGCAGTAGAACCGCTGGGGTTGCGGGAATTAACAAGGCCACCGGTTCAATTAACAGACAGTTTAAAATAATATTTATAAAATAAAAATCTACATCAAATAACAGAACGGCCGGCGTGGAGATAAAAAAAGACATATTGTGGAGAGTGTATTTATGCTTCCTGGGCATAATACTACTGGGAGTTATGGTATTGGGCAGGGCTATCTATATACAACAGGTGCAGGGGAAATACTGGGTTGGAATGGGAGACAGCCTTCACCTGAAATATATGCCCATCGATGCCGAACGCGGAACNATTTATAGTGAAGATGGAAACATGCTAAGTACATCAGTTCCCATTTTCGATATCTATGTGGATTTCATGGCAGATGGATTAAGGGAAAAACAAGGCAAGCGCTTTAAAGACAATATTGATTCACTGAGTTTATGCCTTGCCAATTTATTTAAAGACAAAACATCATCAGAATATAAAAAACAACTGGAGCTGGCCTATTCAAATAAAGACCGCTATTACTTATTGAAAAGAAAGATATCATTTGACGAATTCAGGCAGTTCCGCAATTTTCCCCTCGTAAGGCAGGGAAGGAATAAGAGCGGCGTGATCATTGACCCCCGAGATAAAAGGATCAACCCTTATGTATTACTTGCAAACAGAACGATCGGCCTGTCAAGAGATGATTCTACCAAGAATGTAGGACTGGAAAGAACTTACGACAGCCTCCTGAAAGGCACTACCGGCCAGCGGTTGATGCGATACGCAGCAGGTGCTTACATGCCTGTTGAAGGCGCCGAGGTTGACCCGGTAAATGGGAAGAACATCATATCAACCTTAGACACATATATCCAGGATGTGGCGGAAAACGCATTGATGAAAATGCTGGTAGATAATAATTCCACGCATGGTACTGCAATCGTGATGGAAACCGCAACCGGTAAAATAAAAGCTATTGCAAATCTTGGTAAGCAACCAGATGGTACTTACAATGAAGACCTCAACTATGGTATTGGTAAAAGAACAGAGCCCGGCTCCATATTTAAACTGGCAACCTTAATAAGTTTATTGGAGGACAAACATGTAGACATTAGTTCTATCGTTGATTGCGAAGGCGGCTCTAAATATTTTTATGGATTAAAAATTACCGATTCGCATTTAGGCGCTCATGAGATCACCGTTAAAAAAGCTTTTTTCACAAGTAGTAATGTTGCGTTTGCAAAACTTGCCGAACAATACTATCATAACGACCCTAAAAGATTTACGGATCATTTACATGCGTTAAGGTTAGATCAGTACAGCGGGGTGGACATCATTGCATCATCAGGTAAACCTGTTATTTACAAACCCGGAGGCAAATATTGGCATGCTACTTCAATCCCCTACATGGCACATGGTTATGGTGAATTGATAACGCCCATGAATATGTTGATGGTCTATAATGCTGTGGCAAATAATGGAAAGATGATGAAGCCTTACCTGGTTAGCGCTATAGAAGATTATGGAGTTGTTGTTAAAAACATTCAGCCCGAAGTATTGGTGGAAAGCATTTGCAGCAATGAAACACTTGTACAGCTAAAAGAATGTTTAAGAGCTGTTGTGGATAGTGTGCATGGAACTGCTCATAAAATCTTATTCGATAGCACTTATTCTATTTCTGGTAAAACAGGTACGGCTGTAACAGCGTTGGATAATAAAGGATATAANAAAGGGAATAAAATATACCAGGCATCTTTCATCGGTTATTTCCCTTCTGAAAATCCAAAATATACTATGGCTGTCGTGATACAAAATAGTAGTGAATCGAAACTGGTATATGGTGCGGATGTTTCCGGTAGGGTATTCAAAGAAATAAGCGATCGCATCTACAATCATTATTTAAGCACCGCTTCATTGAATGTGCCCCTCTCACCCGATACAACACTTTATAAATATTACGGGATCAAAAATGACCTGGGCTCCATATTCAGTTATTTAAATATGACCTCCCTTGATTCCGCCAACTCGGGTTACTGGAGATCACTGCAGTTGCAGAATAACAATGCATCCCTGAATGCAACATCCTACAACAATAACCAGGACGCCGTAATCCCGAATGTAACCGGTATGGGTTTAAAAGACGCAGTCTATTTATTAGAGAACAAAGGCCTGGTAACAACAGTATCCGGCAGGGGAAGGGTGATCAATCAAAGCATACCGGCAGGCATGAGTTTTAAAAAAGGACAAAAAATATCATTAGTGCTCAATTAAGGGCAAACAATATGTTGAAGGATATACTATATAAAGTAAGCATCAGGTCTGTTAGCGGCGATACCGGTATTGCTGTTAAAGACCTGCAGACAGACTCCCGCAAAGTGTCTGAAGGCAGCTGCTTTATTGCAGTGATAGGAACTGCGGCTGACGGCCATCTTTTTATTGATACGGCTATCGAAGCTGGTGCATCTTCCATTGTTTGTGAGATCCTTCCTCAACAACTAAAAGACCATGTTACCTATGTGCAGGTAGATAACAGTGCAGTGGCAGCAGGTTATATGAGCCATAATTTTTATGGCGAACCAAGCACAAAAATAAAATTGGTTGGCGTTACCGGTACCAATGGCAAAACCACTATTGCTACATTATTGTGGAATCTCTTTACAGCATTTGGTTATAAGTGTGGCCTGGTAAGCACTGTGCAGAACCAGGTTGGTAACAAGGTCATCGAATCCACGCACACAACCCCGGATGCGATCAGCCTGAATAAATTATTGAAGCAGATGCTGGATGAAGGTTGCGAATATGTATTCATGGAATGTAGCAGCCATGCGATACAGCAGCACCGCATCACAGGCCTTCAATTCACAGGAGGGATATTCACCAACATCACACACGATCACCTGGATTACCACAAAACATTTGATGAATACATCCGTGTAAAAAGATCCTGGTTCGATACGCTTCCTAAAACAGCTTTTGCGATAAGCAATGCAGATGATAAAAGGGGAGCGGTGATGCTGCAGAATTCTGCTGCTAAAAAATATTTCTACAGCCTGAAAACAATGGCTGATTTTAAAGGAAAGATCCTTGACAACAGTTTGTCCGGTTTACACATGACGATCAATGACACCGAAGTTCATTTCAAGATGATCGGCGAATTCAATGCATACAACCTCCTGGCAGTTTATGGCACAGCAGTTTGCCTGGGCCAGGATAAAAGCAAAGTGTTACAGGTGCTGAGTGGTTTGTCAGGCGCAGAAGGAAGGTTCGATTATTTCCTAAGCACCAATAAACATGTAGTGGGTATCGTGGATTATGCACACACACCCGATGCCTTGCTGAATGTACTGGCAACCATAAAGAATTTAAGGAACGGCAATGAGCAGGTGATCACGGTAGTTGGCTGCGGCGGCAACAGGGATAAAACCAAACGCCCTGTAATGGCTGAAGTTGCCTGTGAGTACAGCGATAAGGTAATATTCACTTCCGATAACCCGAGAAATGAAGACCCGTTAGAGATATTGAAAGATATGGAAGCAGGTGTGAATGCTGTTGCCAGGAAAAAATATATAACCATCGCCGACAGGAAAGAAGCCATTAAAACGGCAGTGAGCCTGAGCAATGGCGAAGACATCGTACTGATCGCCGGGAAAGGTCATGAAAAATACCAGGACATCAAAGGCGTGAAATATGATTTTGATGATAAGAAAGTACTGAAGGAAATGTTTGAGCTGTTGGACAAATAATGAGTCGATTTGGAAATTTGGAAATGTGATAATTAAAATGAAAAAATCATGTTGCCTGTAATCTCCAAATTTTCAAATTAACTAATTACCAAATTAAAAAAATGTTATACCACCTCTTCGATTGGCTTACAAAAGAAAACTTCCGGTTCCCGGGCAGTAATCTTTTTAGGTTCATTTCATTTAGGGTAATACTGGCGATGATCCTGTCACTGGTGGTAACAACTGTGTATGGAAAAAAACTGATCAGGCTGCTTCAAAGAAAACAGTTGGGTGAAACGGTCAGGGATCTTGGCCTGGCTGGCGAACAACAAAAAAAAGGAACACCAACCATGGGCGGTATCATCCTTATCCTCGCCATCCTGGTACCCACTTTGTTGCTGGCAGATCTGAACAAGGTTTATATCAGGCTGATGCTGCTTTGTACAGTGTGGCTGGGCGCCATAGGTTTTATAGATGATTACCTGAAAATACGTGCCAAGCGGATCGCAAAGGAAAAAGGCATTGATTATAAAAAAACAGACGCAGATGGTTTGGCAGGAAGGTTCAAGATATTCGGGCAGGTGATGCTGGGGATCATTGTTGGGGCAACATTATATTTTACCAACAGCGTGGTAGTGGAAAGAGAAGTTTATAACTCTGACATACATGCCATAAAGCTAAACCGCGGAGAAAAATTAATGAGCGATTCTTTCCACATGGTAAAGCTCGATGGCAAAGAGCATTTGTTCGTAAAAGTAAAAACACCGATCACAACCATTCCTTTTGTAAAGAACCATGAATTCAATTATGCAAGGTTATTGCCAAAGAGTTGGGAAGGCCTTACTTATATCTTGTACATCATCATTGTAATATTGATCGTAACAGCCGTAAGCAACGGCGCAAATATCACAGACGGGCTGGATGGGCTTGCAACTGGCGTGAGTGCAGTGATCGGGATATGCCTTGGCATATTTGCTTACTTAAGCGGTAATATAAAACTGGCAGAGTATCTCAACATCA
>JGI24770J26754_10003786_pt1 | contig 10052 bp, 8 predicted proteins | sample LakOneMetagenome_FD_26754 | JGI IMG/M metagenome (IMG submission 26754) | reverse complement strand
GTGATGTAGGTAGGCATCAGCAGGTAATACGGCGAACTGGCGTAGCTCGCGGAAAAACTGACGTTCGTCCCGGTGCCGATCGCGCGCGACCAGCCGAGCGAGAACAGGTCGTTCGCGGTCGCGGATGCGAGCGCGTTTTCAAGCAGCCTGGAGGTCGGCACCGGCTGTTGGCGTGTCGTGTAACGCACTTGCAGGTTGCCCAGATCCTCGTCNCGCAGGGTCCAACCCAGGCTATAGACGTTGAGGTCGCGCCACGCGAACACGGGACTGGAGCTGTCGCCGAGCAAGGCAAGGAACCGCGTCGGCAGGTTGGAACTCGTGAACGGACGGATCGCGCTGTACTGCACGCGCTGCACGCCGGCATCGAGCGAGAAATCCGGGGTGAGCGCATAACTGACGCTCGCCGTGGCACTCGCGGGAATGTCGAAATCGCCCTTGTCGGCAAACACGCCGCGATAGTTCGCGAATGCGTCCATGCCGACGCGCGACTGCACTCCGAGCTCCCAGCGCAAATGCGTGCCGATCATGTTGCCGACATCGATGCGCGCACCCGCGCCGTATGAACTGTCGCGCCCCCAGGTCGGCAACGGGCGCCAGGTNTTCGTCGTGGTGCCGAGGTCGATGCTCGCAAACCGCTGGTANGCGAGCACTCCGGTCAGGCGCACGTTGCCGCGCTCGCCCCAGTTCGTGTCCAGCGACGGCGCAATGACGGTGCGCTGCAAGCCTGCATTCGGCAGGCCGGCCCAGTGCGTCCGCTCACCGGTCGGCAATACGCTCGGCGTGTCGGAAACTGCGCCGGTCGCGACCGAAATCGACAAGCGGCTGGAACCGCCCGCGCGCCCTCCGAACAGGGACGGCCGCTCGATTTCACCGGAATAATTGTCGAGCACGTGCGGCGCGACCAGCGCCTGCGGCTGCAACGCCCAGGAAAACTGTGGCGTGATGCTGGCCAGCGCGTAGTCATGCCAGCGCGCGAGCACCGAACCGCCGGCACNCTNCTGCAACTCTGCGGCNCGCGCAGCAGCCGGCCCGCCGTCAAGCGGCGCGGCCTGCACGAGTACGGAAAAAAATGGGAGCGCCAGCCCTGTGCCCAGCGCCCCCATCCATCTCCCTGCGATTGCTGTTGCCCGCTGCATCGCCCCTGCTGCGATCATGGAGTGCTTGTGATGTAATCCGCGGCCTATCCTTGGCGAAAACGCAACAGTTGTCAAGCGCATCCGCAGCCTTTTTACGACAAATCCGTTGCAAAACGGCCCCTTCCAGCGCCGCGACCGGCGTCGCAAAAATACGACAGATCTCGTGAGCCACCGCCCCGTTCCGATCGCCCTGACCATTGCTGGTTCCGATTCCGGCGGCGGCGCGGGTATCCAGGCCGACCTGCGCACGTTCGCCGCGTTCGGGGTGCACGGCACTTGCGCGATCACCGCACTCACGGCGCAGAACACGCGCGGTGTCGATGCCGTGCAGACCNCGACACGCCTTATCCTGCGCGCGCAGATCGAGGCCGTGCTGGTGGATTTTCGTGTCGGCGCGATCAAGCTCGGCATGCTGGCAACGCCCGCGCTCGCGCGCGAAGTCNTCGCCGTGCTNGCGACGCATCGNAGGATTCCGCTCATTCTCGACCCGGTGCTGGTAGCGACCACCGGCGCNCGACTCGGCACGCAGGCGCTGGCGACGACGCTGCGCCGTGACTTGCTGCCGCGCGTCGACCTGGTGACACCGAACATTCCGGAAGCAGAGGCCCTGCTCGGCCGCCGCATCCGGCAGCGCGACATGCAGGCGGCGGCGACCGGGCTGCTCGATCTCGGCGCACGCGCGGTGCTGCTCAAGGGCGGCCATCTCGCGGGTGACGAGGTGGTCGATCTGCTGCTGACGCGGCAGGCCGGACACTGGTTCCGCCAGCGCCGGCTCGCCGGTGAACATCACGGCACCGGCTGCACGCTGTCCGCTGCCATCGCGGCGTGCATCAGCCGCGGCATGACACTCGAAGCGGCGGTAGAAACCGCGATCGGGTTCGTGCAGGACGCCTTGCGCGCTGGCTATCGGCCCGGCAAGAGCCGGCTGCACGTGCTCGGCACGGGGCGTGCGCGCGTCGATTGACGCAGGGCGGAAATGCGGCGGNACTCGCGCNTGCGCGCTCGACCCGCCCTGCCACAAGCCCTGCGATCGCNCCTTTTACAGGCGCGAAATGATTGCGTCGGCGAATGTCTGCGTCGTGCCGCTGCCGCCGAGATCCGGGGTAGTGCGATCGCGCGCTTCAAGCGTCGCGCGGATCGCCGCGCGCAGGCGCGCCGCCTCGGTCGGATGGTCGAGGTGGTCGAGCATCTGAGCGGCACCGAGCAGGAGCGCGCAGGGATTGGCGATACCCTTGCCGGCGATATCCGGCGCGGAACCGTGCACGGCCTCGAAGATCGCGGCATCGGCGCCGATGTTGGCACCCGGCGCGAGACCGAGGCCGCCCACGAGACCGGCACACAGGTCGGAAATGATGTCGCCGAACAGGTTGGTGGTGCATATCACATCGAACTGCTCCGGCTTCATGACCAGCTGCATGCAGCAGTTGTCGACGATCATCTCGTTGCAGGTTATCTCCGGGTACTGCGCGGCGACCTCGCGCGCGACCTTGAGGAACAAGCCCGAGGTGGATTTCAGGATGTTCGCCTTGTGCACGATCGTGACCTTCTTGCGGCCGACGCGTCGCGCGAGGTCGAATGCGTAGCGCACGATGCGCTCTGAACCCTTGCGCGTGATCTTCTGCACCAGTGTCGCGGTCGCACCGTCCTCGGAGACCTGCTGGCCTTCGCCGGCATAGGCGCCTTCGGTGTTCTCGCGCACCGTGANCAGGTCCACGTTCTCGGCGAAACGCGAGCGCGTGTTCGGGAACGAAATTGCCGGGCGCACGTTCGCGTACAAGTCGAAGCGACGGCGCAATTCGACATTGATGGAGCTGAAGCCCTCGCCGACCGGCGTGGTCAGCGGGCTCTTCAACGCAACCCGATGGCGCGCGATCGCGTCGAGCGTGACCTGCGGCAACAGTTCACCGCTCTTCTCGTAGGCGGCGAGACCCGCTTCGACGAATTCGTACTGCAGGCCGAGCGCGAGCGATTCGATCACGCGAAGGGTCGCATCCATGATNTCCGGGCCGATCCCGTCGCCGCGGATCACCGCGATGGTCTTGTTCATCGAAACACTCCGTGCAGCGTGCCTGGACACGCGGGTGGCGAGCAGTCGCGCGGCTCCGGCGACCTCCGGAAGGTCNCGGCGTCAGTGGCATGCACCGGCGGGAAAAACCGTTACGCGACAGGGATGTCCGCGACCCGGGCTTGCTCCGGGCCGACGTCGACGCGCATTATCCGTTAATGCCCCTGAACCACACAAGAAAACTCGCCGCGTTGGTTGCCGCGGGCTCTGCTTTCGTCGCCTCCGCCCCCTCCATCGCGGCAGCCGCCGATGCAAGCCTGCGCGTGCGCTTCGAAACCGCGGGCCTGTCTTCGCGCCAACCGTCGTCGAGCATCGCCATCTACGGGCGGGCACCGGCGAATTGCACGCCGAAGATCGAACGCGTCGATGCGGNGGGTGTCGACCTGTCGGTCGAACTGCACGCCTCGCGCAGCGGNTGCGACAAAGCACACCCGAGTCCGTTCGCGCTGCGCGTCGATACCACGAACATGGCCGGAACGCCGTTGCTGCGCGGACAGGTGTATCGGCTGCGGGTCTATTCCGATGCGGACGGAACCCGTTCGCTGGCGGCGTTCCAACTCGTCGATACCGACTTGTCCGCGAGCATCGAACCGGAGAGCGGCTTCTGGTGGTCGCAGGCCAGTGCGGAAACCGGACCCGCATCGAGCAGCACCGGGATCAGCCTCGAATCGCAGGGAGACCAGATCGCGATCAGCCTGTATGGATTCGCCGAGTCGGGCAGCGCCACCTGGTACTTCGGCAGCGCCCATGTGCGCGGGCGCACCGCGGTCGTCCCCTTGGTCGAACTCGCCAACGGCGATCCACTGTTTTCGCCGACCGGCAGCCCGCCGACCGCACAGTCCGGCCCTCGCCTGGAAATCGAATTCCTTGCACCGACCCGCGCGCGCNCATGGCTGGTGCGGCAACAGGACGGCGTCGGCACGGAGGTGAGAATGCTCTCGCTGTCGCGCATGCGCTTCTCGCCCAGTGAAACCAGCGCCAGCTGGAACGGCCGCTGGGTGCTCGTCGCCGATGACGAGACCGCCCCGCGCCAGTTCGAATTCTCGACGGCCGCACGCCAGGACGCGGATGCGTTCCACCTCGTCGACGGCAGCGCCAACGCAAGCCTCGACTGTCGCAGCAACAGCGCTGGCACCCTGCCCGACCTGTGCACGCTGTCGGACGGCGCGGACGTGCTCGCCGATTTCGATCGAGTCGGCCTCGACCGCCTCGTCGGTCGCCAGGCCAACGGCGCCGCGGTCCGACTGATCCGCGTATCGCCGTAACGGGCTACGGCGCGTCCGGCTTGGCTGCACCACTCATCTGGTCGAGGAAATCCACACCTCGGCGCAGATGCGGTATGACGATCGATCCGCCGACCACCAGCCCGACGCTGAACACCTCGAAGAACTCCTCTTCGCTGACGCCCGCATCGAAACACTGCGCGATGTGATAGCTGATGCAGTCATCGCAACGCAGCACCAGCGAAGCGACCAGGCCGAGCATCTCCTTCGTCTTCACGTCGAGCGCGCCGGCCTTGTAGGTCTGCGTGTCGAGCGCGAAGAAGCGCCGGACCACCTGATTGTCCTGGCCGAGGATGCGCTCGTTCATGCGCTGGCGGAACGCGCTGAAGTCGCGCACGCGGTCNTCNCGGGTGGGCTCGCTCATGCCTGGGCCTCCATCAATTCGCGCAGACGNCCGGAACGTTCNGCGCCGACGAGATCGTCGAACCCCCCGACATGCGCGCCATTCACGAAAATCTGCGGCACCGTGCGACGTCCGGCGCTGCGCGCCAGCATCTCCTCGCGACGCGCCGGATCGATGTCCACGCGCACCTCCTCGAACGCGAGACCCTTCTGCTTCAGGAATTGCTTGGCCGACACGCAATACGGACAGATCGCGGTGGTGTAGATCTCGACGCGGTTCATCGGGCAACCCGGCTGGACGACACCGCGCAAGATTGGGGCGGACCGCTGCGCGTTGCAAGATGGGCCGCAGGACCGCCATGGAATGAATCCCTGCTGAGCCATTCCTTGGCCGTCGCGGGTCCGGTGCTGGCGACGGGAACATGCGCGCGCTACTGTTGTCGAAGTCAGGTCATTGCGCGGTACCGTTTGCCATGCGTTTCTCCCACCTCGCCAGCGCCCTCACCATCGCCTGCGTCAGCGTGCTGGCTGCTGCGCGCGATCCGGACGTCCGGCTGCCCGACATCGGCAGTTCCGCCGCCAGCCTCGCCACTCCGCAGGAGCTACGGGAATATGGCGCCGGCATGCTGCAGGAGATGCGCGCCTACGAGCTCGTCGTGGACGATCCGCTGCTCAGCGACTACATCAACGCGCTCGGCTTTCGGCTGGTAGCGAGCAGCGACCATCCCGATTCAGGGTTCTACTTTTTCATCGTCCGCGACGAGCAGATCAACGCGTTTGCCGCCCCCGGCGGTTTCGTCGCGGCAAACGCCGGCCTGATCACCGCGATGCAGACCGAGGATGAGCTCGCAGGGGTGCTCGCCCACGAGATCTCGCATGTCGAACAGCAGCANATCCTGCGNGCGTTCGAGGACCAGAAGAAGATGTCGATCCCGATCATGCTCGGCATGCTCGGGGTGATCCTCGCCAGCGCGCATCGCAATGACGACACCGCNGCCGCCGCGATGATGACCGGCACCTCGCTGATCCAGCAGCGCCAGATCAATTTCACGCGTGGCGACGAAGCCGAAGCAGACCGCGTCGGCATCCAGACTCTAGCGCGCGCCGGCTTCGATCCACTCGCGATGGCCGGCGCTTTCCAGGCGCTGCAGAAGGTCATGCGCGTCAACGGGGTCGACATCCCGGAATTCNTGCTCGACCACCCGCTCGATACCAAGCGCATCGCCGATGCGAAAGCCCGCGCGGAGCAACTCGGCTGCCCGACGCCGACACCGCTGCGCAGCGACGAACGCATCGGCCACGGACCGCTCGACCTCAGCCTGCCGGCGCGGCGCGGCGCATCCGGGGAAACCTCCACGCCGGACGCAGCGGCCGCCGCCGCGGCGAGCAATGCGACGACGCTGCACGTCGACCCGGTCGGCCACGGCAATGCACTGCCACAAGTCACCATCGCCACCTGCGCACCACGCGGCAAACCGGCGCAAGGCTATTTCGAACTGATGCGCGAGCGTACCCGCGTACTGATCGCGAAGTCGCAAACGACAATCCGCGCCTACTATGCCGACAACCTGCGCGACGACCCCGCGTTCGATACGGTCGCAAACCGCTACGGCTACGCCCTTGCGCTGGTGAACACGCGCGACGCGGCGGCCGCGGTGGCCGAACTCGGAAAGCTGGTGGCACGCGAACCCGCTTCGTTGGTGCTGCGACTCGCGCTTGCGCATGCGCAGGAACAAGCCGGCAACAAGGCCGAGGCGCTTGCATCCTACGCCCGCCTTGCGGCCGAATTCCCCGGCAATCGCGCAGTCGCGCTCAACTACAGCGACGCGTTGATCGCCCGCGCGGACGCAACCAGCGCCCGCAGCGCCGTCGACTTGCTGCGCGCCCTGGTCGAGCGGCATGCGGACGACCCCGAACTGCAACGCACGTTCGCGCGTGCGAACGAACTCGCCGGCGACAAGGTGCGCGCGGCGGAAGCGTACGCCGAAGCGGCCTGGCTCACCGGACACGCCGAGGATGCACTGAACCAGCTCAAGGCGCTGGCCAAGCAGCCGGACCTGAGCTACTACCAGCGCAGTCGCATCGACTCGCGCATCACTTCGCTCACCCCGGCGGTACTCGCGCTGCGCAAGCGTTCCTCGCCCGGAGAGCCGGGTTCGCTCAGCTTGTCCTGCTGCACGGCGCGCTGAATTGTCACAATTGCGCTGGCGCCGCGCGGGACACCGTCGGCGGCACGAGGATGCGGGCATCTCTTTGATGTACCATGCATTTCATGGACTGTGGCAGCAGCGAGACGAGGTCGAGGCACGCCGACCACCTGCCGCCGTGCCGAGCGCTCACCGCCCATGTCATCGCCACGTAACAATGACCGGTTGCAATGATGACGTCATGAAGCGCGCCCGACCGCGCTGCGCGGATGCCCCATGCAAAAGCACATTCTGATCGTAGAAGACGAAACCGCGATCCGCGACATGGTCGCCTTCGCCCTGCGCAAGGCCGGCATGGAAGCGATGCACGCCCCAGACGCACGCGCGGCGCAGAGCGCGATCGGCGAGCGCGTGCCCGACCTCATCCTGCTCGACTGGATGCTGCCCGGCATGAGCGGCATCGACCTCGCGCGACGCCTGCGCAAGGACGAACTCACGCGCGAAGTGCCGATCATCATGCTGACCGCGCGCGGCGAGGAAACCGACCGCGTCGGCGGCCTGGATGCCGGCGTCGACGACTACGTGGTCAAACCGTTCTCGACGCGCGAACTGCTTGCGCGCATCCGCGCGGTCATGCGTCGCACCCATGGCGAGGACGCCGAAGGCGTGGTCGAGCTCGGCGGCCTGCGCATAGACAGCGCAGCACACCGCGTATTCTGCGGGGACCAGCCGGTGCATATCGGACCGACCGAATACCGCCTGCTGCATTTCTTCATGACCCATGCCGAGCGCGTCTACACGCGCAGCCAGTTGCTCGATCATGTCTGGGGCGGCGGCGTCTACGTCGAAGAGCGCACCGTCGACGTGCATATCAGGCGCCTGCGCAAGACCCTCGAACCGTTCGCCAAGGATGATCTCGTGCAGACCGTGCGTGGTGCCGGCTATCGTTTCTCGACCAGCATCTGACCCGGCTCCGATGCGCAACCCGGCCATGCCCTCGTGCCACACCGCCTAGGCCGCGCCTGGCGTTCGAGCGGCTGGCGCCTCGCGGTGCTGCTGCTGCTCGCGATGGCCGTCGGCATGCTGACCCACGCACTGTTAGCGTGCCTGCTCGCCGCCCTGCTTGCCACACTCGCGCATGGCGCGTGGCGGCTGGCGCGCTATTCGCGCCTGCTCGCCAGCCGGCGACGGATCCCGCCCGCCGACGGCAGCGGCATCTGGGACGAAGTGCAGAACACGACGCGCAAGCGCCAGCTCGCCGCAGTCGGCGACAAGCGACGCATGCTGCGCCTGTTGCGTTCGTTCCGCGACGCCGCCGCGGCACTCCCCGATGCAGTCGTCGCGCTCGACCGCGAACAGCGCATCCAGTGGTTCAATGCCGCGACCGTCCAACTGCTCGGCCTCAAGTATCCGCAGGACCTTGGCGCGCACCTGCCGAATCTGGTGCGCTCGCCGCGCTTCGGCGAATGGCTGCTGCGTGAGGGCGACGAGCCGCTGGTCGACCTGCCTTCGCCGGTCAGCGAGGACTTGCGCCTCAGCCTCCGCCTGATCCGCTACACCGACGATCGCGCGCTGCTGGTGGCGCGCGACGTCAGCCAGCTGATGCGGCTGGAGCAAGTGCGGCGGGATTTCGTCGCGAACGTCTCGCATGAACTGCGCACGCCGCTGACCGTCGTGCACGGCTACCTCGACATGATCGAACCGGAACAGGTGCCGGAATACGAGCCGATCCTGCATGAGCTGCGCAATCAATCGCGACGCATGACACAGATCGTCGAGGACCTGCTGACGCTGTCGCGGCTGGAAGCGCGCAGCGACCTGCCGCAGGAACGAATCAGCATGCGCCCGCTGCTCGAAGCCTTGCGCCGCGAAGCCGCGGCCTTGAGCCAGGGCGCGCATGAAGTGACAACCGGGATCGACGACCGCCATGACCTGCTCGGATCTTCGAAGGAACTGCATAGCGCGTTCTCGAACCTGGTCAGCAACGCGGTGCGCTACACGCCGGCGGGCGGGCGCATCACGGTGCGCTGGGAGAGTGACGGCGTCGGCGCACGCCTCTCCGTCAGCGATACCGGCCAGGGCATTCCGGCCCAGCATCTGCCGCGCCTGACCGAGCGCTTCTACCGCGTCTCGACCAGCCGCTCGCGCGAGAGCGGCGGTACCGGGCTCGGTCTCTCGATCGTCAAGCACGTCCTGCAACTGCACCAGGCGCGTCTGGAAATCCGAAGTGAACCCGGCGTCGGCAGCACCTTCGCCTGCGTGTTCGGCGCCGAGCGCCTGCTTGAACCACTCGCGCTCGCGGAAGCGCCATGAGCATCGCGATGCATGCGTTGTGCCTTGTGCTTGCGCTGACGGCAAACGCGGCAAGCGCCGTCGACTCCATCGGCGGCACGCTCACCAGTGTCGGCTCCGACACGGCGAGCGCGCTCATGACGCATTGGGCAGCCGGGTTCCAGGCAAGCCATCCCGCAGCGCGCATCCAGGTGCAGGGCAGTGGTTCGGCGAGTGCGCCGATCGCGCTGATCGAAGGCGCCGCCGATCTCGGCCCCATGAGTCGACCGATGAATGCGAGCGAGCAAGCCGCCTTTCGCGAACGCTTCGGCTACGAGCCAACCGGTTTCGTGGTCGCGCATGACGCGATCGCGGTGTTCGTGCATCCGGACAATCCGCGCGCGCGCATCACCCTGGCCGAGATCGATGCGATCTATTCGTCGACGCGCAGCTGCGGTGGCGTACGACCGATCCATCGTTGGGGCGAACTCGATGCTTCGATCCGCGCGCCGGTATTGCAGTCGCCGATACTCGCGACCGGTCGCGACAGCGGTTCCGGCACGCATGAACTCTTCCGCGAGACCGCACTCTGCGGCGGCCGCTACCGCNCCGAGGTCATNGCATGGCCTGGCAACGGTGCCGTCGTCGCGACCGTCGCGCGCAATCCCGAGGCGATCGGCTACGCCGGCCTCGGCTACGTCAATGGCCTGGTCAAGACACTGGCGGTCGCGCGCGACGCAGCGGATGCCGCCACTACGCCGGATGCACAAACGGTCGCCTCGGGACGCTATCCGCTCGCGCGCGCGAT
>JGI24770J26754_10003780_pt1 | contig 10060 bp, 9 predicted proteins | sample LakOneMetagenome_FD_26754 | JGI IMG/M metagenome (IMG submission 26754) | reverse complement strand
CATATTGAGGATCAGGTTGCCCAAAAACGTTGTGGACACCGTCCAAATAAAGAAATTGTGTCACAGCAGGAAATGGTTGACCGTATTAAAGCTGCAGCTGATGCAAAAATTGACCCTAATTTTGTCTTGATGGCACGAACCGATGCGCTGCAAAAAGAAGGCCTGCAGGCAGTAATTGACCGCGCCTGTGCTTGTGTTGAAGCAGGTGCAGATGCAATTTTTGCCGAAGCCATGACCGATATTACTATGTATAAAACAGTTTGTGATGCTGTGGGTGTACCGGTACTGGCCAATATCACTGAATTTGGTGATACGCCGTATTATACAGTAGATGAGCTGGGTGAACAGGGCATTCGTATGGTGCTGTATCCGCTTTCTGCAACACGCGCCATGCAAAAAGCAGCGCTTGAAGTGATGCGCTCCGTTCGTGAACAAGGTACACAGGTAAATGTGCTAGATAAAATGCAGCCACGAAAAGAACTTTACGAATTTTTAGATTATCACTCTTTTGAAAATACCTTAGACAAACTCTTCAAGCAGGAGAATTAAAACAATGGCTGAAGGAAAAGTACTGACAGGCGCTGGACTGCGCGGACAGGTTGCTGGTAAAACTGCACTTTCAACTGTAGGAAAAAGTGGAGCAGGCCTGACTTATCGTGGTTATGACGTACAGGATCTGGCAGAAAACTGTCAGTTTGAAGAAGTAGCTTATCTGATTTTCTTTGGTGAGTTGCCGACTGCTGAGCAGCTGGCTTCTTACAAGGCGAAGTTAAAGTCTTTGCGCCAACTGCCCCAAGCTTTAAAAGAAGTACTGGAACGTATCCCGGCTGATTCACATCCGATGGATGTTATGCGTACTGGTGTTTCAATGCTGGGAAATCTGGAAACAGAAAAATCATTTGACCAGCAGCAGGATATCGCAGACCGTATCCTGGCGACTTTACCAGCAATTATCTGCTATTGGTATCGCTATAGTCATGATGGTGTACGTATTGAAGAAAGTACTGATGATGATTCTATTGGTGCACAGTTCCTGCATTTGTTACATGGTAAAAAACCCAATGAACTGCATGAACAGGTNATGAATGTATCGCTCATTNTGTATGCAGAGCATGAATTCAATGCTTCAACTTTTACTGCACGTGTCTGCGCTTCNACTTTATCTGATATGCACTCGTGCATTACTGGCGCAATTGGTTCATTACGTGGTCCGTTNCATGGTGGCGCCAATGAAGCCGCTATGGATATGATTGAAAACTGGCAGTCTCCAGAAGAAGCTGAGCGTGAGATGCTGGGTATGCTGGAACGTAAAGAAAAAATCATGGGCTTTGGTCATGCCATCTATAAAGACAACGATCCGCGTAATGGGATTATTAAAGTCTGGTCTGAGCGTCTTGCGAAAGATGTCGGAGATACTGTTCTATATCCAGTATCGGTACGTTGTGAAGAAGTCATGTGGCGCGAGAAAAAGCTATTCTGTAATGCGGATTTCTTCCATGCCTCGGCTTATCATTTTATGGGTATTCCAACAAAGCTGTTTACACCGATTTTTGTAATGAGCCGTGTTACTGGGTGGGCTGCTCATGTGATGGAGCAGCGTGCAGATAACCGTATTATTCGCCCAAGCGCTGATTATATCGGTCATGAACTGCGTAAAGTTATACCTATTGCTGAGCGTAGCAAGCAGTCTGCTTAATACTGAAATATAAAAAGCAGAGGCATAATGCCTCTACTTTTTTATGAAGTATAAATTTAGCGTTATATTTTACTTTTTACTGTTAAAGAAATCGGGTCTTCAGTGGTATAGCCCGTTTCTTCAGGAAATGCCAGATAACGTACTGTTACCAAGACTTGGTTTTGTGCGGGAATATAATATGCTTGTTTGACTGAAAGTGAAGGTTTATAGCTGACAGCCTGCTGTAGCTGACTGTTGAACCATATAGAACTCACTTTATATTGATAAGTGTATTGAGGTACTTTGAGAGTTTTATCTATCCAAATTGCTGGCACATTCGTTTGCTGTTTTTTTAAAATATGAATATTAAAAATTTTGGGAGTAATAAGCTGTAAAGGTTGAAGTCGTTGTTTTATTTTATTGAGCTCAGGCTGAAGTACATCGATTGACTGGTCATAATCAATCTTCCGGGTGCGTTGATTAATGTATAAAGAATTTACTTTAAACAGCTTGGGTGGTTGATTAGCTTTATAAAACTGATAGTAATAAAGTTGCGGCAGGCGGCCACGTCCATCTTCATAATGGCGTAACAAATAAACTTTTTTGTCGGTAGGTTCATACCCTAAAAATTCAATATACTGCCCACCACCAACTGTAGCATGACTGATCATAGGTATAGCTACACATAAAGGTATAGTAAATAAAATAGGCTTTAACATAGCTTTTGTCCTATCAGATAGTCATAAGCTATAAATGCCATAAACGGGTAAATTTTTAAAGAAGACTTTTACATAGGGACCATCAGCAATAAAACAGATTTTTACTTATTCTTTTAATTACTCCAAGCTGGTTATAAGCAATAAAAAGTAAATAATTTCAATAGCACTTTAAAAAAGTGCTATTGATAACAGGAAGAAGTTAATCTTCAACTTCTTCTTCGATCTCATCGTCGGCTGTACTCATACCCAGTTCTTTGAGTTTACGAGTTAGCGTGTTACGACCCCAGCCTAAAAGCTCGGCAGCATGACGTTTACGTCCACGAGTTTGTTGCAGTGCTGCCTGAATCAAAGTACGTTCAAACAGGGGTGTGGCAATATCCAGAATTTTCATTTCACCATTTTGCAGTTTCTGAATCGCCCACTGACCTAACAGTTCATCCCACTGCTGGCTGGAGGCACGCTGTATGCTAGGAGATGAAATGGAGACGTCTTCAGCCCTCTGGATGGGTATCTGTTTAAGTTCTGGAGGAAGATCTTCTGGATAAATTTCTCGGCCAGTAATCATGACCGTTAGCCAGCGGCAGGTATTTTCAAGTTGACGTACATTACCCGGCCAAGGAAGTTGCTGCATATACTGTACGGTTTCCTGTCGCAGTATTTTGGGGCTAACTCCCAGTTCTTTACCTGCACGCGCCAAGAAATGCTGAGCCAGCATTGGAATATCTTCACTACGGTGCGCAAGTTTAGGAATATGAATCCGGATAACATTTAAACGGTGAAATAAGTCTTCACGGAAACGGCCATCGTGAACCAGTTTTTCCAAATCCTGATGAGTTGCAGTCACAATACGGACATCAACTTTTACTGATATATGTCCACCCACCCGATAAAATTCGCCATCGGCCAATACACGTAAAAGGCGGGTTTGTGTTTCAAAAGGCATATCTCCAATTTCATCAAGAAAAAGAGTTCCGCCATTGGCCTGTTCAAAACGTCCCTGACGCTGACTGTTTGCACCGGTAAAAGCACCCTTTTCATGACCGAACAGTTCAGTTTCAATCAGATCTTTTGGAATAGCCGCCATATTCAGGGCAATAAATGGTTTGTTTTTTCGTGGTGAATGCTTGTGTAAAGCATGTGCTACCAGCTCTTTGCCTGTACCCGATTCACCATTGATTAAGACAGTGATATGAGACTGTGTTAAACGGCCAATTGCACGGAATACTTCCTGCATCGCCGGCGATTCACCTATTATTTCGGTTGACTGGATAGGAGCAGTAACTCGGGATTCCTGTTGCTGCAATTTACTGATATGCAAAATTGCACGCTGTACCAGAGCCAAGGCTTCATCGATATCGAAAGGTTTGGGTAAATATTCAAAAGCACCTGTCTGGTAACTTGATACTGCAGATTCAAGGTCAGAATGTGCAGTCATAATAATGACTGGTAAATCGGGGTTACTCTGTTTGACTTTACTTAGAAAGGTGAGCCCGTCAATACCAGGCATGCGTATGTCGGTTAAAATAACATCTGGTGGTGCCAGCATAAGCTGATCCAGGGCAGATTGAGCCTCTTCAAAGCTTGTTACCTCGAAACCTTCTTCTTTGAAAGTTTTTTCCAGTACCCAGCGCATGGTGCGGTCATCATCAATAACCCAGATTTTATTTTGCGGCATGGTTTAACTCCCAAGGTAAATATAAGCTGAATATGGTTTGTCCTGGAACAGACTGGCATTCAATCATGCCGTTATGCTGGTGCATAATGTTCTGTGCAATGCTTAAACCTAGTCCAGTGCCTTTGGCACGTCCGGTAACAAGTGGATAAAAAACAGATTCCTGTATCTCTTCTGGAACACCCGGTCCATTATCTTCAATATCTATACGTATAGCAGAGCGATGTAATAATCCATTAATTGTCACCAGTCGCTGTATGCGTGTTCTAAAAATAAGTTCAGGCCGGTGATGCACAAAAAAATCCCTGTTTTCTGATATTGCCTGTACTGCATTTGCACCAATATTGAGCATAACTTGAATTAATTGATCGCGGTCAGCATGAACTTCAGGTAAGGACAAATCATAATCCCGCACAATCTTGATTTTATTTTTAGTTTGATTGGCAATTAATGAGCGTACACGTTCTAATGGTTCATGAATGTTGACATTTTCATAGCTTGGTAGCTGACGCGAACCCAGCATGATATCTGCCAGATTTCTAAGCCGGTCTACTTCATTAATAATAATATCGGTAAATTCTGAATATTGCGGGTCATTCAGGCTGCGTGCCAGTAGCTGGGTGGCCCCTCTGATACCTGCCAGCGGATTTTTAATTTCATGTGCTACACCACGGATCAATTGCCGTGCGACCTGATGCTGCTGAATAAAGTTCTCTTCTTTGGAAATTTTGAGCATGCGGTCAATCGGATTAATCTCGATTATGAGCAGGGGATGATAGGATTTACCCGAATTTAGCTCTGAAACGGTATAATCTACATGAATATCCTTAAAATTGACGCTAACAATTGCCTCACGGCGGGTATAAGGCTGGCCTGTTTTAAAAGTGTTGAGCAGTGCTTCTTCTGTATTAAAAGTATCATCCGGTGTTTGCAGTAAATTAATAACAGGAAGGCCACTTGCACGTAACAGGCTAATATCAAACAGTGCTTCACAAGAAGAATTCAGGTAGAAAATATCGAGATTGCTATCGACAAGTAAAATTGCTGTAGTCAAGTGGTCTACAAGTAAACGATAGTCAATTTCTGTATATTGCTCCATTATTTGATCATTCCTGTATTAAAATAGCGCAATGCCTTCTTCATAAAACTCTTTCATGACTTGATTTAAGTAAGATTAAGCAAAATATAAGCCAACTCTAAAAGATTTGAAAATTTTTTAGTTTATGAGGGATAATAATTTGAAATATATAATTAAATTCTTAAATTTAAAAACATAAAAAACACTTAAGTTATAAAATGTCTAGTTATTTAAGTAAAAAATATTATGAACCAAATTGGTGCAACTATAACATTTATATATAATGTTGGATGTATATTGGTGCATTGCATAAAGAGTCGGGATTTAACCTATGCTTGGAACAAGAAAAGACATACAATACGCGCATTCTAGTGGAGCGCAGGATTCATGAAGTCCCCCAAAGTCGGTTTTGTTTCTTTAGGTTGTCCTAAGGCATTGGTAGATTCTGAACGAATCTTAACTCAGTTGAAAACTGAAGGTTATCAAGTAGCATCAGATTACGATGGTGCTGATTTAGTTGTTGTAAATACCTGTGGTTTTATCGAATCGGCAGTACAAGAATCCTTGGATGCGATTGGCGAAGCCATGAGTGAAAATGGCCGGGTTATTGTAACCGGTTGTCTTGGAAAAGATGAAGACAAGATTCGCCAAATGCACCCGAATGTCCTGAAAGTGACTGGTGCAGCAGCATATGAAGATGTTATGTCTGCAGTACATCAGTATGTACCGGCACCACCCAAGCATAATCCTTTTATTGATCTGGTTCCTGAACAGGGCGTTCGTCTGACCCCTAAACATTATGCATATTTAAAAATATCAGAAGGGTGTAATCATCGCTGTACATTCTGCATTATTCCAAGTATGCGCGGTGATCTGGTTTCACGTCCGGTTGGTTCTGTGCTTGAAGAAGCTGCTGCACTTAAGCGTGCCGGTGTAAGAGAAATTCTGGTCATTTCTCAGGATACTTCAGCCTATGGTGTCGATACCAAGTATAAGCTTGATTTCTGGAATGGACAGCCGGTAAAAACCAAATTCTTCGACATGTGTGAAGCACTAGGGCAACTGGGNATTTGGGTGCGTCTGCATTATGTNTACCCTTANCCACATGTGGATGCTGTTATTGACTTAATGGCGCAAGGTAAGATCTTACCTTATCTGGATATCCCATTCCAACATGCCAGTCCGCGTATTCTGAAGTTGATGAAACGTCCCGCGCATAGTGAAAATACGCTAGAACGCTTAAAAGTATGGCGAGAAAAATGTCCTNATCTCGTGATTCGTTCGACATTTGTAGTNGGTTTCCCCGGTGAAACTGAAGAAGATTTTCAAATTTTGCTGGAATGGCTCAAAGAAGCTCAGCTTGACCGTGTAGGCTGCTTTACCTATTCACCTGTAGAAGGTGCAACTGCAAATGATCTGCCAGATCATGTGCCAGAAGAAGTAAAGCAAGAGCGCTACGAGCGTTTTATGCAGGTACAGCAGGAAATTTCAGCTGCAAAACTGCAAAAGCGTATTGGTCAAACTATGACGGTGCTGGTTGATAATCTGGAAGACGAATTTCCAGTTGCTGTTGCCCGCTCTTATGCTGATGCGCCAGAAATTGATGGTAATGTATTTGTAGAAGATATTGATAAGAGCCAGATCAAGTCCGGCGATCTGCTTGAGGTGGAAATTACAGATGCAGATGAATATGACCTGTTTGCAAAGCTGATCCGTATCAAGTCGGTTTAAACACCGTAGCTTAATATACAAAAAAGAATTTAATTTTAAACCGATTTGGAGTGAAATTATGGCAGATAGTAATAGCCCGCGTTATTCACGCATCCTGCTTAAATTGTCAGGTGAAGCCCTGTCAGGTAATAAAGACATGGGTATCGATGCGAATGTGCTTGATCAAATGTCTTTATCTATTGCGCACTTGGTAGGTCTGGGCGTACAGGTAGGTATTGTGGTAGGTGGCGGTAATCTTTATCGTGGAAGTCAGCTGCAAAAAGATGGTTTGGTAGGCCGTGTAACAGGGGACCAAATGGGCATGCTGGCTACAGTGATGAATGGCCTGGCCCTACGTGATGCTCTGGTGCGCCGTAACATCAAAACCCGGTTAATGTCAGCATTACCAATAGGTACGGTGGTTGAGTCTTACTCTAGTCGTGATGCGATTCGTCATCTGGGCCAGAACGAAGTATGTGTATTTGTAGCAGGTACAGGTAACCCATTCTTTACAACTGATACAGCGGCTTGCCTGCGTGGTATTGAAATTGAGGCTAACCTGATTCTGAAAGCTACTAAAGTTGATGGGGTTTATAATAAAGACCCAAGCAAATATGATGATGCGGTCCGTTACGATCATTTAACTTTTGATCAGGTATTGGATGAGAAGCTAGGTGTGATGGATTTAACAGCAATCTGTCTATGCCGTGACCACAATGTACCGTTACAAGTATTTGATATGAATAAGTCAGGTGCTTTACTTTCAGTAGTAATGGGTGAAAAAGAGGGTACGCACGTTACGAACTAATGTACGTGTGACCTAAAGCTCTTTATACTATTGCTATTTATACTCCTTTGATTCTATTAAAGTAAGGAAAATCACATATGATTAACGACCTTAAAAAAGACAGCGAACAGCGTATGCAAAAGTCCCTGGAGTCTTTGGAACAGGGTTTTGCTAAAGTCCGTACTGGCCGTGCCCATCCGTCTATCTTAAATGGCGTTATGGTTCCTTACTATGGTTCTGATGTACCATTAAATCAGGTTGCAAACGTTGGTGTTGAAGATTCCCGTACTCTGGTGGTTCAGCCTTTTGAACGTACGATGGTCTCTGCAATTGATAAGGCAATTCGTGAAAGTGATTTGGGTCTGAACCCGATTACTGCAGATGCTATTCGTGTTCCAATGCCTGCACTGACTGAAGAAACCCGTCGTGATATGCAGAAGGTTGCNCGTACAGAAGCTGANAATGCTAAAGTTGCTATCCGTAATATTCGACGTGACGTTCTAGGTGATATCAAGGCATTATTGAANGAAAAAGAAATTTCTGAAGATGATGAGCGCCGTGCTGGTGAAGAGATCCAGAAAATTACTGACAAATATGTTGCTGAAGTTGATAAACGTTTGGCCGCCAAAGAAGCTGAATTGATGAAGGTCTAATTCATGACCGCATCCGAAGAGAAACATCTTCCTGAGCATGTTGCCATCATTATGGATGGCAACAACCGCTTTGCTAAAAAGAATCAGATGCAAAAAGGTGAAGGACACCGTGAAGGTAAAAATGTCCTCGATCCTATTGTTGAGTGCTGTGTAGAACAGGGTGTAAAAGCTTTAACTGTTTTTGCGTTTTCAAGTGAAAACTGGAATCGCCCGCANTTTGANGTCGAGNTGCTNATGTCTCTTCTTGAAGAGACNATTCATGACCAGATGCCACGGATGGAAAAGTTNGATATCTGTCTGCGTTTTATCGGAGATCGCTCACGGTTACCTGCACATTTGCGNGAATTAATGTTGCAAGCTGAACAAAGGACTGCTAATTTCAGCACAATGACGCTTGTTATCGCTGTCAGTTATGGTGGTATGTGGGATATTGCAGAAGCTGCAAAGCAGATTGCTCAAGATGCAGTAAACCAGAAAATCCAGATTGAAGATATTAATGTTGATTTGTTCGGACAGTACGCCTCGCTTGGAGATTTACCTCCTGTTGATCTGCTGATTCGTACCGGCGGAGATTATCGGCTTTCGAATTTCCTGCTTTGGCAGGCTGCTTATGCTGAGCTATATTTCACCCCGACGCTATGGCCTGAATTTACCGTAAATGAGTTCAACCACGCGCTCAACATTTTTAATAGCCGTGAACGGCGCTTTGGCAAAACTTCAGAGCAAATCCAACAAAAGAAACTTGAGAATTAATAAATGTTAGAGCGGATAATTACCGCATTGGTGTTGGTAGCAGTAGTACTGAGCTGCATGTTTGCTACCCAGTCAGATTATCCAATGTTAGGGCTTATGGTGTTGGCAGCGGGGGTCGCAGGATATGAGTGGTTTAAGCTCATGCCCAGAACTACAAAATATGTGATAAAACCGATTGCTTGGTCCTATGGTGTTCTCAGTGCCGCCATCTCGGCTCTGGTTCTCTATTTAAATGATATTGCCCTGTTACTGTGGGCTGCCTCTATTTTAACCTGGATTTTTAGTATTTACTGGGTGAAGTCATACCCTGAATATGATAACTGGTACAATGCTACACTTAAGGGTATTGGTATTATTCTTATTTGTGCGGCTGTTACAGCAATTTTTGCAGTCTGGCATAGTTCACCTTGGTGGCTGATGTATCTGTTTCTGCTGGTCTGGGGTGCAGACAGTGGTGCTTACTTTGTTGGTCGTAAGTTTGGACGAAAAAAACTGGCCCCCTCGGTTAGCCCAAATAAATCGGTAGAAGGCCTATACGGCGGAGTAAGCGTAGCCGCTATTATTATCGTTGTGGTGGCATGGATCTATCTCGATCTTACACTGATTCAATATCTGCTCTTCATTATACTTTCTGTAGTTACGGTACTAGGTTCAGTACTGGGTGATCTTTTTGAGTCCATGATTAAACGCCGCGCAGGCATTAAAGATTCCGGTCGTGTTCTTCCAGGACATGGCGGTGTACTCGATCGTATTGACTCTCTACTGGCCGCTGCACCTATATTTGCAGCGGGTATGTATCTGTTAAAACTTATTGGTGTAGATTTATAGATGTCACAATCTGTTTGTATATTGGGTGTTACAGGCTCTATTGGTCAGAGTACTTTAAAAATATTGGAGCAGCATCCAGATCAATATTCGGTGTTTGCAGTAAGTGCTTATAGCCGTATAGATGAGCTTGCCCAGATATGCAGACAATATCAGCCTAAAATAGCTGTAGTGCCCGCTGACCGTGT
>JGI24770J26754_10003777_pt1 | contig 10065 bp, 9 predicted proteins | sample LakOneMetagenome_FD_26754 | JGI IMG/M metagenome (IMG submission 26754) | reverse complement strand
CTGCCCTACGGGGTGTTCTGGTAACGCCGCCTTAGCTCAGTTGGTAGAGCATCTCACTCGTAATGAGAAGGTCGTCAGTTCGATTCTGACAGGCGGCTCCAGTGAACTTCCGAGTTCCAATCGGCGTCGAGTTGCTCCGTGTGCGTGCTCCAGCACAGGGGCGGCCGGGCCCCCTGTCACCTGCTACGACGCACAGTCATACAGATGGTCAAGCGGGACATTAGCAACCAGTGTGTTGCGTGCCCCGTCGTTGTAGGCATTGGGTGGCACCAGGCGGCACGAAGCGTACACCCAGCGTTGCAGCTCGCTGAGGTCCGCCGCATGGGCGTCATTCTTGGAGCCCTGGCCGGTCAACAGAATGAAGTTCAGCTCGTGGCCGGCAACAAGCCGCTGCACTTCCACGAGGTTCGGTGACCGCACTCGCGAGGTGAATCCGCCGATCGGCAACACGTCGGCATCGCCGCGCATGATGATGGGGGCCGCGCTTCTCCAGCTGTCCGATGCCAGCGCGTATTTCTGAGTGGTGCTGTGCGCGGTGGCGTAGTCGTAGATCCGTTCCTCGATGGCAGCTGTCGGCGCTATCTCGCGGTCGGAATCGAGACCGATTCCGTATCCGCCCCCCAACTCGGTCGGATTCGCGATGCCCGTCGTCGGGCCCGCATAAGCGTCATTCGCGGTCCCCGCATACGCCTCATTCAGCGTCGACAGCGACCAGACAACAGGACACAGCATTGCCCCGGCCAATGCTGCGATTCCGGCGACGGCGACGAGTCGGGTGGCACGCCGGGCCCCGAGCGTGTGAGAGAGGAAGACCAGGGCCGCCCCGAATCCGAGAACAAACACCGGACCCACCAACCAGACGTTGAATGGCGGGTAATTCGCGATCACGCTCAGCGTCCATCCCGTCTGCACGGCCACCACCACGGGCAGGGCAAACCTCCACCTCGAGGTGAACTCTTTCCGGCTCCGCCAGAGGAGCACAACACCGATTGCACTCAAAGCCGACAGCGGGAACGCCAGGCTCGCGAGATAAGCCGTATGCGGAAGACTCATCACACTCATCACCGTTCCCACCGTGACGAGCAGAGCGCCGCAGAGCAGGACACCCGCTCGCAATTCCCGGCCGGCCGTCGTTGCGGATCCCGGGTTGCGGAGCGCGACGAAGCCCAGGATCAAGCCGGCTGTCGCCAAGGGATACAGCCAACCGATCTGGCTCGAATACTGGGGAAGGAAGAATTTCACCGCCAAGTGTCCCAGTTGTCCCGGGAAGAGGCCGACACCGCTGGTGGTCTCTGTTCCGGTCGGCGGAGCAACGCTGCCGAGCGCGCCCGGAACGAAATTGCTGAGGAAACGGTTGATGCCGTTGTACCCCAGCACCATCGTGAAGATGTCGTTGTTCGTGGTTCCGTCGATATACGGTCGCTGCGATGGCGGTACCAGGGCGACCACGCTCATCCAGGACACAGAGACAAGCAATGCGGCCGTGCCTGCGACCAGGATTCGTCGGAGTGCCTGCCGCCACGGCTGACGCACGATCAGCACGTACACGAGCGCCAGTGCCGGAAGGACGAGCCACGCCTGCATCATCTTCGCTTGGAAGCCCACCCCCACCAGGACGCCGGCGAGAATCAGGTAACGCTGCCGGTCAGTCTCGATGCACCGTTGCCAAGCCGCGATCGCCAGCGTGGTGCACATCGTCAGCATCGCGTCTTCCATGGCATGGCCGAACAGGGACACGAGCAAGGGTGTCGACGCGATGAAGGTCGCTGCGATCAGCCCACCCCGGGCTCCCAGCCATCGGGAGACGATGTAATACGTGGCGCTGATCGTGACGAGCCCCTCGATCACCTGAGGCAGGGCCAGCGCCCAGGGGCTGAAGCCGAAAATGCGAGCAGAAAGGGCCTGAGGGACCAGGAAACCCGAGAGCTTGTCGAGGGTGATCGTCGATTGCGGATCAAAGGCGCCGAAGAAGAACGCCTTCCAACTCACCGACATGCTCTTGGCCGCGGTTGCGTAGTAGTCGGAGAATCCGCTCGAGTCAATGTTCCAGCTGTACAGGGCGGCCGAGGTGATGAGCAGTCCCAGCAACGACCAGTGAACCCAGTGGGGCCCGGACAGGGAGGGACGTCGAAGCCCGGCATGGCGAATCCCGCGCAGTGCCAGCGCTGGCGTTTTGGGACTACTCATCGCCGGTGGAACCTTCTCTGCGGTGCGCGAAGCTGTGCGCACTGGTTGTGCTCGGCCGGTGGAACCTGGAGGTGTTCACGTTCCTGGTGCCGGCTTGTGCGGGGAGGCCGGCGCGGGCGAAGGAGAGGACGATGCCAATGGCGACAAGGGTGGTGAGCAGGGCCGTTCCACCGGCAGAGATGAGTGGAAGAGGGACCCCGAGGACCGGGATGAAACCGAGAACGACGCCCACATTCACGAACGCCTGGCCGATGATCCAGACCATCACGGCGCCGGTGGTCACCTTGGCCTGGAGGTGGGTGGTGGCGTGCATGATCCGGATGAAGGTACAGGCGAGGAGCGCGAACAGGGCCAGCACCACGACGGCGCCGATCAGGCCGAGTTCTTCGCCGATGATGGCGAAGATGTAGTCATTGTCGGCGGCGGGAAGCCACGACCATTTCGCCGCGGAGTTGCCCAACCCCACCCCGAAGACGCCGCCATTGGCCATGGCCCAGGTGCCGTGCAGGGGCTGCCAGCAGGACGCCGAGATCGTGCCGGTTGCTCCGTCGCATCCGGTGCCGAAAAAGCTGAGGACTCGGGCCAGCCGATTCGGGCTGGCGATCGCCGCCGCGATGGCGCCGACGACGCCGATACCCAGGGGGATGGCGAGCGCTCGCAGTCGGACGCCGGCGAAGAAGAGGGAGCCGAAGAGGATGCCGGCCAGAATCACGGTGGTGCCCAGGTCTCCGCGGACCATGACGAGCATGATAGCGCCGCCACCGACACCGAAAACGGGCAGGAGCACCCGACGCCAGTCGTCGAGTTTGGTTTCCCTGCGGCCGAGGAACGTTCCCAGCCAGATGACCAGGGCGACTTTGATCGCTTCCGAGGGTTGGANTTGGAAGCTGCCGATGGAGAGCCAGTTGGTGTTTCCGGCCACGGTCACACCCAGGGGCGTGAAAACGAGGCATTGCACCAGGCAGGTGANGACCAAGCCCGGCCATGCGATGAATCGCCAGAATCTGAGTGGTGCCCGACTGACCAGGAGCATCAGCGGAACGCCCACGAGCGCGATGAATCCCTGGTGGAGGACAACGACGAAGAACCCGCCAGTGCTGAGGTAGGAGTCGACGGACGAAGACGACAACACCATGGCCAGCCCGAAGGCCACCAGGAACAGCGTCGTTCCCAGAAGGAGGAAGTAGCTCGGGGGAACGCTGCGCAATACCCGTCCCAAGCCGATCCGGATGGCGGACCCTGGGGCCGGATCGGCAAACGCTACCGGTGTGATCGAGGCGCGGGTGTGCAGTCGATCCGACATTGGCTCCACCTCGTGTGTGCACGGGCTGCTGCGGACCGGCGTNCCTTGTCGAAGCCGGTGTGGAGCTGCGAGCAGCGTTCGCACGCAAGCACGAACGTCTTATCGTGGCCTAGAACATCGAGGGTGTCGACGAATATCATGAAATCTTCAGGAGACGCCGGGGTTCTTGCCACCCTGAATGGCAGGCACCAGCTCGGACGGGGGCCGCTGCGACCTGCGGCGGTGGAGCTCGCCGTGGTGCGAGGGCACCGGATCCTCATCCGATGGTCCGTCGAAGCAGAGAGGCCGGCTGGAGCGCGCGCCTCATATTTCCCGAGACGCGCGCCCGGCTGTCACGCCTGGGCGAGTCCGGGCAGCACCCTGACGAACGTGATGCTGTCCTTCATCGGCTGCACGGTCTTTGTGGGGCGGCGGGAGAAGCCCTTCGCGTCGAGGCGGTTTTCCGCGCGATACTCCGCCTGGGCCTGGTCGTAGACGGCATTGAGCTGCTCGCCGACGAAGGACTCCTGCGAGCCGTCGCTGAAGATGATGGCGACGGGGGTCTTGGTCGGAAAGTGCCGGTTCATGCGGATGAAGCCGTCGGCGTCCTGGTGCAGCGTAATCATGGATGTCCCTTGGTGAATGATCGAAGGTTCCAGTCTTCCCTATCGAGGCCGGTTCGCGGTCATGGTGCGGCGGCGCAGAATGAGGGCCCTGACCGCAACAGGCACCACGGAGATCACGACGATGCCCACGAGCACGACATCGATGTACTGCGCCACGAATTCGCCGACACCGGGAATGCGGGCCAGCAGGAAGCCGAGTCCCACGATCGTGACCGTCCACAGTGTTCCACCGAGGATGTTGAAAAGCGTGAACAGGCGGCGCGGCATCCGCCCCACCCCGGCAGCGACCGGGGCGAAAGTACGAACCACCGGCACGAATCGGGCGACCATCACGGCGGCCGGACCGTAGCGGTCGAAGAAAGCCTGGGTGCGTTCGACGCTGCGCCGGCTGAACAGGCCGGACTCCTTGCGCTCGAAGATGGCGGGCCCCGACCGCCGGCCGATGAAGTACCCCACCTGGTCCCCGGCCGCAGCGGCCAGGGTGACGAGCAGGATCACGAGCCAGAGCGGCTGCGAGATGGCGCCGCTGAAGGTGAGCAGGCCGGTGAAGAACAGCAGGGTGTCGCCGGGCAGGAAGAACCCGATCAGCAGCCCCGTCTCGGCGAAGACCGCCGCGCACACGATGAGCAATCCCCACACGCCGGCGCCGGTGATCAGAGCCTGGGGGTCGAGGAAACCGGCGGAAAGAATGTGTACAGAAGTCATGGTCATCACTGTTTACCCCACAAATCCGTGAGTTCAGTCCGCATCACGATCCTTGGGCTCGCCCGGTCGGAGAGCAGATCGAGCACGAGGTCGGCGGACGCTCGGGCGCAGGCCCCCTAGGCTCGGGGCATGACAGATGGAATTCGCTGGGGAATCCTGGCCACGGGCGGCATCGCACACGCTTTCACCGAAGACCTGATCCTCACCGGACACACCGTTCAGGCGGTCGGGTCGCGCAGCCAGGATTCCGCCGACGCCTTCGCCGCGAAGTTCGGCATTCCGAATGCCCATGCCGGCTACGAAGCCTTGGTCAATGATCCGGCGGTCGACGTCGTTTACGTGAGCACCCCGCATCCTTTCCATTTCGACAACGCGACCCTGGCGTTGAACGCCGGCAAGCACGTGCTGGTTGAGAAGTCGTTCACGGTCACTGCCGGTGAGGCGCGTGCGCTGGTGGCACTCGGCGCGTCGAAGGGACTGCTGGTGCAGGAAGCCATGTGGACCCGCTTCCTGCCGCATATGGTGCGCATTCGCGAGATCATCGCCGCCGGAACCCTCGGCGATGTGCACACACTCATTGCCGACCACACCCAGGACCTGCCCGACGACCCGGCCCACCGGCTGAACTCCCTCGAACTGGGCGGCGGCGCCCTGCTCGACCTGGGCGTGTACCCGATCTCCTTCGCCTCGGACCTGTTCGGAGCGCCGGAGAGCATCCTCGCGAGCGCCAGTTTCAAGGCCACCGGCGCCGACGCCCAGGTCGCCACGATCTTCCGCTACGCGGATGGTCAGATCGCGACGACGATCTCCGCGAGTGACACGACCGGCCCGAACACGGCGAGCATCCTCGGCACCGAGGGCCGGATCGACATCGACGCGGTCTGGTACGCGCCGACGACCTTCCGAGTGCTCAACAGTCGCAACGAGGTGACCGAGACCTATGTGAGCGAGGTCATCGGACGCGGCATGCACTTCGAGGCGACCGAGGTGGAGCAGCTGATCCTGGCCGGCAAGACCACGGGCGAGATCCTGTCGGGGGCGGAATCTGTGGCCATCATGGCCACCCTCGACGCCGTGCGAGCCCAGATCGGGCTGCGGTACCCCGGCGAGTAGCGCGCCCGGTATGGCGCGGCGCGNCCGCTGCGGCGGTAGCGCGTTGCCGAAGCGGCGCGGGGGCTGGACTGGTGCGCCGGTATGGCGCGGCGCGTCCGCTGCGGCGGTAGCGCGCTGCCGGAGCGGCGCGGGGGCTGGACGGGCTCAGGGCGTGCCGAGGCCCGTCGGCTAACATGAACCGGTGGACAATCCTGACCTTCCGACCGGCGACGCCGAGCGGGATGACGTGACGGCACGGCCGGCAGCGGATGCCTCGGCCGCGATCGCGCCGAAGCGCGGTATCGCCGCCGTCATGGCACGTCACCCCCGGGCCTGGCTGATCGCGGCGGCCGCCCTGGTGTTCGTGATGCTCGGTACGGGCGCGGTGGTGGCCGGAACGGCCGTCGGCGCCGGCGAGCAGAGGGCGGCATCCGTTCTTCAGGTCCCCACCGCCGCGCCGTCCCCCACCGCCACTGTCCCGCCGGCCAGGCCGGTACCGTCCGGCGCCACCACGGCGAGCCGGCTGCGCACCTGCTCGGTGGCCGCCCTTGCCGCCGACCCCCGACTGGCGAACTTCCAAGCCCAGGTAATGAACGCGACGACCGGTGAAGTTCTCTTCGACCGCGGCGGCACGACGCCGTCCGCTACGGCGAGCGTGCTCAAGGTCATCACGAGTGCGGCCGCGCTGAGCGAGCTCGGGCCGGACTTCCGGGCCTCGACCACTGTCGTCACGGGCAGCGAGCCCGGCCAGGTCGTGCTCGTGGGCGGGGGAGACCTCACCCTGTCGCGGCTGCCGAGCGGCTCTGAACCCTTCTACACCGGCGCCGCCCACCTCGACGACCTCGCGGCGCAGGCCCGGGCCGCGTGGGACGCCGACCCGGCCAACGCCGGCGTTGCGATGACGAGCCTCGTACTGGATTCCTCCTACTTTTCCGGTCCCGGCTGGGATGACGGCTGGGCCCGCTCCGAACTCGGCCTCGGCTACATGCCCGAGATCACCGCCCTGCAAGTGGACGGTGACCGGGACAACCCGGCCCGCAGCACGTCGCCGCGCAGTGAAGATCCGATCGGCCGGGCCGGGCAGGCTTTCGCCGCGGCCCTCGGCGGCGATGTCACGGTGACCCAGGGCACCGCCCCGGCCGGCGCCACCCAGCTCGCGATCGTTGAGTCGCAGCCGGTGTCGACACTGATTCGCCAGTCGCTCATCGTTTCCGACAACACCCTCGCCGAGATGCTTGCCCGGCTGGTGGCCGTGCACAGCGGCGCCGGCAACGACTTCTCGGCCCTGCAACAGGGCATCGTGGGCGCGCTCGCGACCTACGGCATCGACACGAGCGGAATCGTGATCAAGGACGGCTCCGGACTCAGCCCCGCCAACGCCGTTCCGCCGGCCTACCTGACCGCACTGTTCGTCAAGATCAACGCTCGCGAGGGCAACCTCGGCGTCATCTTCGACGGCCTGCCGGTGGCCGGTGGCCCATCCGGATCGCTCTCCTACGGCGACCGCTTCGCCGGGGCGAACGCGGTCGCCGACGGGGCTGTTTTCGCCAAGACGGGCTGGATCACCACCGGGTACACGCTGTCCGGCGTCATCCGTTCCGCCGACGGCACTCCGCTCACCTTCGCGGTCTACGCGCTCGGTGATGTGCGAGACAACGCCAAGCAAGCCATCGACACAATAACCACCGGGTTTTTCAAATGCGGAGATAATCTCTCTAACAACTAACCTTTCGGCAAAGGAGCCATCGTGACCCGCGCACTGTTCATCATTGACGTTCAGAATGATTTCACCGAGGGAGGCGCGCTCGCCGTCACGGGCGGTGCCGGTGTTGCCGCCGGGATCAGCGCACTGCTGGCGGCGCACCCACAGGCCTATCGGCACATCTTCGCCTCGCGGGACTGGCACAATGCCGACAGCGACAATGGTGGTCACATCGCACTCAACGGCGAACCTGATTTCGTGAACACCTGGCCGGTGCACTGCGTGGCCGGCACGCCCGGAGCGGAGTACCACCCCGACCTCGTGGTACCGGAGCGCACGGTGCACATCTATAAGGGGCAGGGTGAACCCGGCTACTCCATCTTCGAAGGCACGACCGGTGCCGGCGACACCCTCGGCGCGCTCCTGGCCCAGCGCGGGGTCACCGATGTCGACGTGGTCGGCCTGGCCACCGATCACTGCGTGCGCGCCTCGGCCCTGGATGCGCTCGAACACGGCCAGCATGTGCGGGTGTTCACCGACCTGATCGCCGGCGTGGATGCGGGCGCGAGCGATGCCGCCATCGCCGAGATGGCACACATGGGCGCCGCGCTCGTGGAATCCACCACCACGACCGTGCTGGATTGAGCTCGGCGCACCACGTCCGCCGGCTCGACGGTGTGCGCATCGGCTACGAGGTCTTCCCCGGCGATCGTCCCATCTTGCTGGTGCATGGCTTCGCGTCCACGGCATCGGAAACCTGGGGCGCCACGGGGTGGGTGAAATTCCTGACGGATGCCGGGCGGGGCGTGATCGCGCCCGATCTGCGCGGCCACGGCCGCAGCGACGCCCCGCAGGAGGCGGCGGACTACGTGCCGCGCCAGATGGCCGCCGACCTCGTGGCCGTTCTCGATGACCTCGGCCTCGACCAGGTCGACGTGATCGCCTACTCCCTGGGCTCCCGGGTGGCGGCAGCGCTCACCCGGCTCGCGCCGGAACGCGTGCGCCGCGTGGTGCTCGGCGGTGCCGGGCCGACTGAGTTCTTCACGACCTGGGACCCGGCCGCGGTGACCCGCTTCGTCGACGCCGGGGAGGTGCCGGCGGATCCCACGATCGCCGCGCTACTCGGGGCTGGCCTCAACGGGGGCGCCGACCGGGGGGCGCTCCTGGCGTGCGTGCAGGGCATGACCGGATCCGAGCTCGACGTGCCCGCCGGCATCCCGAGACTGTATGTGGCCGGCAGCGCCGACCCGATTCCCGCGGGGGTGGCCGAGCTGGCCCGCCGTGTCGACGCCGAGTACATCGAGCTCGCGGGCTACGCCCATCTGAACGCGATCGGTGCCCGGGAGTTCAAGCAGGCTGCCCTGGATTTCCTGGCCTGACCTGAAACTGATCTGACCCCGATATCGGCACGGGTGCATCCGAACCAGCAGTGAGACGGGAAGGAGTATATGTAAGCATTCCCTGCCCAGTGATCTTCGCCGGGCAGCCAACAGGAGGTTCTCATGCGAAAGATTCTCAGCATCGGCATCGTGGCGGGCGCACTCATCGCCCTCGCCGGTGTCACACCGGCCACGGCCGCACCAGGTGACGCCAAGCTCTCCGTGTTCCATGGCGTTCCCGGACTGACCGTCGACGTGTATGTCAACGGCGCTCTCACCCTCAACAACTTCGAGCCCGGCGCCCTCGCCGGTCCGCTCGAGCTGCCGGCCGGCACGTACTCGGTCGCCATCACGGCTGCGGATGCCGCCGATGCCAGCGCACCGGTCATCGGCCCGATCGACCTTCCCCTCGAATCCGGCAAGAACTACACCGCCGTGGCTCACCTCGACGCGGCCGGCGCTCCCACCGCCACACTGTTCACAAACGACATCTCCACCCTCGCCGCCGGTGAAGGCCGACTCACCGTGCGCCACGTGGCAGCGGCTCCCGCCGTTGACGTGCTCGCCGGTGGCGCGCCCGTGATCACCAACCTGGTCAACCCCGCTGAGTCGCTGCTGACCCTGCCGGCCGGCACCGTTTCCGCGTCCGTTGCGGCCACGGGAACCACCGCACCGGTCATCGGCCCGGCCGACGTGAACGTCGCCGAAGGCGTCAACACCATCGCCTACGCCTGGGGCAGCCTTGCTGACGGTAACCTCGCGCTCGGCGTCCAGACCATCACCGGTTTGCACTCCAACCCCGGCAGCATTCCCGCCGGTGAGGCCGGCCTTGCCGCCACCAACCAGCCGGTGGCTCCCACCGCACTCTGGCTCGGTGGCTCGTCCCTCGTGCTGCTGCTCGGCGTAGCCGTCGCAGCTGTGGTGCGCGCACGTCGCACTTCCACCCAGAAGGCGAACTAACTCCATGGGCTCGAGGAGAGTCGGATCGAGGCACATCGCCATCATCGCGTCGGCTCTCCTGGCGCTCGTGATCAGCGGATGCTCCGCCGCACCGTCGGCAGTCGAGCCGCCGGTGCCGGCGGCATCCGTTGC
>JGI24770J26754_10003774_pt1 | contig 10068 bp, 10 predicted proteins | sample LakOneMetagenome_FD_26754 | JGI IMG/M metagenome (IMG submission 26754) | reverse complement strand
ACCCTCGGCAAAGGCGGGAACCGGCGGAAAATCAAACTCCCCCCGATACGCCGCCGCCAGCTGAAAATCGTGCTCCGTCAGGTCACGCCCACCCGACGACTCGAAGAACTCATCGTCAGGAACGTAGTGCTCGGCCAGCCACACGAGGTGCTCATTCACCACCGCCTCGGGGAGCGGATCTTGGGGTATCTCCGAAGATTCCATGCCACCATTTTACCCCGAATAGAAGATATATGTGATAATTCTTCATTTATTCACCATGTTTATCGAACATTTATCTATCCAGAACGGTGTGCGCTAAATCATGCCAGCGTTGACCGGTGCGGGTGAGGTGCGCGAGACTGACGAGCACGAGCACGAGCACGAGCACGAGCACGAGCACGAGCACGAGGGGGCGTATGGGGGCCACGATTGCGTCGGTACTACACGGCTTGGCGTTGGTGTTTCTGGGCGGCGGTTTGGTGTGCTGCACGCTCTCCCTCGGGGCGAAGCTGAGCGGTGACTATCAACGTTCGGTGGTGCCTCGGCGTGCCCTGACCCTGGGACTCACGACATTCGCCCTAGCCGGATTGGCCTTCGGCGGAGCCGTCGCCCTCCGATCCGTGCAGGCCATACCCACATAGCTCCATTGCATCACCGGAAGGAACCCATGTCAGACGAATGGCGGCGCGTCATTGCCGCACTTCTCAACGATGAAACCCGAACCACCTACGCCGAGGTCGTTCTGACCCGCCGTGGTGACGAGGTCGTCACGTTACCGGCCGCAGCAAAGCGACGGGAGCGATCGCTAGCCCGGCTCGAGCAGGCCGGGATGATCTCTCGAGCCGAGTCGGGGGACCTGGTGGCGAACCTGGAGTCGCTTCGGGTTCTGTTGGCTGAGCCAACGGTCCGACCAGATCGCACCGGTAGCGCACGGTTCCTCGGCTCGGACGGCCGAATCGACCAATATCCGGCCAATCATGAGCAGCGCGTCGAGCTCTTGAAATGGGTTGCGGAGTGCGCATTCGCCCCCGGTGTCGACCTGACCGAGGCAGAGGTCAACACTGCGCTGGAACCGTACGCGCTCGACGTGGTGAGCCTCCGCCGGTACCTTGTTGACGCGCGCCTTCTCGAGCGTGACCCCGAGGGAAGGCGTTACCGGCTTCGGTCTCGGGTCTAGGAGGAGTGAGATAATTGCGGATGACCAGAGCAATCCCTCGTGATGATCGACACCTCCCGGCGCGGGGGCTGCGCCGCGGCACACAGGTACCGTGCGCGACCACTAAGAGCGTCCCTGGGGCATCCGCCAATCGGTTTCTCGCGGGAGTGGCGCACCCCGATGTGAGCGCATGAGCTGGGTCGCCGTTGTTCCGGTGAAGGGAAACCCGGGGGCGAAGAGCCGTCTGGCCGAACTGCCCCAGCGTGCGGCCCTCGCCGACGCGTTCGCGCTCGACACCGTGGCCGCGCTGGTTGCTGCACCAGCAGTTCAGAAAGTTTTCGTGGTGACCGGCGACACCCGAATGGCGCCGCTGCTGGCACGCCTGGGGGCGGTCATCGTGCTCGAAACGCATGCCCCCGCCGATTCGCTGAACGCTGCCATTGTGCAGGGCGTGATTGCGGCCCGCGGCGCGCATCCCAACGCCAACCTGGTTGTGTTCACGGGTGACCTGCCGGCTCTGGTCGTGACAGATGTGGAATCCGCGCTCGCCCAGGGACTGGCGCATGAGCGGTCCATGGTCGCCGACGCCGAGGGTACCGGCACTACAACTCTGCTCGCTCGCGCGGGAGTGCCGCTCGAGCCCCGGTTCGGCCTCGGTTCGAGGGCGGCGCACGAAGCCGCGGGACACGTGCTCCTGAATATTCCCGTTGCGGCATCCATTCGTCGCGACGTGGATACTCCGGCGGACCTCGAGGTGGCCCGCGCCCTCGGGCTCGGCCGTTTCACCCGCGCGCTGGTGGGAGCACCTGAGGCCTGAGGCCCGCGCTCAGGCGTGGGCGAGGGCGATCACTTCGGCGGCCATGGCTGCCGTTGAGGAAACATCGCGCATCCAGAGCGGCACGGCGGCAGAACGGATGCCGGCAGCTGCGAGTGCGGACTGCGCCGCNGCATCCGTTTCGTCCACGAGCCAGGCGTCGAGCAGCCCACCCGCGGCGCGAGAACCGTAGTGCAATCCCACGGCCGCGGCAGAGGTCTGCACACCGATGGTCTGCAGGCACGCGTCCGCCATACCCCGCACCGCCGCGCCGCCGATGATGGGGGACACCCCCACAACCTGCGCGCGAGTGGATCGGAGGGCGGCACGGATACCGGGAACGGCCGCGATCGTGCCCACGGACACCACGGGATTGGAGGGAGGAAGAATCACCAGGTCGGCATTCACGATGGCGTCTTCCACCCCGGGGGCGGCAACAGCCTCGCCCAATCCCACCTGCACGAACTCGGTGACCGGGATACCGGCCCGGTAGCGAACCCACCATTCCTCAAAGTGCATAAGCTCGCCGGCGCGGTGCTCGTCCACATTCTCGGCCAGGCGCACGTGCGTCTCCACCGGCTGGTCGCTCATCGGCAGCAGCCGGACCCCTGGCTGCCAGCGTCGGCAGAGGAACTCGGTGGCCTCGCTCAGCGTCGACCCGCCGCGAAGCAGGTCCGTGCGCACAATGTGGGTGGCGAGGTCGAGGTCGCCGAGCGTGAACCACGACCATCCCCGACCGTAGGCGGCGATCTCGGCCGCGGCGCGGCGGGTCTCGTCGGGTCGGCCCCAGCCCTGATCCTCGTTGATCCCGCCGCCGAGCGTGTACATCACGGTGTCGAGGTCGGGGCAGATCCGCAGGCCGTCGAGCCACATGTCGTCACCGGTGTTTACCACCACGGTCACTTCGGCCTCCGGGTGGGCGTCGGCCAGGTGGGCGAGCAGCCCGCGGGTGAAGCGGGCGCCGCCCACCCCGCCGGCCAGTACGGTGACGTTTTTCATGGGGATGCCTCTTCTGTTGTGTTGGTCATCGGCGAGAAAACGATCACCGGATGCCCGCCCCGCGGGTGGTCGACGATGTCGCAGTCCACGCCGTAGACGGCCTTGATGGTCTCGGGTTGCAGTACCTCGCGCGGGGTGCCCGCCGCCGCGAGCCGACCCTTGTGCAGGAGCAGAATCCGGTCGCAGTACGCGGCCGCCAGATTCAGGTCGTGCAGGGCCATGATGGCGGTCAGACCGAGGCCGCGCACCTGTCCGAGCAGGGACAGCTGGGCACTCACATCGAGGTGGTTGGTCGGCTCATCGAGCAACAGCAGGCTGGGGCGCTGTGCGAGGGCACGAGCGATCTGCACCCGCTGCTGCTCGCCGCCGCTGAGGGTGTGCCAATGGCGATCGGACAGGTCGACGGCTCCCACGGCCGCGAGGGCATCTGCCGCCACCTGCTTGTCATCGTCGCCGCCGAAACTGCCGAGCAGCCTGGTGCGGTGAGGGATCCGTCCGAGCAGTACGACCTCGGAGACCGAGAGGTCTACGCTCGGTGAGGTGTTCTGCTCGAGGAGCGCGATCCGACGCGCCACCTCCCGCCGCGGCAGGGAATCGATCGCCACATCGTCGAGCAGCACCCGCCCGGTCTCGGCCGTGTCGATTCCGGCGATCAACCGCAGCAGCGTCGACTTGCCGGCGCCATTCGGCCCCAGCAGCCCGGTGACGGTGCCGGTGGCAACGGATGCCGACACCTCGCGGAGAATGGCCGTCCCCTCGGTCGAAAAGGAGAGGGCATCAATCTTTACGCCCATACGGCCGACTTCTTTCGCTTGATCAGCAGGATGAAGACCGGCACGCCGATGAATGCCGTGATGATACCCACGGGAAGCTCCCTCGGGTCGAATACGGTGCGGGCGAGAGTGTCTGCGATTACCAGAAAGAGAGCCCCGCACACGGCTACAAGCGGGAGGAGCCGACGATGGCCGGGCCCGCTGAGTCCGCGAACCAGGTGCGGAAGGATGAGCCCGACGAAGCCGATCGAGCCGCTGACGGCCACCATGGCGCCCGTGAGCAGGGCGACCGAACCGAGCAGTGCCCAGCGGGTGGCATTCACGTTGATGCCGAGGCTGGCGGCCGACGTGTCGCCGAACGCGAACGCGTCCAGTCGGGTTGCGGAGAGGATGATGGCGGTTCCCACCACCACGAGTGCGCTCACGGAAATGACGACGCTCTGCCAGGTTGCCCCAGCCACGGACCCCAGCAACCAGTTGAGGATCTCGCGGTAGGAGTCGCCCTTGGCAGCCCAGAAGATCACGAACGAGGTGCCGGCGGCAGCCAGCTGGGCGATGGCCAGTCCCGACAGAACCGCACGAGCCGGGGTGATCGTGCCGCTCACCCGGGCGATGCTCAGGGTGGCGAAGAGGGCGATCAGGGCCCCCAGAAACGCAGCGGCCGGCAGAGCGAAGCTCACGCCGAGGATGACGACGCACACCGCACCCAGGGAGGCACCGGAAGACAGGCCGAGCAGATATGGGTCGGCCAGCGGATTGCGCGTGACGCTCTGCATCACCGCGCCGCTCAGGGCGAGGCCGGCTCCGACCGCTGCTGCCGTGAGCACCCGGGGCAACCGGAGTTGCCAGACGATCGAGTCGATCAGCGGCGGCACGGGCTGACCCAGGGTGAGGCCCACACGGTCGGCAAAAGTGCCGATCACCTGGGCGAGGGTCACGTTCGCGGGACCGATGGTGACGGCAACGGCGCAGGCCAGCAGCAGAGCCGCGACAGCGATGACCATCCAACCGCAGAAACGCCGGCGCGTCATCGTCTCACCACGTCATCGTCTCACCACTTCACCGTGCTCGGCCGGCTACTCGTCGAGGGTGGCGAGCTGGTCGATGGTGGACGAGGCGGCCTCCACGTTGCGAATTCCGGCCTCGGTGGAGGCGAAGGGCAGAATGATGTACCGCTTGTTGATGACCGCGTCGAGGCCCTGGGTGGCGGCACTGGTCTCGAGGTTGGCGATCTTGTCGGCCGCCGTGTTCCACGTTGCATCCACCAGCACGATCACGCTCGGGTTGGCTTCGATGATGGATTCCCAGCCCACGGATGTCCACGTATCGTGCACATTATGGAATATGTTCGTGAGCCCCGCGGCATCCATGATCATTTCCGGTGAACCTATGCCGGCACCGACATACGGGGTGTCGGTGCCACTTGAATACCAGAGTGCGGTGGGCTTGGCGTCCGCGGTTGTGGCGGCGGGTTGCAGGGCGGCCAGATCTCCCCGCAGGGAGTCGACGAGAGCGGTCGCCGACTCGGTGACACCGAAGATCCGACCCGCCTCGGTGATCTCAGAGAAGACCGAGTCGAAGGTAAGCGGATCGGGCATGTAATCACCCTTGCAGGCCGCCGGCGAGACATAGCTGCCGATACCGAGCGCCTGCAGCGCATCCCGTTCTCCCACGCCATCGGCTGAGAAGTTGGATTCCCAGCCACCGTAAATGAAATCGGGGGTGAGGCCGAGCACGGCCTCCTGGCCGGGAAGAAAATCGCTGATCACATTGAGTGGTGTTTCGGACGAGTCGATCGCGGTCGGTACAGGGCCGTCGAGGAAAGCGGAACCGACGATCCGGTCCTTGAGCCCGAGGGCGAGCATCAGCTCGGTGGCCGAGGACTTGATGGTGACGACGCGCTGCGGTTCAGTGTTGACCGTCACGGCAGTGCCGCAATTTACGAGCGTGACGGGGTATCCCGGAGCTGCTGTCTCCCCAGCCGGAGCGGAGGCGGAGGGGCTCGCCGCGCAGCCGCCGAGCAGGAGGGCGGCGGCCGCAACGGCGACCGCAGCGAAGAGACGACGTTTCATTATTCTCGCAAACGCTTGAGCGCCGCAGCACGAGGGTGTGCGGTGGAAGGAGGGGTGCCGAGCAGGAGGTGAGGGGTGACCTGCGGCTCAAATCAAAGCCTGCACTACCGGTTATACCCAACCAGCGGTCTGCAAACAGCCTAAGCCCCGAGGCGCCGGGCCCCTGCACAGGCCCGGCGCCTCAGTTCCATCGAGGATCGGAATCGGCCGGGTTCAGAGGCGGCGGCAGAGCTGCTCGAACCAGCGCCGACGCAATAAAGGCCACATCGTCGGGCAGCGCGGCGGCCGTTACCCGGATGAACTCGCCGGAGCGCTCGTTCGCCAGGAACGGCGAGCCGCCGGCCACCCGGATGCCGGATGCCGCGAGTTGAACGAGTGCCTCGCGTTCGTCGTACACCGGCAGCCACATGTTGATTCCGTCCGCGGGCGGCACCGCCAGCCCGCGCTCGGCGAGGGCCGCCCGCAATGCACGTTGCCGGGCGAAGTAGATACGCCGGGCCTCGCTCACCTGGGCCATGCTGTCGCCCTCGGTGAGCAGGTCGTGCAGGACCGCCTGCAGCATGCGGCTGGTCCAGCCGGGGCCGAGCATGCGCCGTGCCACGATGGCGTCGATAAGCGCTGCCGGTCCGCCGATCGCAGCGATGCGCAGGTCCGGCCCGTGCGTCTTGGAGTAGCTGCGCACGTGCAGCACCCGGTGGGGCAGCCAGCTGCCGAGGCTCACGTCGGGTGCGGTGCTGATCTCGCCGGAATGGTCGTCCTCGATCACGATGGTGGTGGTGGCCTGCGGAACGGTGCGCAGCAGCCGCGCGAGTTCGGCCGCGCGTTCGGCCGGCATGGATGCCCCGGTGGGGTTTTGCGCCCGGGGTTGCAGGATCACCGCCGCCGGCCCGCGCCGGAGCGCCGCGTGAAACTCGGCGGGAACGATGCCGTTCTCGTCGACGGCAACGGGAAGTCGTTCGAGTCCGAGCTGGTCGAGGAGGTCGAAGAACGGCGGGAAGCCGGGGTTCTCCACGATTACTCGGTCGCCGAACCTGGTGACCTGTTCGAGACTGCGGGAGACGGCGTCGAGGGCACCGTCCACGACCGTGAGCGCTTCGGCCGGGTAGGGCCAGGTACGTTCGAGTACCGCCAGCAACTCCGGGATCACGGGCAGGGCCTGGTAGCTCGGTGTCACGGTGTGCTCCTGCAGGCGGGAGAGGGCGGGGCCCAGACTCGGCAGCAGCTGGGGGTCGGGTGTTCCGCGGGAGAGATCGACGCGCACCTCGCTGGACTGGCTTGCCATGGACCGGCTCCGCGCCGGCAACCAGCGTGGCGCGGTGCCGAGTACGAAGGTTCCGCTGCGCCCGCGCGAGACGATCATGCCGACGGAAGCCAGGGCTCGCCAGGCATGGCTGATGGTGGCCGGGCTGACCGCGAGGGCACCCGCAAGTTCCCGAACTGTGGGCAGACGCTCGCCCTGAACAAGGCGGCCGGAGGAGATCAGACGTGCCACGTGCGCCGCGATTGCGACCGGGGTACGGTCTTCCAGGTCGTCGATGAAGATCTGCAAAATGCTTGCCTCATAGTCCGTAGGCCGACAGGATGATTAATGCGTGCGTCACACAGAGAAACACATTTGAAATGTTTACGTCTAATAATAACAAAACCGGACAGCGCAGTCCGGGGGAGTTTGACGTTCTGAACCAGTGGAGGCAACAGCATGAGCGACGGCAACAACATAGTTCGAGCGGCCATAACCCAGGCCACCTGGACCGGGGACGAAGAGTCGATGATCCTTAAGCACGAGGGCTTCGTGCGCACCGCCGCCGAACAGGGCGCGCAGATCATCTGCTTTCAGGAGCTTTTCCACGGACCATATTTCGGCATCGTGCAGGATTCCAAGTACTACGACTACGCGCACCCGGTTCCGGGTCCGCTCGTGGAGCGCTTCCAGAAGCTCGCGGCCGAGTACAACATGGTGATCGTGCTTCCGGTGTACGAGGAGGAACAGCCTGGCGTGCTGTACAACACCGCCGTGGTGATCGACGCAGACGGCACCGTGCTCGGCAAGTACCGCAAACATCACATTCCTCACCTGCCTCAGTTCTGGGAGAAGTTCTACTTTCGTCCCGGCAACCTGGGCTACCCGGTCTTCGACACCAAGGTAGGCAAGGTCGGCGTCTACATTTGCTACGACCGTCACTTCCCGGAGGGCTGGCGAGAGCTGGGCCTGAACGGTGCCGAGATCGTGTTCAACCCCTCGGCCACCAAGCCCGGGCTGTCCAACCGGTTGTGGCAACTCGAGCAGCCCGCCGCTGCAGTGGCCAACCAGTTCTACATCGGCGCGAACAACCGCATCGGCAACGAAGCGGATGAATTCGGCGACGAAGCCGTGACCTTCTACGGCAGCTCCTACTTCGTCGACCCGCAGGGCAACTACGTGGGAGACGTGGCCTCCACCGGCACGGAGGAAATCGTGATTCGTGACCTTGACCTCGGCCTGATCCGCGAGGTACGCAATTCGTGGCAGTTCTACCGGGACCGCCGTCCGGAATCCTACGCCGCGATCACGGCGCCCTAGTCGCATGGGTCTCGACAGGGGTCTCGACAGGCTCGACCCAAGCAACCACCGAGTTCTCATCAAGAACGGCACGGTCGTCAATTCCACCGGAAGCGCTCTCGCCGATGTGCTCATCGACGGCGAAACCATTGCCGCGGTGCTCTCGCCCGGATCCCGCCTGCTCGGCTTCGACGTGGAGAGAAACGTCGACACCGTGATCGACGCCCGCGGAAAGTACGTGATCCCGGGTGGCATCGACGCCCACACCCACATGGAAATGCCGTTCGGCGGTACTCAAGCCAGCGACACCTTCGAGACCGGAACCCGGGCCGCGGCCTGGGGCGGAACCACGAGCATCGTGGACTTCGTGGTGCAGTACGCCGGCGAGAACGTGATCGACCAGTACCAGAAGTGGCACGAGAAGGCTGCTGGCGAGTGCGCGATCGACTACGGCTTTCACCAGATCCTCTCGGATGTGCAGGACTCCTCGCTCACCGCGATGGACGAACTCGTTGCCGAAGGCGTCTCGAGCTTCAAGCTGTTCATGGCCTACAAGGGTGTCTTCCTGAGCGACGACGGCCAGATCGTGAAGGCGATGCAACGGGCTGCCAGCAACGGCAGCATGATCATGATGCATGCCGAGAACGGCAGCGTGATCGACCTACTGGTGCAGCAGGCGGTCGCTGCCGGTAACACGGGTCCGCTGTACCACGGCCTCACGAGGCCCTGGCAGGCCGAAGAGGAAGCCACCCATCGGGCGATCATGCTCGCCAACCTCACCGGGGCGCCGCTCTATGTTGTGCACGTTTCGGCAAAGCAGGCCGTGGACCAGATTGCCCAGGCCAGGGACAACGGGCAGAACGTGTTCGGTGAGACCTGCCCGCAGTACCTTTATCTCTCGCTCGAGGACAATCTCGGCGCCCGGAGCGACGAGTGGGGCCACTTCGAAGGCGCCAAGTGGGTGTGCTCCACGCCGCTTCGGGCGAAGGCCGAGGGCCACCAGCACCACATGTGGCAGAGCCTGCGCACGAACGACATCCAGATGGTGTCGACCGATCACTGTCCGTTCTGCATGAAGGGCCAGAAGGACATGGGCCTGACCGACTTCTCGAAGATCCCCAACGGCATCGGCTCGGTCGAGCACCGGATGGATCTGCTCTACCAGGGGGTCGTCGACGGCAAGATCTCGCTCGAACGCTGGGTGGAGGTCTGCTCCACGACTCCGGCCCGCATGTTCGGAATGTACGGGCGCAAGGGAGTGATCCAGCCCGGAGCCGACGGCGACGTGGTGATCTACGACCCGAACGGGCACACCTCGATCGGGGTAAACGTCAACGGCAACGGGAAGACGCACCACATGAACATGGACTACTCCGCCTGGGAGGGCTACGAGATCGACGGCCACGTCGACACCGTGCTCTCTCGCGGCAAAGTGGTCATCGACAACAACCAGTACCTCGGTACCAAGGGTGACGGTCGCTTCATCAAGCGCGGCCTGAGCCAGTACCTGATTTAGCGACACGTGAATTTAGGGGACCAGATGGATTTCGGAGCAGTTCTTCAGACCAACCCGCCCTCGGCGCGCACCGTTCAGTTGGCGAAACTCGCCGAGGCGCACGGCTTCAGCCACGTGTGGACCTTCGATTCACATCTGCTGTGGCAGGAGCCCTATGTGATCTACAGCCGAATTCTCGCGGAAACGAGCCGCATCACGGTCGGGCCCATGGTGACCA
>JGI24770J26754_10003773_pt1 | contig 10072 bp, 7 predicted proteins | sample LakOneMetagenome_FD_26754 | JGI IMG/M metagenome (IMG submission 26754) | reverse complement strand
TCTGCTTTTGGTGCAATGTTATTTTTTACGCCGTTATGCTCAATCGCACTTTTTATATTTTTATATTTCAGTTTAGGTGAACAAGGACTTAAATTTATTATTTATTTATCATTACCCGTTACTACCTTCATGATTATTGTTTTTTATTTTGTGAGAGTAGGACTACAGCATGTTCGTTCGGTTCAATCTCAAATGATGCAACTTGAACTACGAATGGCGCTCTGCCAATTTATTTATAACTATGCAGAAGACTCTGAAAAGTTACATAAGAAAAACTCATCTGGTTTTGAAAAGTTTGAGAACATAATCTTCTCACCACTTGTGTCTTCTGACGATAAAATTCCGACTACATTTGATGGAATGGAACAACTTACTAAATTAATTGGCGAGTTCAGGAAATAAATGCACCAATAAAAACCTTATTGGCACGAAAAATGCTTAATTTTGAGGCGTAAAACTACTGATACTTAATATGAGAATTATAAAACATTCAATTGTTAGGGATCTTTGCATTAAAAAGGATAAGCATGAAAATCTATACCCAGCGATTAGAGACTATTCACCATAACAGTTCCTTTGAAATTGTTGAGCTGACATTTGATACCCGTCAAAAAAGCCGTTTTCGTGCGACCTTAAATTCAGGTATCGATATTGGTGCAGATTTACCTCGTACAGGTATTTTAAGAAGTGGTTCATTTATTGCCACAGAGCAGGGTGATATTTTGCGTATAGATGCCAAACCTGAACGTTTGATGCAGGTGATCGCCCAGAGCGACTTTGATTTGGTAAAAGCAGCCTATCACCTGGGTAACCGTCATGTTCCGCTGATGCTCACACCTAGCGCTTTATATTTTGAACCTGACCATGTGCTGGCAGAAATGGTTACAGGACTGGGTCTAACCGTTGCTGAGATCGAGCATCCTTTTGAACCAGAAAGTGGTGCCTATGCACAACACAGTCATGAACATCGTCTAAGTCCAATTAAAGCTTTACATGCTCATGGCCATCACTAATGCCAGCCAGCTTCTCAAACTGCTAACACTCTCTTCTACAGCCTTGCCGGTAGGCGCTTACTGCTATTCGCAGGGGGTGGAAAGTGCGATTGATCAGGGCTTTATTCATGATGAAGTTTCTAGTATTGCCTATTTTGAAGAAGTACTTGAAATGCTGCTAGTACGCTTTGAATTGCCTGTACTTCAACGCCTGATACAGTTTTACGCCAATGAAGAGCAATTTTTATACTGGGCAAACTTATATCGTGCCAGTCGTGAAAGCAGAGAATTGCTGGCGGAGTCACAGCAACTGGCGTTTTCCCTAAATGCCTGGATACGAGATGTTCTAAAACTTCCAGTAACTGTTAAAAAACAGTTTGGTTTTGTTCCGGTATATGCCCAGTTATGTGGCCAACTACAACTAAATATAGCTGATGTCTTAACTGCTTATAGCTTTAGTGTTCTGGAAAATCAGGTACTGGCAGCAGTCAAGACTATTCCACTTGGACAGATGAGTGGCCAGCGCATTCTATGGCAGCTGCATAAACTGATCCCGCAGGCGGTAGAGCAGGCTTTAACACTACAGGATGATGAACTGAGTAGCAGTTTGCCGCAATATGCCATGCTGAGTATGGCACATGAAACCCAATATTCACGTTTATTTAGGTCATGAATGAAGCGCTGGTTTAAAAATTCAAAGTAAGTTGTGAAATTAAAAAGGAAAACAAGATGACAGAACGTAGTCCATTAAGAGTAGGCATTGGCGGACCGGTGGGTTCAGGTAAAACAGCTCTTACCTTGAATCTATGCCGTGTCTTACGGGATAAATACAATATGGCCGTGGTCACTAATGATATCTACACCAAGGAAGATTCAAACTTCCTGACCCGTCATGAGGCTATGAGTCCAGATCGTATTGTCGGGGTAGAGACAGGAGGCTGTCCGCATACCGCTATTCGTGAGGATGCTTCAATTAATCTGGCAGCGATTGATGATTTATGTGAGAAGTTTGATGGACTGGAACTGATCATTATTGAAAGTGGTGGAGATAATCTGGCCGCAACGTTTAGTCCTGAACTTTCTGATCTGACACTATATGTCATCGATGTTGCAGGAGGAGAAAAAATTCCACGTAAAGGCGGGCCGGGAATTACTAAATCTGATCTTCTGATTATCAATAAAACTGATCTGGCGCCAATGGTTGGAGCAAATCTGGACGTTATGGACCAAGACGCCAAACGTATGCGTGGTGAAAAACCATTTTTATTTTCCAACATGAAAACCCAAGATGGTTTAAATGAGATTATAGAATTTATTGAAAAACAAGGACTATTTAAAGCCTGAGGACACTTATATGAAAAATATCATTCAAAGAGCCAGTTTAATAATGCTTGGCCTGATACCGGCAGTCAGTCAGGCACATCCGGGGCATGACCAACACTCAGGTTTTAGCGCGGGTTTCCTGCATCCTTTTACAGGCATGGACCATATGATTATGGCACTGGCGTTGGGCGTTTTACTTTGGTCCGCAGCCAGACAGTGGAAAATACTTGGCATGGCCAGTATGGCTACCGCACTGGTATTTGGTTTCGTGCTGGGTCAGCAACAGTTATTTTCGAGCAGTCTTGCCGAGTATGGCATTATTGCCTCACTGTTGATGGTTACTCTTGCACTATGGTCAAAATCCAGAATAATTCTACCTGTGGCTACAGCATTACTGGTAACTTTTCATGGTATTGCTCATGGTAATGAGCTCGGTCATTCAGGCCATATCGCCGGACTTGTTTCAGGTATGATAATAGCGATGTCTTTGATTTATATAGCAGGCTTGGGCCTTGGAGCATTGATCATACGCTATATTCCTTATGGCAAGAAAATCGTTGGGGCATGTGCAGCAATTGTGGCCCTGATAGGCCTTACTTAGTTTTTCTTATTTCCTGCTGTTTAAGAGCTAAATACTTGTTTGGCTCTTAACTCTTCTGAAATTCTATGGATACAAGTAGCTATGCATCATGCCTTGTATCAAGTTAACGCATGAGTAATCAGCTTTAGAAAATTAGCATTATCTATATCAAGTTAATTATCGCTATAGTCTAAAGTAGCTGAAGAATTTAATAATAGAGATATTTAAATATAAAATATTTTATTTTTTAATTATCATTGAATTTAAAAATAAGAGCGAATTAATTATTTTAAAAGATTAATAATAAATACTTTGAAATAAATTAATCAGTACAAAATATTAATATCTGGCAATAAAAATAGGCTTCTAAATAGAAGCCTGATGTATGATTTTATTATTTTCTTTATTTTTATTCTTGTTCTCTTATATTTATTATTTTTCCATTGTTTTGCACAAAGAACAGATCACTCCACTGTGCCGATGCGAATACATCACATCTGGCCGTTCATAATTTTCATTACATGCTACACAGTGATAGACAGTTGCTACCGGTGTCCCTTCTGTATCGTAGCGTGCCTCTTTCAGACCATCATTACTATTTTTAATATAGTATTTGCCCTTGGTCAGTAAACCCATCAGGGGTGTCAGGATAAAGGCTACCAATAGTGCAATCAGTGGGGAATAAGGTGCCAGAAATTCACCAAGCAGGCCAAAGAATGCCGCAATAGATAGACCAGCCGCTACCAGAAATGACACCATGCCTACCGGGTTAATGTTATAAAGCATGTCACGGCGGTATTCAGGCTCTTTAGGAGAAAGCTTTAGTACATATTTATTAATAGCAATATCAGTCGCAACCACCACTACCCAGGCTATTGCAAAGTTAGAGTAAAAACCTAGAATTTTACCTAAAACTGCAAACATATTGCCTTCCATCAGTGCCAGTGCAATGGCCAGATTGACCATCACAAAGATAATCCGACCCGGATAATGCTTGGTAATACGGGTATAAGCACTCGTCCAAGCCAGTGATCCTGAATAGGCATTGGTAACATTGATTTTGATCTGTGAAATTACCACCAGAATGACAGCAAGACTGAGAGCCAGCCAGCCTGGTAACATGTCATGGAATGCTGCATTGAACTGTTGCACAGGTTCAGTACTGTTTACACCTGGAATTTTTGTAAGAAGATAGAAACCTAAAAATGCCCCAATAATTTGCTTGATTGCACCCAAAATGACCCAACCCGGACCTGCAGAAATTACTGCGATCCACCAGGATTTACTATTTTCCTTAGTTTTAGCGGGCATAAAACGCAGGTAATCAATCTGTTCACCAATTTGCATGATGAGTGAAAGACAGATTCCTGCACCCAGCATGATTGCTGCCATGTCTAATACTGCAAATCCCTCATTTCCACCATAAGCAGCAAACTGGCTTACCAGATCAGGTTCCTGATAAATCAGATAAGCGACCGGTCCGATCATCAGTATCAGCCAGATTGGGGTAGTCCAGACCTGTAATTTAGTGAGGGCTTTCATACCATAAATAACCAGTGGAATAACCAGCACGGTAGAGACCAGATAGCCTGCCCAGAGGGGAATACCTAAACCCAGTAATAAGCCTTGCGCCATGATAGATCCCTCAAGCGCAAAGAAAATAAAGGTAAAACTGGCAAAGATGATACTGGTTAGCACTGAACCAAAGTAGCCAAATCCAGCTCCACGTGTAATCAGGTCCAGATCAATATTGTAACGTGCTGCATAATAAGCCAGTGGAATACCTGTTAAAAAAATGATGAGCGCCGCAAATAGAATTGAAAACACTGCATTTGTAGTACCATATGCCATGCCGATACTGGCACCAATAGAAAAATCTGCCAGATAAGCAATTCCGCCTAATGCTGTAATGGCTACTACCTTTGGACTCCAGCGTCTAAAACTGTGAGGCGCATAACGTAACGTATAATCCTCTAGTGTTTCATTGGCGGCAGAAGAAGGACTATTCTCTAGTACATCTGTTGCTGATGAGTTATGCATTACAAACACTCCTGTTTTTATTTTGTGTCTGTCTAAATGCTTAGCAAAAGTAGTGCCAGTTTTCTAAATAAAAAATAAAATATATTAATTTGCTGAAAAATATAAATTAATATTTAAATAAAATTGTTGATCTAATTTAAAATTTATGTAAATTTTTAGAAATAGAACTAATTTAAGCCCCAATATAAAGCGGCCTTAGAAAATTATATACATTCGATTGAAATCTATTTTTATATGGTTTTATTATCTTTATGTAAATTAAAATGTATAAATAGTATAAAGTAATAGATTTTAATTATTCTATTTTGCTTAAGAAATAAATTTAAAATTTATATTTATAAAAAATTATTAAGTATTAACCCATATTATTTAAATCAACTTAAAGCTAATATCTATACATTTATATCTTTAGTATAAAAGTCTAATAGATTTTATTAAAATTTTAATTATGTAAAAAATTAAACTATGAAGCTGGATCAGGGCCAGATTGATTTAATTCTAATTAAAACCTTCTTGGAGCTAGATTTCAGCAGATAAAAAATGGTAAAACTGAATCAAGATTACTTTCTAAAAACAAAAAATAGGCAACTAATGTAGAAAAATGGTGAATTAAGGTAGTTTGTTATAATAATAAGGCTAGGGATAAAGCTAGAATGTAAGAGAGCCAAGGAGGTTAGGGATTCTAAATGAATAACAATTGTGATGACCACGATACTTACCATATTTTTAATCTGATTGGTCAGCATACTGAACTTCATCTTATTTTAAGCGCGGCAAGTACCTGGCTAGAGTCCCGTATTTCAAATGTTTTTGTAGCGATTATGCTTTATTCTGAACAGGAACAAATCCTGAAATTTACAAGCGGCAAGCAGAATTTTTCTAAACAGTATGGGGAGACCATAGACAATATAAATATTGCACCAGATGAAAGAACATGTGGCAGGGCAGCATATTTGCGTAAAATGGTCGTCAGTGAAAATTTATTGAAAGATATTTACTGGACTCCTTATCAGGCCTCAATCAAGCTCGAAAAGCTTTGTACCTGCTGGTCGACACCTATTCTTAGTGCACGGGGAACTCTTTACGGGACGTTTGCAACTTATTATCGGACATTAAGAAAACCTACTGATCATAATATCAAGTTATTAAAACAGGCTGCGGCCATGGTTGCCTTGGCAATTGAGCTTGACCTTGAGCGCAAGCAGAGAATTGCAATAAGCGAAAAATATAGTTCTTTTTATACTTATCACCCTGATGCAATTTTTGAAATTGATACGCAAGGTATCATGGTGAGTACAAATATTGCCTCTCGTAAAATTATTGGTTTTTCTGATGAGCAAATCAGGGGGAAGCATTACAGTTCATTTTTACCTGCTGAATATCGTGATATTGCCGATAAAGCGTTTAAAGAGGCAATGCAGGGAAATGCACAATACTATGAAATTCCGGCTTACCATGCTTCTGGTGAAATGATCTGGCTCGATCTGACTAATTTACCGATTAAACAAAATCATCAGGTAACGGGAGTATTCGGTATTGCCCGTGATATTACATTACGGCGTAAAAATCAGGAACACTTGCGGTTATTAAAACGTGGAGTGAATGCCAGTCCTAATGGAATTATAATTACGGATGCTACCGCCGAGCGAAAAATCGTTTATGTTAATCCAGCCTTTTTACATATGACGGGTTATACCGAAGAAGATGTTATGGGCAAGACATGCCACTTTTTGCAAGGGCCGGAGACAGAAGCTGAAAAGATTGCTTTAGTACAGCAGGCTTTAAAGGAACACAAAGAGATACAAGTAACCGTTAAAAATTATCGTAAAGACGGGAGCTGGTTCTGGAACCGTTTAATGTTGGGTCCGGTTTTTGATGAGGCAGGCAGATGTACACATTTTTTGGGAATTCAGGAAGATATTACTCAACAGCGTATTCATGAAGACTATATTACCCATCAGCATAGCCACGATCATTTGACTGGTCTAGCTAACCGGCAGACCTTTGAAACCAACTTACAGCAGGCCTTCGAAACTCAACATCATAGTTCCAAACCTTTATTCCTCTGTTATATTGATCTAGACGATTTTAAGCCGCTCAATGATAGTCTGGGGCACCTGATTGGTGACCAGATTATTAAAAGTGTAAGCGATCGCCTGCAAGCACTTTTACAAACTGGCGATTTCCTGGGCCGTTTTGCAGGTGATGAGTTTGCGTTATTAATGGTGAATCGAAATAAACGGTCAGAAGTAATTACAACTGCTGAAGAGATTCTAAAACTCTTTACACAACCTTTTCAAATTGATGAGCATAAAATCCATCTGAGTGCCAGTATTGGTATTGTCGCTGATGACTGTTCTATACAGCGTTCGTCAGAACTTTTATATCATGCTGTTTTAGCCATGAAAGAAGCAAAAAGACAAGGTCGTAATACCTGGCACTGGTATGAAGAAGCCAATAAAAAAGTTATGCCAGAAATTGACTATGCGCACTTACGCCTAGAGCTGATGGAAGCTTTAAACGATAATCAATTTAACCTCTTTTACCAACCCTTGATTAATCCTGCAACAGGTCTGGTCAAAGGCGTGGAAGCACTCATCCGCTGGAATCATCCACAGCGGGGATATATTTTTCCTGATATTTTTATTCCTTTAGCTGAAAGAACGGGACAGATTGTTGCAATTGGACAATGGGTGCTCAAAAAAGCCTGTATGGATATTGCTGAATGGAATAAGAATCATCAGAGTCAGCTTACTGTTTCGGTTAATATTTCACCTTTACAGTTTCGTAGAGCAGGTTTCTTGCAAGAACTGGAACATGCACTGGACATTAGCAAATTAACACCTGAACTTCTCAAAATAGAAGTCACTGAGGGTATGGTAATTATTGGCGCTGACCGTGCTATTGAAATTTTAAAATCTATACGAGAGCTAGGGGTACAGGTATCTATAGATGACTTTGGTACAGGTTATTCCAGTTTGAGCTATTTACGACGTTTACCAATTAACCAGATCAAACTGGATCGCAGTTTTATTGAGCATCTTACAGAGAGTGACCAGGATGCTGCGATAGTTCAGTCCATTATCCATCTGGCCCATCAATTAAACCTGGAAGTTGTAGCCGAAGGAGTTGAAACCCTGAAACAGGCGGCCTTTCTCTACCAGCAGGGCTGCGATCTTTTACAAGGTTATTTTTATGCCCGTCCTGCGCCTATAACTGAATTAAAAACCATCTATATTTCATCATTAGGTTAATACGTACTGCAGAAGAATAAGGTCTGAAAAATAAATTGCATGATACACCTATGACAAGAACATCACTGTTTCTCATATAGGTCAAACTGTATCAAGAGTTGAATTAGTTAATACCCCATAGTTGCTACTCATGAGTAATGACATTTGTTACAAATAATATCATCAATAGAATGATTAAATACGGATAAAAATTGGAGTCTATTAAAAGGCATTTGCAGAGTCAGAAAATTCTGGCTGTTATGGGTTGATATAATTTTTACAGTACTATAACTAAATAAAAAAACTTTTGGCTAAGAATTTGATGAATTCAATCTATTGTTATTGGTTTATTATTTTCTAAACTCTAAGAAGTCATATTTAAATATTCAAATAACAGTTGACTGATAAATAAAGCCCTTTTTAAATTCTATCACTTCACAGGCTGATATATTTTCAATTTAACTTGAGTTTTACTCATTATAGTGTTGTTTTAATCGGCAAATATTAGTATAAGATTTTGTTTTTTATATTTATAATTTATTTTAAGGTTGTTTTTTAAGCATTCGCAAAAGTGAATAAAATTGTGTTTAATGTATCTATATTGAATTTTATTAATATTAAGGCTGATTTATGAGTAATACTTCTCCTCAAGCCCGAAAGCTATATGCTGGCTATAAAGCTGATCATGTGGGCAGTTTCCTGCGTCCTTTAAGACTAAAAGAAGCACGTCAAGCTGTTGCTGATGCCAAGTTGAGCCAAGCTGAACTTACTCAGATCGAAAATGAAGAAATATTAAAGATTATTGAGTTGCAAAAAGAAAATAATATCAAGGCAATTACTGATGGCGAATTACGTCGTGCTTGGTGGCATTATGATTTTATGGAAAACCTGATCGGTGCTGAAGGGTATGAGGATAGTGTCGGTTTAAAGTTTCATGGTATCGAGACCAAGCCCCATAATGTACGTATTGTAGGCAAACTCGATTTTCCAGAAAATCATCCACATCTGGCGCATTATAAATTTTTGCATGATGCGGTAGGCACTAATGGTGTGGCTAAAATGACCATTCCAAGTCCAAATATGATGATGCGGCCTAAATTACGTTTTAATAATACGTATGGTGAAGATATTCAGCAATATGTGGTTGACTTGGGACTGGCTTACCGCAAAGCAGTACAAGCATTTTATGAATTGGGCTGCCGGTATTTGCAGATTGATGATGTATTCTGGGCGTATTTGATCAGTGAAGAAGACCGTGCGCGTGAGCGTGCCGCCGGGGTCGACTTGGACCAGTTAGGTGACTTTTGTGTTCAGACCCTGAATATTGCTCTTGAAAATAAGCCCGAAGATCTGGTGGTTGGTCTGCATATCTGTCGTGGTAATTTTTCTTCTACCTGGCACTACCAGGGTGGATATGAATCCATAGAAGACTATATCTTTAAACATCTTAAAAATATAGACCGCTATTTTCTGGAATATGACACAGAGCGCGCAGGTAGTTTTGAACCCTTGGCTAAACTACAAGGCAGTAATGCAGAAGTTGTTCTCGGTCTGATTACTTCGAAGGTAGAAGAGCTGGAAAATAAACAGGCCATCATCGCACGTATTCATGAAGCTTCCCAGTATTTACCACTTGAACAGCTCGCACTTAGTCCACAATGTGGCTTCTCTTCAACCGAAGAAGGAAATAGGGTCCCTTACGACGCACAGTGGCGCAAACTTCAATTGGTGAATGAAATTGTGGCAGAAGTATGGGGAGAGTAATTTTANAATTAACTCTATTGGATAGGTATTAAGNATAAAACTNGATAAAAAATCCAGTATTCTAAAAATAATAATAAAAAATTAATTATAAGAGAAACTTTATAAGAAAATTTTTTAACTTATTACAAGTAGCCAGTTTT